>RRZU011573221.1_pt1 | contig 11448 bp, 8 predicted proteins | sample 2165561 | NCBI WGS metagenome assembly RRZU01 (sample SAMN10456909, study PRJNA506462) | wastewater metagenome | isolation source: wastewater sludge | place: USA: Moscow, Idaho | reverse complement strand
AGGTTAACGGGCTACAGAGCCGCGGTACGCGCCTGCGCGACATGCCCGAGGCGTGGTTTTCTCTGCCCCAACAGCCCCGCTACGGGAGCTACATGCACATGTACGCCGCGCTGCTGCGCGCGGGCTGGCATATGGATAGGCAGGAACTGGAGCAGGCTACCGAGTGCCTTGAGATGATCCGCCCCTTTGCTCCAAACCTGGCAACGCTCTACCGCTTCGAGTGGCAGTGCGAGATGCTCTTCTGCGAGCTGATGGGGCCACGACGCTCCGAAGAGGTAGAGGCGCTCTACACCAAGGAGCTGCAAAAGTACATCGGCAAGTGCGAGCGCTACCAGTTGGGGAAGAAGAGGCTGCTGTACGCCTACGCCCTGCTGATGGAGAAGGATATCGCCAAGGCCGAACGGCTTTGGGGAGAGGCTCAGCGTTTGGCCGAGCGATCGCCCAATACCGGTGAGGCCAAGAGCGAGCTGGATCTGATGTTGTGGGTAAAAGAAATAGCGAGCTACTAGGTTGATGTCGTAGAATCGTTCATGGCATCAGTGAAAACGAAAGGTTAACTAAATGCTGTCATTCCGCGCTTGTCGCGGGATTTAAATAGAAATTTAATAAATATCGATTCTAAAAAAGAAACTCCCCTCATAAGCGAATAGGGCATCCCATTCGGATGCCCTATTCGCTTATGAGCAAGGCTAGTTCCCCGTCCGTTTTTGCTCCTCTTCTAGGCTGGTGGTGCGCTGGCGAGCCTGCTTCACCTCCTTGCTGCCGAAGCGGTAGGTGAGCGAGATGTTTACTTTTTGGCTGTCCCACTTGTTGAGGTAGTAGATGTTCATGTTGTCGTACCTAGCCCACGACTTGTTGTCGATGGTGTGGAAGACATCGTCGAAGCCAACCCTAAGGGATAGCTGTTCGCCTAGGAATTTCTTCTGAATACCGAGGTTGACGATGTACTGCGCATCCATATCGATCATGCCGTAAGCGGTGGCGCTTCGGTACCAGCCCATCACCTCGAAGATGCACTGCTTAGGCAGAATGATGCTGTTGCTCGTGTAAAATTGGTACATAACGCTGCTGTTTCCCGATTGGTTGCTTGTCCGGCTGTACTCGTTGTAGGTGGCGGTTATGTTGTTGTTGGTGCGGAGCCACTTTACTGGGCTGAAGTTGGCGCTTACGTTAAGGGTGAGGCTGCTGAGTCCTTCGAGGTTTTGCTCCGCCATCTTTACGGCCTTAATTGCCTGAGATGGGTTTGATCCGTTTGCCGGTTTTGTAATTTCTACCTCTTGGGCTACTCTTGTCTGTACGTTGCTGGTATGCGAGTATCCGATGCTAGAGAATATGCGGCTATTCCAGGAGTGGTTTATTTCTATGTTGTCGGAGTACTGTGGCCTTAGCAATGGATTTCCGCTCATGTAGCTGTAATCGTCGATGCGCCAAACAAAGGGGTTGAGCTTGCTATAGCTGGGCCGATCGATGCGGCGGGTGTAGCTGATGCCAAGCGAGTTTTTCTTGTTAATGCTACGCTGGACGAATAGGCTTGGGAAAAGGTCTAGGTAGCTGCGCTTGTTGGTGGAGTCGATGGTAACCTGATGACCCTTGTTCCAGGTATGCTCGGCGCGTAGCCCCCCTTTTATGTTCCATCCATTGCAGCTGAAGGCAATGGAGGTGTAGGCTGCCGAGATGTTCTCGTCGAACTTAAAGTGGTTGGAGCGTTCGCGATCGTCGGTATAGGTGTTTTTTGCATCAAACGATTGTTGGTACTGAAGGTTATTGTCGCTCTTTACCATGCTTCCCTTGATACCGACCTCAAGGATGGTTTCCTTCGAGAAGGGGTGCGCGTAGTCTGCCCTAAATGATTTGATGGTGATGTCGGATGGGGTGTGATTTTTTAGCAATAACGGAGCACTAGTAGATGTACCGGTTGGGCCGAAGTAGTAGGTGTTGTTATACTCGGTACCACCTTTGCAGTAGCTTACATAGTCGACATCTACGTTTAGGGTTCGTCCGTTGGTGTCTATTGCCATTCTATAGTTTGCGTTGAGCGAGGTGTTACGGTTGTTACTTTTACTTTCGGTAGTGCTTCTTAACGACTTCGCCAGCAATCCTTCTTTAAGCAACAGGTTGGTGTTGGCATTCAGTGAGGAGCTGGACTCGTAGGCCGATCCGCGAACCAAAACCCCAAAGGTGTGGCGGCGATTTAGCTCGTAGTCGGCCCCAAGCCGGTAGCCGTAGTTGAGGAAACTTCCGTGCGTTTTGGAGTTCTGTACAATTAGCGCGGTGTCACCCTTTAGGTGTCGCTCTATGTCTAACGAGTTTCTGTAGTAGCTGTTTCTACCATTAATCGAACCGAAGGTGTTCAGCCTACCCTTGCGCATGTTCAACGACAATCCGCCATACTCCGAAAGCTTACCGGTATAAACAGCTCCTACGTTAGCTGATCCGTTTACCCCGATGGCGCTATTCCTCTTCAGCTTTATGTTGATGATACCGGAGTTGCCCGAAGCTTCGTAGCGTGCCGGAGGTGTGGTTATGAGCTCTACCTTTTCAATTTCTGCTCCGTTAAGGGATTTAAGGTAGCTGGCCAGCTCCTGTCCCGAGAGGTAGGTGGGCTTGTCGTTAATGGTTACGATGATTCCCGTTTTCCCTTTAAGGGATATATTGTCGTCCTTGTCGATGTTAATTCCAGGAGCTTTTCGTAGCACATCGTAGGCATTGTCTGCCGATGCCGTGGTGCTGTTCTCCACGTTCAGCACTGTTCTGTCGGCTTTAAGCTCAATCTCGGGACGTCTACCGTTAACCGTTACCTCCTGAATAACGGTATTCTCCATGGTAAGCGGTTCCACTTTTATCGAATTTTGCTTGCATACCAGCGGCTTGGAGTGCATCCTGTTGTATCCTACCATGTACGCCGATACTACGTAACGTCCGTCGGGTATATGATCGAACTTGTAGCTCCCCTTATCGTCGGTTTGCACCGATTTCTTGATGGTGGTATCGGGAAGTAGGCCTAGCGTTACCGATACAAACGGGATCGGTTGGTTGCTTAGCTTGTCAACAACCTTTCCGGTGATGATACCCTTGCTGGCGTTGGCCAGTGCGCTTGTGGCAGCGGTAAGTAGTGCGATAAGAAGAATAAATTTTGAAAAACAGCTTGGCTTCATGATTTGGGTTTTGGTTTGCTACTAAGACTCCATTTATGCGCGATTTGTAACAGTGGTCTTTTGAAAATAATCATGAAGCGTTATGCGTAGCTGCTCTAACGTTCGCCATTCGAGCGATGTGGAAAACAAAAAAGCCGCAAAAATTTGCGGCTCTACCCCTGTTATGTGATACTCTGTGCCCTCCGCGGCTCTGTGTTTGGAAATGAAAAGATGAAAGGATGAAAGATGAAAAAAATTTCACCTCATGGTTCCCTCTTCACTTGATCACAAGTTTACTTTGATTCCGACTCACTTATTACCTCCGTGTGCCTCCGCGGCTCTGGGCTTAGCCGGCTAGTTCAGCAGGAACCGTTCCACCACCTCGGCCACGCCGTCGTCCATGTTCGAGGCTACGATGTAGTCGGCTCGGTCGCGCAGCTCGGGGGTCACGTTGTCCACCCACACGCCCAGCCCGGCATACTCTATCATGCTAAGGTCGTTGCCAGCGTTGCCCACGGCAATAATCTGGTGCTGGTTGATGCCCAGCCTTTGGGCTAGCACGTCGATGCTGGCCGCCTTGTCGATGCCCTGCGGCATCACCTCCAAGAAGAAGGGCTTCGAGGTGGCCACGCTCAGATCCTGGCGCTCTGCTTTGAGGATTTGCTCAACCGTTTTCAGCCGATCGGGGGCGTCGAGCAGAATGCACTTTACGGCTGCCGACTGCACCTCGTCCTTAAACGAGGGCACCTGGTGTAGCGGTAGCCCCGTAAGGTTCTTCTCCACATCGATGTACTCCGACTGGCTCTCGGTGACGATCCCCTTCTTGGAGTAGGTGATGATGTGCACGCGGTGCTTAAGGCTGAAGTCGTGAAGGCTGTGTATTTCCTCCTTGGTGAGCGATCGCTCGAAGATGGGCTGGCGGGACGACATGTCGGTGATTACCGCCCCGTTGAACGAGATGATGTACGATCCGAAGCGCTCTAGCTCCAGCTCGTCGGCAAAGGGGATCATTGCCGGCGTAGGGCGGCCCGATGCCAGAACAACCTTAACCCCGCGCTCCTGCGCCTGTATAAGCATCTCCCTGTTCCTATCCGAGATACGATGATCGTCGGTAAGCAGCGTATCGTCCAGGTCGAGGACGAGCATTTTGTACTCCATAGCTGATGTTGCTCTCTTTACAATTTTAAATCATTAGGCGCATAGCGCATCGGCCAACCTGCGGTGGTTGGACGTAGCTCTATGGCAGAACCTTTAGCGTGCGAAGCGGCAAAAGTAGCAAAAACAGGGATAATCTTCGAAATGGAGCTCGGAAGTAGCGGAGGCGTTTCGCTTACATGTAGCAGCGGCTATTCGATGTGCTGGGGAATGGTTTCGCTATTGCGGAAGAGAATTCGATATTACGGGGCAATATATCGAATAGGTAAAATGCAATATTGAAGTTGTGGGGAAAATCATCGAACATAAAAAATACAGCCGTGAGATTAGAGGGCGCAACTCCGAACACAAAAAATGCAACCGTTAGGTTAGGGGGCAGAACCTCGAACACGAAAAATGCAGCTGTTAGGTTAGGGATCGCAACCTCGAATACGAAACCCGCAGCCGTGAGGTTAGAGGGCGCAACTCCGAACACGAAAAATACAACCGTTAGGTAACGGGGCAAAATATTAAAGAGATGAAATTCCGCTACGATGCTGAGGGGTAATCCATCGAACCGATAAAAAATTATTTAAGTTAGCTAAAGCTAATCGGTAATTTTTATATATTGGTTCCTAAAATGTTGCAGCCTTAGGGTGTCTGCGCGGGCAGGTGCGGATAGGTGCAAGAGGTGTAATAACTAAAATGCAGTAACGATATGCTGGTACTGAACCTAAAGCGAATTTTTAAGGCCGCTGGCGTGCACGATCAACGGAAATTTTTGAAGGAAAAGGGGTACAAGGAGAATACCGTACATCGGATTGTTAACCTGGAGGTGTCGCAGCTGAAGCTGAGCAGCCTGGAGGCGATGTGCCTGAAGTTTGGCTGCACGCCCAACGATCTGCTGGAGTGGGTGCCAAGCGAGGATTATGCGGATAGGGACATTCCGCTGCAGCAGCTGCGGATTAAGGAGGATCTCTACATCGACGATATGGTGATGCAGCTGAGCTACGACGAGCAGCTGGAGCTGAAGGCGATCATCAAGGAGCGGTTTGGCAAGGGGAAGGAGGCAACGGCACAATAGCCGAATCACGGATTATTGCGATTGTAGGATTTGACGGATGCAGACCTGCCAGAATTACTACTATTCATAAAGGTGTTTGGTATATTGCCCTTTCAGGGCGCAGATCGTTCGTCCGATTACTACCCAAGGCAACGCCTTGGGCTGGTATATTTTAGGCTTTCAGCCTGCCTCCAAAAACGCTAATCCTGTTAGCCTGACGGCTATGAGATGGAGCCTACGCTTAACGAGGGCCAAAAGAATTAACCGAATTACCCAACCCGCATAAGCGACAATCCCCTGGGCCGAAAGGTGCGGGGGATTTTTTGTGGGGTACTTCAACGTAGAAATCGCAGCGTGCCCGCTGCGGCAGCATGAAAGCCACCGACAAATTTTGTACTTTTGGGCCAAAGCATTTCTACATTAATGATTACACAAGAACAGCTAAAGGATATTGTAAGGCGCGAACAGGCGCTGAGGAGGCATCTTTGACATCGAGAACCGTTTAGTTCGGCTCGAGGAAGAGGAAGAAAAGTCGCACGACCCCAACTTTTGGGACGATCCTAAAAAAGCTGAGGAGCAGCTGAAGAAGATCGCCGAAATTAAGAGCTGGATAACCTCGTATAACGAGGTGAAAAAGGCCATTGAAGATCTTCAGGTGATCTACGACTTTGCCAAGGAGGGCGAGGCTACCGAGGAGGACGTTAACGAGCAGCATCGGCAAACCTTAGATTTAATCGAAGATCTGGAGATGCGCAACATGCTCCGCAACGAGGAGGATAAGCTGGGCGCCATTATGAAGATCAACTCGGGTGCAGGTGGCACCGAAAGCCTCGACTGGGCGCAGATGCTCATGCGCATGTACGTGCGCTGGGGCGAGCGCAACAGCATGCAGGTACGAATTATCGACGTACAGGATGGCGAAGAGGCCGGAATAAAGAGCGCAACCCTCGAGTTTGTCGGAACCTTTGCCTATGGATTCCTCAAGAGCGAGAACGGCGTGCACCGGTTGGTGCGTATTTCGCCCTTTAACGCGCAAGGCAAGCGCCAAACCACCTTTGCATCTGTATTCGTATCTCCTGCCATCGACGACACCATCGAAATTAACATCAACCCTGCCGATTTGGAGTGGGATACCTACCGATCGAGCGGTGCCGGAGGGCAGAACGTTAACAAGGTGGAAACGGGCGTTCGCGTTCGACATATTCCTACCGGAATTGTTGTTGAGAATACCGAGAGCCGATCGCAGTTTCAGAACAAGGAGAACGCCATGCGCATCCTAAAGTCGCACCTCTACGAGCTGGAGCTGCGCAAGCGCATGGAGATTCAGGCAGAAATTGAGGGGAAAAAGAAGAAGATAGAGTGGGGGTCGCAAATCCGCAGCTACGTGCTTCATCCTTATAAGATGGTGAAGGATCTGCGAACCGATCACGAAACGTCGAACGTTAACGCTGTGCTCGATGGCGACATCAACGAGTTCACAAAGGCATTTCTGATGCAGTTTGGTGCCGAAGAGTAACCCTAAAACTTTTGATCCATGAAAATATATCACAACCCGAGATGTGCGAAAAGTAGGGCAGGCCTCGACTATCTTAAGGGAAAGAATGTAGAGTTCGAAATCTGCGACTACCTGAAGAATGGCCTTACCTTGGAAGATATGAAGGAAATTCTTTTAAAGACCAATCTTAAGCCGGTAGACCTAGTTCGCACCCAGGAGGATTACTTTAAGAAGGAGCTGAAGGGTAAGCACTTTACCGATGACGAATGGGTGAAGATTATTATTGAAAGCCCGAAGCTGCTCAAGCGCCCGATTGTGGTCGACCGATTGAAGGCCGTGGTCGCCATACCTGTCGAGAATATTGATGTGCTGATAAAATAAAAAATAGGTCGGATTTTTCCGACCTATTTTTCTATGGTTTAGCGTGTCAGATTCTCTACTTTAGGTGTTTTCTAAAATCGATCATGCCCTTAAACTGGCGGTCGATTACATTCTCGCGCATTGTTCTGGTCGATTTAGTCGTAGCCTTAAACGTGCCGTTTGCAATATGGTAGAGTGCTTGACCTAGACGTTCGTCCGTTTCGTCTCCCCATCCAACTTTTGGAGTGTCGTAGGCTTTTACTCCAGGGTATTGAGTAGAACCAGGGGTCATCCCGGCATAGTATCCGCCTTCATTATTCGAGTTAATGGATTCAAACGAAACAGCGTATAAGTCGTAACCTTCTTTTGTAGTTGTTTGATTTTCGGTATAACCAATTGGAGTAGCCCAAAAGCCGCATGGCTTTCCATAGGTTGTCGATCCAATTAAAAAGAGTTTGCCAGCAAAGTATGGGCGGAGGTTATTGATGAGCAACTCAGATGCCGAAGCCGTGCTTCCGCTTACAATAAAGTAAAGCGACTCTGGTTGGAAAGAGTTTGTCTTCTCAAAGTTTGAAATTAGTGATGCAGGATTGTACTGAGCCTGTAGAAGAGAGTTCATCTTGTACTTATACATAACCTTCCCGTTGGCTGTTGATGGTGCCAGTAGGTTGCAGAACTTCTCGCAGGTAGCTACCGATCCACCACCGTTGTAGCGAAGATCGACCACAACGCTATTTACACCTGCAGCTTCAAATTTCGAAATTACGGCATTTAACTCGGCAACAGCAGGTTCTCCTAAAAACTGGTTGAAAACAACGTAGCCAACCTTTTTAGAGCCAACCTCAATAACTTTATCGAACAAGACGCTGTTGATCGTGAACGAACCAGCTGTTAATGCGGCATCGAACTGCGATCCGTCGGGTCTTTTAAAGGTAAATTTGGCCGATTGCGAATTGAACAGCGCGTTTACGACAGTAATATATCCAGTTGATTTAGAATCAAGCTTTCCTTCTGTTGTAACACTAGGATGAACATCGCTACTTCCGTTAATGGCTACTATTTCGTACGACCGCTGTACGCCTGCTTTTCCCGCAGGCGAATTTGCATAAGCGTAGGTAACGAAGAAGGAAACTTGTTTGGAGCTGTTTACATCGGCCATAATCATAAAACCGTAATCTCCGCTAGCAGTACCTCCGTTGATTTCTCCGCTTAGATTTCCAATTTTATCGAGAAAACTGTATCGGTCTATTGCACTATTCGTAGCTGGATCGATTTTTAGGCCAATTAGATAGTCTAGAGCATCTTCGGGTGTTGCGTATTTTGTTGGATCAAAGGTTGCAGGAAGTGCATCATTCCAGAGGTAAATTTCCTTCATGTTGTTGTATATTTCCTTTGACCATCCTTGCTCTTTGGTGAGGACAACGGGTTTCGGTTTGGGATCATCATCTTTACTGCAGGACGATAGCGTAAATCCAAAAGCCGAAATTAGCCATAGGTAGGCGAGTATTGTTAACCCTTTTTTCATATTGTATTGGTTTAAATTGTTTCGCAAGTTAGTAATTCCTCTTTTTATACAAAATATGTGCAAATAAATCGTAATAAACGTTTTGTTTTTAACGAATAGTTGTAGTGCAGCTAATTACTCTTACCCTTTTGTTTTTGCATTGTAATAGTTTATAAACAGCAATAATTTTGCTGATACAACCTGTAGCCATCAGAAATGAACATACATAAAGTTGCACTCGCAATTCCTTTTGCATTTATATCTCTCTCTTTGTTTGCTCAAAGCTATACGGGCAAAATTTATAGGGTCCAAACCACACAAAAGGGCATATCGAAGGAGATCCCTTTCCCAGAGGTGGTTGTTACCGATGGAAAGGCTATTGCTACAACGCGGGAAGATGGCTCTTTTGTGCTAGAGACTTCTTCGAAGCCATCGTATATAGCCATAACAACTCCAGATGGTTACTCTACCTCTAAGTTCTATCAGGAGGTTAGTGGTGATGCAAATACACTCCAATTTGTGCTGAACAAGGTAGCAAGAAAGAAAAGCGAAACTGCCAAGTTTGTAATTCTTAACGAACCCTTTTTGTCTTCGGATCGCGGATGGGTTGATGGGTTAAAACGGTATGCTTTTTATTATGGTGCTTCTTTTGTTGTTTGTACTGGACGGTATTCTGCAGAGGGGCGTTCCTTTTTAGAAAAAGAGCTGGGCATTCCTGTTTACTTTGCGATTTCTGATGCTAGTTCGGATAAAAATGGGCCATATCGCTACTCGTTTATTCAGGATGGTGTTCATTTTGTTGTGTTTTCAACCGCTTCCGATGGTGGCAAACGTTCTGTTCAATGGCTTAAAAGCATGCTGACGAGTGTAGGTCGATCTTATCCAACTGTCCTTATTACAGCTTCAGACGAGATAAACCATAGTAGAGAAATGCTTTCGGTGGGAGGTGATACCCTTTCTTTAAACGATTTCAATATTAGGGCAATTGTAGATGGTTGTAGTACTCGAAGCATTAGCCTTTTTGAGTATCGAGGAAGGCTTTCTACTTCGACAATCTGTACTTCTCCGCTTACTGCTGGGGGGGTCGACCACTCTCCTGCCGGTTTTAGGCTGGTAACAGTTCCTCCTAAGGGAAACATTACAACAGAAATGATTCTTACAAACATACCAAACGTAGCTACTATTGTTTCTCCTAACGATACTGCTTGGGTTGAGGATAATAAGATCCGTTTTTATGCCAATGTGAGCTCATCTCAATCGCCAGTAAAGCGCGTTCGCATCGGAATTTCAAAGGATACCTCGGAATATAGATGGAGCGAATTAAATAGAGCTACTCCGTGGACTTGGAGCGGTTTCTACGTAATGACTCCCGCTGATACTGCTACCCAATACTCGCTTAGACTTGAAGCTGTTGCTGAAAGTGGTGAGGTTGTTAAATCGCAAAAATCTATTGTGGTAGCTACTCGTAAAGATTCTCTAGGTCGATTTAAAGGGATTTGGGGGAACTTGGGCGGAAATGCAGCGCATAATGCTAGTGTCGATTTCCAATTTTCGGGGAGGCTTTCCCATCAGTGGACTGCTAGTCCGCAGGGCTCTACGCTTTTTTCTTCTCCAATGATCGCAGATTCCGTGGTTGTTACAACGCTTACCAACGATCTTGCGTTCAGAAAGTCTGAGTTGGCGGCTTTTCATGTTGAAACGGGCAAGAGCCTTTGGCATTTCTTTCCTAGAGGTGCCATAAAAAACACGTTTACATTAGATGACGGAAATGTGTTTGCTACAGATGTTTTAGGCAATGTATATGCGATAGATGTGCTTACGGGTATTCCAACGTGGGAAACGACATTGGAAGATCGCTCTAAAGGTTTCTATTTTACCGGAGGTGTAATCTCTGACAGCCTTTATATTACTGGGAATACTACAAGCGTTGCAGCACTGAGTTTAAGTGATGGAAGTGTAGAATGGGAGTTACAGTCTGATTCGCTTACCAATGGATGCGAATCAACCTTTACAGTCGGGAATGGAATACTACTGATCCAGAATGGGAGAGGAGGGCTTGTAGGCTATAGCATTCGAGATGGAAAAGCAGTATGGTCGACTCCCAATGCTGTTCTTTCTGCTGTTAGCCTGTCATCAACGTTTAGTGAAGGTTGTTTTCATGTCGTATCCGGCGATAAGTATTTTGCCATTAGTGCAGGCGATGGGTCTATACTAAAAAAAGTAGATCTTCCTGTTGCCATGAGCACTAAATCGGTGCCTCTTGTTTATGAAAATCTGCTGATTTACTCGAGTATAAGTAGCGGAATGGTGGCTTTTAATCTGCAAACTAACCAGAAAAGTTGGAGCGTAGATGTGGGGCCTGCTCTTGTAAATACGCATCCCAACGCTCATAAGAATCTACATGCCGTAGAGTCTTCGCCTGTTAGGATTGGGGATTACGTTGTTTTTGGTGCTTCCGATGGTTATCTTTATGTAACTAGTATTGCTAATGGTGATATAAAGCAAAAGATAAATCTCGGTGCGCCAATTTTTTCAACGGTTGCGGCTGTAGGAGGTTTTCTTTTTGTTACCGATCTCTCGGGAAACATATCAACCTTTAGGTTGCTGAAGTAACAGCAGCAACGCTAAATAAGATAAAAAAAGCATAAAGAAGTCGGTTTTATTCAGTAAAATCGCAAGTTTGGGGCTGCATTTGTAACAAACACTTATGCTGGATATAAAATTATTGAAATTCAAAACCACAGTGATGGCTAAACGT
>RRZU010608009.1_pt1 | contig 11449 bp, 9 predicted proteins | sample 2165561 | NCBI WGS metagenome assembly RRZU01 (sample SAMN10456909, study PRJNA506462) | wastewater metagenome | isolation source: wastewater sludge | place: USA: Moscow, Idaho | reverse complement strand
GGAAAGTCCTTATACCTCGATTTTCTATGCAGGACTGGTGGGGTCAATTTTGCCTCTGGCCATTTTACCCAGTGTCTGGACGCCGCTGCATGAACTGTCGCATGCACTCGCATTTTTAAGCATTGGCATCTTGGGGAGCGCGGGTCACCTGATCCTCATCAAGGCCTACGAATATGCACCGGCATCACGTCTGGCCCCCTTCAGTTATTCACAACTGATTTGGGTCGCCGCCATCGGTTTCTTTGTATTTGGCGACTTCCCCGATCAATGGTCGCTGGCAGGAATCGCGATCCTTCTTGGTAGCGGTATCTACATCGCGCGCAGCCAGCGCTCAGTAGCCAAAGAGCGATAACCGCTCAACAGCGACAGAATCCTCGGCGGGCGTGACCGCCCATCCGATCGGTACACTCAAAAAAAAGCCTCGCATTCCTGCGAGGCCCGAATGGCTTGCTTTCCCGGCAGTCACGGAAGCGTGTTCATGAAATCACCGGGTCATCCACTTGAGCGGAAGCATCACGATTTCCGGAACGGCGACAAGCAGGAAAAGCACGACGGTCTGGGCGATCATGAACGGAACCACGCCTTTGATCGCCCCACTCATCGGAATCCTGGCCACGCCGCAGACAACGTTGAGCACCGTACCGACTGGCGGAGTGACCAACCCGATCGCGTTGTTGATCATGAACAGCACGCCAAAATAGACCGGATCGATCCCGGCCTGCTTTAGCACCGGCATCAGCACCGGCGTCATGATCAAGATCGTCGGCGTCATATCCAACGCAGTCCCGACGATCAGCACCAGCAACATCAACACGAAGGTCAGCAGCATCTTGTTACCCATGAACGGCTCGACCATCTGCGCCAGTTGCCCGGGAATGTCCGCCGCCGTGATCAGCCACGCGGAAACGCCTGCTGCCGACACCAAGAACATGATCACCGCGGTGGTTTCAGCCGCCCGCAGGAACAAGCCGAACAGTTGCGAGATCTTGATTTCACGATAAATGCACAAGCCGACGAACAGCGAGTAGGCAGCAGCGATGACTGCGGCCTCGGTCGGCGTAAAGACTCCGATCTTCAGACCGCCAACGATGACGACCGGCAGCACCAACGCCCAAGCGGCTTTACGCGTCTCCTGGAGCTTGACGGTCATGCTGGTCTTGGCTTCGACCCGCATCTCGTCCTTTTTGGTACACCACCGCCAAGCGAGCATGATGGAGAGCCCCATCAGGGCGCCCGGAACGATACCGGCGATGAACAGCTTGGTGATGGACACCCCGCCGGTAACCCCGTAAAGAATGAAGCCGATTGAAGGCGGAATGATCGGGGCGATGATGCCGCCACAGGCAATCAGGCCGCAGGAACGATTGATGTTGTAACCAGCGTTGCGCATCAACGGGACGAGGACGGAAGCCAAGGCAGCCGTGTCGGCCACCGCTGATCCGGACAACGCCGCCATGATGACCGCCGCCGCGACAGCCACATAGCCCAGCCCGCCGCGGATGTGTCCTACCCAGGCCATGGCCATGGTGATGATGCGCCGGGTCATGCCCCCTGCGTTCATGAATTCCCCGGCCAGCATGAAGAAGGGAACAGCAAGCAGCGGGCAGCTGTTGGCACCGTCCCACATATTCTGGATGACGATCTGCGGGTCGGTCATGCCCATGAAGTACATCATGCACAAGCCGCATCCGATCAGGGCGAAGGCAACGGGCATGCCGAGCGCCATCAGTGCCAGCAAGGAAGTGATGAAGATAAAGACGGTCATGCCTTGGTTCCTCCGTGGCTGACCTGTTCGGCCATTTCCTTTTCGATTTCCTGCGCTTCTTCCATCCCCTCTTCCCGGACGTCGATCAGCTCGCTTTCATCAACTTGCCCCAGGAACAGGCGAATGAGATTTGAGACACAAATGATGGTGATCGCGGTCCCGGTCAGGTAGCTGACCCCGTAAACCCAGAGCATGCTCATTTGCAGCACGGGCGAAGCGTTGGATTCAATAATCTCGTGTTGCATCCAAGTGCCGTAAAGCATGTAAAGACTACAGACGGTCATGATGGCTTGGCTGATGCCCCAGCAGATCTTGCGCCCCAGCACCGGCAGAGCAGCGACTACCATGTCTACGCCGAGGTGGGTGTGCCGGTGCATGCCGATCACGGCACCGACAAAAGTCATCCAGATGAAAGCGAAACGCGGTATCTCTTCAGCGAAATCAATCCCGCTATTCAAAAATATCCGCATCATGACGTTGACAAAAACCAGCACGAACATCACCGCCATGCTGATCACCAACACCACTTCCAGCAGACGGTAAAACCATCCCTTCACCGTTTGCACAAATTCGTTCATAACAAAATTCCTTGCAAGGGAACACTCGCACTATTCCGAGCACGTTTGGCAACTGGCCAGCCTGGGCATGAAAGCCCCAAGCTGGCCAGCCGGGTTGCCATGAGGACAGAACAACCCGGCACCGATCCGTCGAGCTTACTTGGCCGCGCGAACCTTCTCGATTTCGGCCTGGAATTCCTTCAGGAAATCCTCACCGATTTGCGGGGCGAACTTGGCGAGGACCGGCTTCACTTTTTCTTGAATCTTGGTCAACTCCGCTGCCGGAACGGCATCAACCTTGACGCCGGCCTCACCGAACTTCTTGATCACGTCCTTATCGCCCTCATCAAGCAGTTGGCGTTGCAGGAGCCTGGCTTCGTCGGCCGCCTTCTGCACGCCCTGTTTGTCAGCCGCGCTCAAGCCATCCCAGAACTTCTTCGAAGCCACCAATGCCACCGGGGTGTACACGTGGTTGGACAGCGAAATGAATTTCTGCACTTCCTGCATCTTGTTCGAATACATGTGCACCAGCGGATTTTCCTGCCCGTCGATCGCCTTGATTTCCAGCGCCGTGAATACCTCGGCAAACGCCATGGGCACAGCATTGGCACCGAGCGTCTTCCAGGTTTCCAGCGCCACCGGATTGGCCATGACACGAATCTTCAGGCCATTGATGTCTTCAAGCTTGGTCACCGGACGCTTGCTGTTGGACAGATTGCGGAACCCCATGCCGGTCCACATCAGGCCATGCACACCGATCGGCTCAAGTTTCTCGAAAATCTTCTTGCAAGCCGCACCATCGAGAACGGCATACACCTCTTTGGTGTTGGCAAACAGGAACGGCAAATCCCAGACTTGAACTTCTTTGACCTTCGCCGAGAAGGGCGCCAGCGTCCCAATGTACAACTCTTGCGTTCCCGACTGTACCGCCTGCAACTGCTTCTCGTCGCTGCCCAGCGTAGCGCTGTGGAAAGCCTTCAACTGCACATTGTTGTTGGTGTATTTCGCTGCCAGTTCAACGAATTTGTTCATTGCCTTGGCTTGCGGGTGATCCTCGGGCATGGCGTGACCAACACGCCCCGTCACCGCCGCCCAGGCGCTGCCGCTGGCGAGGGCACTCAACGCTGCCACGATGGCAATTTTCTTGAAAAATGACTTACTCATGCTGCCTCCTTATGTTAATGAAATTGACCCCACAAAAACTACGCTTCCGTCAACCGTAAAAACACGGCAGACGCCTACCTCAAAACTGACCCCCCATCCTTGCCCAACTCTGCAACAGCCCGGCGCTCGGTATCGAGCACCATGTGCAGCGAAGCCTCTTCGGCAGCCTTGGCGTTCCTGCACCGGATTGCCTCGAACAATTCTTGATGAACCCGGATTGTCCGGGTGATGTCCTCATCCTCGGTCCGAAAGGTGTCCTCCAAGATGGCACGCTGCAGTGCGCTGATGGCATCGCTCAATTGCTGAATGACCACATTGTGCGTCGCCAGCAGGATGGCGTTATGGAAACGGATATCCGCCTCCTGGAAAGCCGGTGGATCGCTGCGACTTGCCGCCATTTCGTTGTAGCTCGATTCGATCGCCACGAGATCGATGGCCGTGGCACGCTCTGCGGCCCAGCGTGAAATCGTCGGCTCAATCAGGCTCCGCACCTCGATCAACGAAGAAATCAGTTCCTTGTTTGCCCCCTTTTCGAGGGCCCACTCAAGCACATCGGCATCGAGATAATTCCACTGGTCATTCGGCATCACAAACAAACCGCGATGACGCTGTGCATCGATCAGGCGCTTGGTGGACAACACCTTGATCACCTCTCGCATCACGTTGCGCGAAGTCTGGAAACGCACGCACAGGTCTGCCTCGGAGGGCAACGCAGAACCGGGCTCGAATTCACCTTGAGCGATCTGTTTTCCAAAATCTTTGATCAGACGGTCAGTCTTGGTCATGGCATGAACACGCTAAAAATGGAATCACGGAGCAACGATTACCTTCATCAACCCGGGTTCGCCACGATACAAGCGATCGAACCATGTCCCAGCCGCCTCCAGGGACACAACCGCCGAAATCATCTCATCCACCTTTACCCGGCCACTGGCAATCATATCGAGACACGCCGCGTATTCACCCGCTGAAGCGCACGAACCATATATTGTCAGTTGGCGCGTCACGACAACCTGCAATGGCAATTCAACCTTCGGCGACAGATTACCGACCAAGCCGATTTTCCCGCCTTTGCGGACGGCATTGATGGCGAGGTTGACGGTCGGCGTGATGCCGACGACCTCAACGGCAATATCAGCACCACGCCCCCGCGTGACGGCGCGTACCTTCTCGACAATCTCCGGATCATCTGCCCTGAAAGCATGATCAGCGCCGAATTTCAGCGCCATGTCGAGACGAGACGGATCGAGATCAATTGCGATGATCGTGCCGCAACCCTTGATGCGCAGCGCTTGCACGACGAAGAGGCCGATCATTCCACAACCGACGACGATAGCGCTGTCGTTGATTTCGCTGGGAATGAGATTGACCGCATGGAACGCCACCGAAACCGGCTCGGCCATCGCCGCCTGTTCGAAACTCAGACCATCCGGCAACCGATAGAGCACCGACTGCGGTACCGCGACAAACTCCGCGAACGCACCATGCTGTCGATATTCGGCGCAGGACACTCCAAGTACCCTGCGGTAGTCGCTGAGATTGAAGACCCCCTTCTGTGAATAGAAATCCTGCCGGGTCACGACCGCGGAATCAAACGTCACTCGCTCGCCAACCGACCACTCGGCAACGCCCGAACCGACGCGCTCAATGATGCCTGAGGCTTCATGTCCCATGATGACGGGGGGAATCCGACGCCCGGTACTACCATCCATTCCATGCACATCGCTACCGCAAATGCCACACGCTTTCACGCGGATCAACACCTCATCGGCACCGATCTCAGGCACCGGTACATCCTCACACGAGAACTGGTTGTATTCCTTCAGCACAAGGGCCTTCACGGATTGTCTCCTGACATGGTCATTGCAATGGCTTCGACGTATAGCCGCGATAATCGAGGTCGGCGGTTTCCGGCAACAGCGGAAATTTCACCGGCGCATTCATTTTCTGTGAACGGTAGATCGCCGTAAAAATCTCGACAGTCCGGCGCCCATCCTCGCCGCTAATCAGAGGCATTTTGTCCTCGATGATCGCCCGCAGAAAATCCTGAATCTGCAAATGGAAATAGTGAGCAACAGCATTCGGTAATCCGTTGAATGTTTTGCGATCCTGTTGTTGCCAGAGTTCGAGCAAATGCTCTTCTCCGGGCACCGTCCACAGATCGTTCACTGGCGGCTCGGCGACCGATGACATCCCGGCGACAAACATCGCGCCGCCGTCCGTCTGGACACCAACCGACGCGCCATTCTGCCCATGCACATGGACCTTGCCGAAGATCCCCGGCTTTTGCGAGTTGCTCACCACGATATTACCCAGCGCACCACTCCGGAACCGCACAATCGCCACGGCCGTATCTTCGACTTCGATATAAGGGTGATTGAGATTCGACCAGACACCAAACAACTCGTCGATGGGTCCCATAAACCATTGCAACAAGTCCAGTTGATGTGGCGCCTGATTGACGAGCACGCCACCGCCTTCCGATTGCCACTTGCCGCGCCAAGGATCACTGTCGTAGTATTTTTCGTCGCGCCAGCCAAGCATCAACACCGTCCCCAAAGCCGGCCGACCGATCTTGCCTTCGTCGATCGCACGACGCAATCGCTGTACCGGTGCATAAAAACGCCGCTGACAAACGACGCCGAGCTTGACCCCGGCTTTTTTTGCGGCAGCCAGCACATCGTCACAATCCTGCAACCCCGAACCGAGCGGCTTCTCGACCAGCACATGCGCGCCCGCCTCGACCGCAGCCATTGCCGCATCGCGATGTGCCGGATGCGGTGTACAGATCACGACAGCATCAACCTTAGCCGAGACAATCATGTCCTGGATATTACAAAACCCCTTGACGCCGTATTTTTTGCCATATTGCTCGGCTTTTTCCGCACTGCGGCTATAGACGGCGACGAACTCGGCTTCCGGTGTAGACTTCATCGCCTCGGCGTGCAGATCGCTGACCTTGCCACAACCGATGATCGCCGTTCTGATTTTTTGCATGACGACTTTTCCGGTCAAACTAACGCTGGACCCGTGCCGATCCGCCCTGGGCAAGCGCCCTGACCTCTTCGGGTGTCGCCATCGACACGTCACCGGGAAACGTCGTCAACAAGGCACCGTGCGCCCAACCGAGTTTCAGCGCCTCCTGCGGTGCCTCATTGTTCAACAACCCATAAAAAAAGCCTGCGGCAAACCCGTCGCCGCCGCCGATGCGGTCATGCACATCGAGCTCGATGGTCGGTGCCGTGTAAGTTTTGCCGTCAATCCAGGCCACCGCACTCCAACTGTGACGATTGGTTGAATGCACATCACGCAGTGTCGTCGCGACAATCTTGATCTGAGGATGCTTGGCGATCACGGCATCAATCATCCCGAAGAACGCACTCGGGTCGAGCTTGGACTTGGCGCCGACTTCCGGCCCCGAAATTCCGAGGCTTTTTTGCAAATCCTCTTCGTTTCCGACCAGCACGTCGACGTATTTGAGGATGCGATCAAGCACGCGCACCGCGTGCGCTTCGCCACCGGCGATATTCCAGAGTTTGGCCCTGTAGTTGAGGTCGAAAGACACCACCGCTCCGGCCGCCTTTGCCGCTTGCATTCCTTCGACAATTACGTCTGGCGTGGTCGCCGACAAGGCCGAGTAAATGCCACCGCAATGGAACCAGCGCACACCACCGGAAAAGATATCTTTCCAGTTGAAATCACCGGCCTTGAGCATGGCAGCGGCTTCGTTTGCGCGGTTGTAGAACACGACCGGCGGACGCACACCCTGACCGCGATCACTATAGACCGTAGCCATATTCGGACCATTGACACCGTTGTGCTTGAAGCGCTTGTAGAAAGGCTTGACGCCCATCGACCGAACGGCGTAGTCAATCAGTTCTCCAACGGGGTAATCGACCATCGCCGACACAATGCCGGTCTTCAAGCCGAAGCAGGTTGCAAGATTCGCCGCACAATTAAACTCGCCGCCACTCACGTGGATATCGCAGTGCGTCGCACGCCGAAAAGGAACGATGCCCGGATCCAGGCGGTGAATCAATGCTCCCAGCGACACGAAATCCAGCGCGCCTTGACTGGGAATAGAAAGTCCGTATGCCATCTCGATTTACCTCACCTTTCTTACGCTTTCCAACAAAAACCCACTTCCAAGTTCGCAGCCGCCATGATGATCCTTGGCACACTCAAACGCTGGCATCAACGAGGTTCCGGCAATGATCCGCGGGGCAGACGATGCTGATCACACAACACTCGCGTTCCGCCCTTCGACCCCCTGCCCGGCACATTGCTTCACCAACAAACCGTGGGCAGTACCGGCATTAATGTTTTTATGAGCTACAGTCTGCGACAAACTATGGTGCAATGTCAACGCCATTGTAGTACAATTACAAATGTATTGTAGCTCAAACATTTTTCACCCATCCGTGCCGACTGCATTTGCACATCAGCCAAGCCATGAACGACCAAAGCAACACGATCACCCCTGAGTTCTCGTCGTTATACGTCGAGGAGCACGACAACCCCTACCGTGACTGCATTCAGGGCCTGGCCAACGAACCAATCACCGTTCATGCGCTGCTTAAACGCGCGGATGCACTCTTATCGGATGAAGCGGGATTTGCCGGCCTCAGCGATTTTTCGCAGCAGAAGATTGTCGAGCGGCTGACGAGTAACCGACCGCGCATCTGCATCATTTTTGGCTCACCAGACCACCCCGCGCACCTCTACGACCAAGAACACACGCTGCGCGCAGCCGCACGAATCTGGCAGAACGGTGGCGTACCGTTCGCCTTCGGTCTGCCCGTCATTTGCGATGGCACAGCACAAAGCAACATCGGCCAGAGTTACTCGCTCGCCTCGCGGAATCACACTGCGATGGCCGTCAACGTTAATTTTGAAGGCCACAGCTATCACGCGGCTTATGTCCTGTCCGGCTGCGACAAGACGCCGACCGGCATTCTCTCTGGCCTGGCCGCGGCCGACCGCGCACGCCGGGCACCAGAGCGCGGCGCGGCGCCGGTATGGGCCGTCTTTGTTCCGTCGCACGTACTCAAGGGTGGCCAGATTCCCGAGGGCACCCGCCAGAAACTCAGAATCATCCAGGAAAAAGCGCGCGCGGCGGGCCATGAACAACTGGCCGACGACATCGAAGAAAACTGCCGCTACATTCTGCAATGTTCCGCCGACGAAGCTTTTCTCGGCATGCTCAACCGTGCCGTCGAGCATGGCCTGATCGAATCGATCGAGGCCCGCACCATCCTCAACGAACTGGCCGCCGCCACCTGCGACGAAAAGGGCGGTATCTGCGCCTTCAACGGGAGCGGCAACTCATCACGCACCCTCGTTTCGGCCCTGGGCTTCGTACCTCCAGAAGCCGAGTTGCTGATCGACGAACCGGAAACCGCGTTGGTCGCCCGCAATGTCGATCGCCTCTTCCGCCTGATCAACAAGCCTGAATATGCCGTTTGCGACATTCTCGCGCGTAACTACGCCAACGCCATCCGCGTGCATAATGCGACTGGCAGTTCGAGTAATCTGATGTTGCACATGCCAGCCGTGATGCGCCATGCCGGCTTCGACGTCTCGCTATTCGATTACGAGTCCATCCGCGACGAACATCCAGTTCCCGACATTTTTGCGCACAGCCTGACCGACAACCGTGACACCTACGTGCTCGCCCAGCAATGGCTGGCCGGACAACATCACGGCATGACCAGCATCTACAAGGTACTCGATACGCTACGCGTGCCGATGGATCTGGACGCCCCAACCGTCTCCGGCCAGACCTGGCGCGAACGGTTGCAGACGATCATCCAGCCGGTTTCGCCGCAACTGCCGCAGGAACGCTCGGTGATCCGCATCCACCCGGTGCGTGACATCTCCGGCACCGACATCCTGCGTGGCAATTTCTTCTCATCCTGCACGCTGAAGGTCTCCGGCATGGCAACCGCGCAGTATCAACGGTTCGACGGGCATGTCTTCGTGGTGCGCTATTACGAGAATGAGCATCCGTGCAACAGCGAACTGCACTCCAGCAATCTCGTCGAGACGTTAGGCAATATGCCGGAACTGACGCCCGATCTACTGGCGGCGTTGCGCCGTTTCAACCACGCGCCGGCAAAAGAAAACGTCGCTGAGATGATCGCCAACGGCACGCTTTCGTTTGCGTTCGTTATCGCCGGGCAAGGGCCCAAGGCCTTCGGCATGCCGGAAATGTTCGCACCAAGCCAATATCTGCGCCATCACGGCGTGGTCGAGAAGACCTCCATCATGATCACCGACGGGCGCTATTCCGGCGTCACCAAAGGCGCCTGCGTTGGCCACATGGTGCCGGAAGCTTTCGAAGGTGGCGGTATTGGCACACTGGCCAACGGCGACCTGCTTTGGGTGCGCCTCAGCGAAAAACGTATCGACCTACTCGATCGCGACGCATTCCTGCGCGGTGAACTTCATACGCTTCCGGCGCCGTTATTCGACGAGCGTCGGGAACTGATCGCCGCCCGGCAGCGCCGAATGGAAGCTCGCCAGGAGCAGATTGCGGCATGCAGCCTGATGGACAATGTATCAACGGCAGAATACGGCGTGGTGCCCATGGCCGTGCATCGCCGGGCAAAACTCCCATGGCGGAATCGACCGGCAGACAACAATCGCCGGGATTAAAACCAAACATTCAATTGATTGACAGGAGACAGACAATGGAATCGCGGGCTTGTGTGCTTCATTCGGAAAAGGATTTGCGCATCGAATCGGTGCCCGTCGCCGATATGGCCGACGATCAGGTCCTGGTGCGCATCGGTGCGGGTGGTATCTGCGGCTCCGACCTGCACTACTACCTCGATGGCGGTTTCGGCGTCGTGCGCGTCAAGCAGCCGATCGTTCTCGGTCACGAAGTCGCCGGTACGGTTGAGGCCGTCGGCGCCAAGGTCACGAAGGTCAAGCCGGGCGATCGCATCGCGCTGAATCCGAGCCGCCCCTGCGGCAAGTGCAAGTTCTGCCTGGCTGGCGAACAACAGCACTGCCTCGACATGTGGTTCTACGGCAGCGCCATGCGCATTCCGCACAGCCAGGGCGCCTTCCGCGAACTGATCGTCGTCGGTGAATTCCAGTGCGAACCGGTCGGCGATACGGTGTCGCTCGGTGAAGCCGCCTGTTGCGAACCGCTGTCGGTCGCGCTGCATGCCGTCCGCCAGGCCGGATCGCTGACCGGCAAGAAGGTGCTGGTCACCGGTTCCGGCCCGATCGGCGCACTGGTCATCGCCGCCGCGCGCTACGCCGGCGCGCTGGAAGTCGTGGCTACCGATCTGCACGATGCTGCCTTGAAGAAAGCGACTGAGATGGGCGCCACCCGCACCATCAATGTCGCGCAAGCGCCGGGGCTGGGTACCGAAGAATTCACGGCTGACAAGGGCTACTTCGATGTCGCCATCGAATGCACCGGCGCCGGCGTGGTGATCAAGGATGTGCTGCCGGTGCTGCGTCCGCGCGGCACGCTGGTCCAGGTCGGCGTCACGGGCGAAGTGCCGATCCCGATCAACGCCCTCGTCGGCAAGGAAATCTGCTTCCAGGGCGCTTTCCGCTTCCACACCGAATACGCGCTGGCCGCCCGCCTGATCAAGGAAGGTCGCATCAACGTCAAACCAATCATCACGGCCACCGTGCCGTTCGAGCGCGCTGTCGAAGCCTTCGAAATGGCCGCGGACCGCAAGGCCCACATGAAAGTTCAGCTGACGTTCTAACAATCGAGGAAGTCACGCATGGCAACGCGGATCACAGATATCAAGGTCATCCTGACAGCGCCGGAAGGCATCAATCTGGTGGTTGTTAAGGTTGAGACGAATCAGCCCGGCCTGTATGGCTTGGGCTGCGCCACTTTTGCCTACCGGCATGTCGCCGTCAAATGCTTGATCGAGGAATACCTGAAGCCGCTCCTCGTCGGACGCGACGCTGAGGCCATCGAGGAAATCTG
>RRZU010058584.1_pt1 | contig 11449 bp, 18 predicted proteins | sample 2165561 | NCBI WGS metagenome assembly RRZU01 (sample SAMN10456909, study PRJNA506462) | wastewater metagenome | isolation source: wastewater sludge | place: USA: Moscow, Idaho | reverse complement strand
TTTTCTACCCGCTTTTAACTCAAATATTTCTCTTGGTTTATTACTGCTGGTATTACCTGTTTTCTTACTAGGAATAAACATTACGATTAAAAGGATAATCGCAATAGATACAATAAGAATTAATAAAATTGTTGTATTCATAGTTTGTGTATATGTTAGTATTTCACATTCCTGCTGCTGCTGCGTGTATTGCTTTCCCTGCTTTAACGGCTAAGTCTATGGCTGCCTTTGCTGCGCTGGCTGGGTTTGTTCCTGCTGTTACTGCCGTTGCGATAGTAGAGATACTTTTTGCAACGGAAACAACTTGTTGAACTTTAGATAAAGCAGCCCTTTCAATTTTCAGATTTTCCCCTAAAACTTGATTAACATGCTTTACGGCTTGCCCTTTTAATGCACCTGTCGCCTTATTTACTCCTGCATTAACATTTGACATGCCTTTAGTATGATCTTTGCGAGTCTGTATATTAAATTGTTGTGTGAACTGCTTGGAACAGGATTGAGTAAAATTAGTGTAATTAAACCCTCGTGTTATTTCCGTTCCGTTCTTATCCCACTTTGCACCTCTAAATCTTGTATTTGGAGAAAGTTTAACTTTTCCGTCTGCTGATTTACGGCTGACGATAACATGTACATGAAACTGCAACCCCTCTTTTTTGTCTCCTACTTTTGCTTTTCCCTCTTTTACATCCTTATCAAAATGGCTATATGTACGTTCGGTTTCTATACGTGCAAAATAAGTAAGGTCTTGACCGCTTTTCACATTATCCCTATTAAAATTTTGTGCGTATATATCCATCGCATTATGGGTGTAACTTTTCAGATCATTAAATAGTTTTGTTTTCTCTTCGAAGTTAAGATCATTAATATCATTCGTCTCTCTACCTACCATTGATTGCAATTCATGTTGGCTTGGAGAAAAAGAAATCATATAAAATTTATCTTCTGTTTTAGTAAGTTTAAAAACATTATTATCTATTTCTTTTTGAACCCTTTCTTTTGAGGCTTTCTCATTATTTTTGTCGAAGAAAAAACCTTTTTCCTCTTTATCTAAATACGCTACAAGTGCTTTACAACTTCCACTATTTAGACCGTTTGGCATATTAATTTTTGAATACATTCCTACAACAATGATAATAAATGATTCTTTGCTTTTATATAATTATCTGTTGTTATATCATCCGTCCAATAAACTTTTATCATATCAAAATATTCAAGAGTTGACATAAATAAATTATATGCTTCCTGTATTTCTTCACTCTCAATATTCACAGAATTATCTAAAACAATTTTCATTTTCTCGAATATATCTTTATTATATTCTCGCTGTTCACTCGGCTTTATATTTTCATGTTTAATTAATTCTTTAAAAGCCTCTGAAAAACTCATTTCAATTAATTCATCATCATAAGTATTATTACTATTTGTATCATCATTAGAAGAAATATTCGACACACTATTAGATTTTAAAGCTAACTTTTTTTCTAATTCTTCTATACGTTTTTCTTGTCTAAGAATAATAGAATTATTTTCATTTGCCGAATCAATTATACTTAATAATTCTTCTTGTGTCATTCCATTTTGGAGTAAATCTTCAATAGTAATTATATCTCTTTTTTTATCAATAGTAATATTTTGAAGATCATTTTTTGACGCAAATAAAGCTTTATAATCTTTCTCTTGTGCCTTAACTATTTTAATAGTGCGTGCCTGCTCGTTCCTTATGGATTGAAGTTCTTTTAAAATAGCATCTTCCGAGTAAGGACGCAAGTTAAAAACATCTAGTTCAGACTTAATAAAATAGTTTGCCATTTTATTTAATAGTGCTTCAAAAGATCGTTCTTTTTTAAGAAGAACCAACAAATTATATGTTTCAACCGAAAACTTAATATTTTTCATAAACTACTTTTAAAACTACCTTATAATATATTCATATAAAGCATTATAAACAACTTTAGACTACCAATATAACTACTATAAAAACTACTAATAAAACATATATATCTGTATATCAGTATATTAAATAATACATATTGGGCTATGCCCTATATACTTCTTGCTTTCCTTATCAAAGATAGGAAAACTTTTTTTGTCTCCAAAAAAAACGTTTTGCTATCGCCTTTTTTAGCTATGGAAATAGCGTAAATAAAAAGGCTGGTAATAATGGATAAATAAGAGATATTAAAAATATTTGAAAAGTAAAATATTGTACCTAGATTTGTAAATATAAAAATAGACACAAAAAAATATACAATTATGAACGAAAAACAAACACAGACAAAAGCAGAAAACAATAGTAGAAAAATTGGATTAATGTTTCACAATCTTTATAATAAGATTGATAACGATATTCAAGATGAAAAATTAAAAAAAGATTTAAAGAAAGATATAGAAAAAATACAAAAGGAATTAAAAATAAAATCTATATCGGATAAAGAAATAGAGATATTAAAAGACTTCGGACTTATACAATGATTCGAAATTATCAAAAATGTTTGGCGTGTGTTTTTGTGACAAAGTAAACAAAAACCATGACAAACATTTAGTATGATTATATACTAATAAAAGAATAAAAAAAGGGGTTATTCCCCTTTTTCTATTTCAGATAATAAACTCTCATATTCGAATTTAATTTCTTCATAATGCCCTCTAGCTTCGTTCTGATCTTCGGATGAAGAACTAAAAAAAGCAGTACGATAACATTCGTTCATTTCTCTTTCAAGTTCTACCAATCGGTTTTTCTTTTCTATTGATAAGTACCAATCCAATGTATGCGGGTTATCCACTCCACAATTACCATAGAAAAGATCATCTACAGATTTCATAACTTCGGGGTCACTCGTCAATGTTTGGATTTTAAAACCATCGGGATTATGACCTAATTCTTTACTAATGGCATTTAGATAACTTTCTTTAGAAGTATATTCTATTACCTCGTCAGATTCATAAAATGAAATTTTTCCTATAATCTCTTTCATAACTAAAAATTTAAAAAGTGAAACAATTAATTAACGCAAGTTTAAACAAGAAAAGGCGAAAATTAAGCCTGTTAAAACAATGGTAAATACTACCTGAAAGGTGGAGATTTGGCATTTTTTGACAGGCTGTTTTGAGCTTTTCTTGGAACTTCGCGGCTAATTGATTGAAATAAAACATATCTCCCCTGTAAGGGGGCTTAAAAGCTTTTTTCGATAGAAAATAGCGTTTGTTAAATCTGTTTTTTTGGCGTGTGTTTTTGTCTGAAAGAAACAAAAACCATGATAAAAAAACTCCATTGCTATCAAATTCTAGTTTAACCAAGATCTTCAGCTGAGCCAATAGATAGCAAAATTTTTTAATCCAGTTCTTCCGGATTAAAAAATTGATAGCAAAAAAAACGGATATCGGAGCCATCAGGAACGGATCTGTAAAATAACTGATAGCAAAACAGAAAATAAAAAATACCCTTGTATCACTACAAGAGTATTTAATTTCACTTTAAAAATCTAGTTATAAAAACTTGACTTTTCAATTCAAAGGTATATTTTTAATCAAGTATTTCAAAATCCTTTACCTCTATCTCTCTATCTATATACAGATCGTGACCTGAGGCTGGAGATACTTCTTCATTATAGTAGCCATAGATAAAAATAGGAATATCATTTCTCATTTTCTCCTTTACCGTATCTGATAACTTGTAAGGAAGTACACATTTGTAACGTCCGTTATCCTCTATGCCGTAAACTTCAAAAGGTTTCTCCAGCAATATAAAAATAGTTCTTCCGTCTATCTCTCTCGGTTGATCTAGTAAGTAACCCACAAAATTAACGGACATATTTTTATAAAAAGGGCTTCTTATTTTAGACGCATAGAAATCGCTAACATTAAGTATTCTGTTCAAATAAACAATTCCCCCATCTTTGTTTAGATTCTCGCTGTAACGTCCTACAAATGTCGCCAACGTGCCTTTTTTAAAGTGCTGCAATTGATCTTTCGCCAAAGGCATATTAAAAAAACAATCTACGAAAAAACCTTTCTCTTTTGTAAGATTTACGGCAATAGAAAATTTACATTGTTCTTTGCCCGACTTTGTTACAATATTTTCAGCATCCTTAGTTAAGTTTCCTATAATTGTTACTCTCGCTTTCATAGTTATATTATTAAATATCAACAATAATAAAATAATAAATTTATTATTTTATACACTTCAATAATTTATCTCTACCGTTTTTATATCTTCTAATAATAATATATATGCTTTTAACCCGCTTATATCTTTATATAAAAAATAATCAATCTGATTATAGGAATATGAGCCTATATATTTATAGGATTCTGACGCATTGACAAAATTAAATTTATCCCCTATCCCCAAATCTTTGCGGTCTATTTCAATCTTTCTCATGGCTGGGATTCAATAATCTGAACTAAACAGGCACTTGCGGCAAATAGCTGTCCGATTGTGCTATAATCGGCTTTAAATTCTTGGTACTGTTCATATTCTTTTGAAAGGGATTTATTTTTTTGTAGTCTTTCCGCTAAAGTATCTAATCTTTCCTGTAAAAGAATTATTTGATTTAAAACAGGTTTATTAATAGTCTGTGCCATAAATTTATTGTATTAAGTTTATCACATAAATAAAATACTAAAATACCAATATAATAAATTTGGTATTTAGTTTGTAAAAAAGAGGTGTACCCAAATATGATACACCCCGCTTTATATAGAATTATCTTTCTAACTCGTGTTCAATAGCCTGTTTAACAAAATTATTAAGGCTCTGACCTCTTTTTTTCGCTTTATCAGAAGCTTTAAAATGTAATTCCGTTCCTATCCGTACATTAAAAGTACCTAGATTCGGTTTTTGTGGTTTTATGCCGTCTTGTTCACAATCATATAAATAATCATCAACAAACTGCTTAAAATCGGCTTCCAGCTCTTCTATTGTCCTACCCTCATATATATACGCTCCTTTTATGCCTAAAAGCTGACCGTATAACATTTTACTTTCAAGGTCATATTCGACACTTCCGTAATAACCTTTATACTCTAATATTTTTTTATTTGCTTGCTTCATCTTCTTCTTCTTCTTTGTCTGTGGTTAATAATCCGCAATCATCTAAGTTTGTTTTAATAATATCTAAAACATACGGTTTTAATATATTGCTCGGATGGGGCTTGTGAAATTTAATTACATTTATTGGATAATTATCATTTTTAAACCTCACACGAGAACCGCTTGTTTTTCCTGTGCTGACCTCGTAAAAATCAAAGTCTTTTAACAGCCTTACCGCTTCTTCAAAAGTAAAATCTTTCGGCTGGCTCAAAAATCGGAGTAATAATTTCTCTTTTCTACTCATATTTTTTTTTGTAAAGATAAATATTCAGTTAGAAATATGCAACTAAAATAGTTGCTTTTTACATTCCCCTTTTTTTTAGGGGAATGTAAACTAATTATTAATATTCATCAGGATAGAGAATAGTTGTATAGCTTCTATCTCCCTCTGTTATTATCCATATATTGCCTTTGCTGGTATCAAAAGAATTTAGCACCCTATCACCATTTTCTAAAGCGTCAATATTTGTCTGTATATCGTCCTCACATAGTGTTGTTTCATTAAAGAGACATTGTTGATGAAATATAAGCCGATTAGATATTTCCATTTGAAACAAAGGATCATTTTTCATATCATTATCAACTCTAGCCGTACAGACAATTTTTCCTAATTTCAATATCATAATGCAAATTTTTAAAGTAAATTATTGTTGATAAAAAACTATGATTACTCACATCCACAATTGTTTTGCAACCTTTAGTTTCTTTTCTATCTCGTTTACTTCTTTCTTTGCATAAACAAGAGAAAATGAGTGCGCCCGCTCATATTTGCCTGATTTCAAACCCTCGTGATATTCTTTTGCTACTTCTAATTTATGTTGGTAATATTCTATACTCTCAGGCATTGAAAGATTTATATTATTAGCCCTTTTCGCCCAATATTCGGCTTTACTTTCGTGTGCTTCTGCTTTGTCACTAAATTCTACCGATTTACCTAAAGCGTTCCAACTATTATCTAAATCTCTGCGATGTCTTTTTTCGGAGTAGTGACCGACTAATATAGGTTGTCCCATAGGAATATGTTTTACTGCATCGCTCGACTTATTAAAATACTCTGTAGACTTTCTTTCTGCTGAATTAGCCCAATTCTCATACTTTTCTGATTTCGCTTTGGCTCTTTCCTGAGCATTGAACCCATCCGCCCGAACAATAGAATAATAATAGAAGTTGTCTTTTTCAAATATTAGATTAAAAACAATACTTTCGTTCTCTTTACCGTACTTGGTTGTAACGTTGATAACTTCCCCTTTTTCGTGGGGTTCGCTACATTTTGCAATAAATACATTCGGACAGAATTTAACATAAGTGTTCATAATAAAAATTTTTAAAGTGAATTATTATAAATACCCCCTTTTGGGGGTATTCTTTTAGAAATTAATTAGTCAATAAAGGGGCTTTCTCCATTTTAATATTAACACACCCAAAGCGATCTTTTAAATCTTCTAAATTTGAATGAGTGCGTATATTTTTCTTTTCTTCCTCTCCGTTCCAATACCACATTTTTTTAGATTTGCTCCAAAAACAGAATAATTCTTTCAATCTGTCTTTATGGCTAAAGGTATTCCCCGACAGCCAAAGCCATGAGCCTATAAGCTCTATTTTTATACCCTCTAATTTTATAAGTTGACTAATGATATTTACAAAAAATTCAGGCGTTTCAAATTCGGTTTCTTCTTGTGTTTCATTTCCGTCAAAATCAAGATCTTTCAACTTCTTAAAAAACTCTTCATATAGACAATTAATAACTTTCATATTTTCAACGTCTCCCCCTCTATCAGGGTGATTTTCAAAACACAATTTTCTATATAAAGATTTAAGGCTTTTTCTATCTTTTACTTCTCGAAATAATTTTCTAAAATCAATTGTTCCCATAACTATATATTTTTTTAAAGTGATTATTTTTTTCTGTGTAATGTTGTTATCAGTAAGTCAAAGAACGCTTTATGTATTTTTTTAATAATTATTCTTATAAGGAGTAAGCTTTTTCAAAAATCTTTTTTCGTCCGTTAAAAAATTTTTTGCCCGACATTTTTTTTTACAATCATTCCCATTGTGTCGGTCGCTTTTTTCGGTTGCGTTAAAAGGTTGTTTTGAGCAGGATAGACAAGTATTGAAAAAAACGAAGTGCTAAATACTCTTTCATGCCCTCTAATGGGCCATGAAAGGAAGATTTATTTTTCAAAGCTTTAGCGGTACTTGGCGACTGTGAAAAACAGAATACCTTAGCAATAAGAAAAACGGCTGGCATCAATGGTTCAATGATTAAAAAAAATGGAGAGGTAAGAAATTTTAGGGCGGAAAAATAGAACTTTCCTCTCTCCCTGAAAGGGGTTTAAAGCGTTAAGGATTGGAACAGGCTACCGTGTAGCGTGGAAAGCCTGACGGCTCTAGCCGTAACGCCCAGATAAAAAAAATAGTGCCTAAAAATAAGCACTATTCGAATAACAAAATACTAAATTTATTATTTTCTATTAATTAATTCTTTCATCAGAAACACGCAAACATCCCTGAAATTCAAGTCTCTTTCCGTGCAGTATAATTTAAGTTTATCTCTCGATTCTCGGTACATCCTGAAACTGTATTTAGAGAAAGATTGATCGTCCTTTATTTGTGGGATATCTACCGATTTATTTTCTATTACATCATCAATGCTTCTCTGAAAAAAGGAATAAACAGGCTCCTCAATTTTCAATAAGGCAATCTTAAATAGCTTTATTATTTCGGGGTCTGTATTAATTGATGTCGCTGCAAAAACAGGCTTATCCTTAGCTTTGGGCTTATAGTCCTCCTTTCGTTCCTCCTGCGTCCTGATTAAGCTATCTATTCCTGATCTAAACGTTTTTTTCTTTCCTGTACTCATATATAAAATCTATTTATAAATTGCTAATATTTCATCGCACACCCTTAGATATTCGGCTGCTCCTGTACTATCAGGATTGTATGAATAAATATCTTGTCCTTGCATTTGCGCCTCTTCTAAAGCGACATTTGTAGGAATAATGGTATTAAATGTTTGCCCCTCAAAATTCTCATATATTGTATCTTTGATCTCCTTATGTAACGTTTTTCGGGTATCCACTTTGGTAAGCAAAATTTTATACTCCTTTAGATCAGGATTCAGCCTTTTCTGTACTAATTGAATGATTTCAAAAAGTTTCTTCATTCCAGCCAAAGCAAAAGCCCCCATTTCAATAGGGATAATCATATAATTAGAAACCGCCAAAGCGTTTAAAGTAAGCAATCCCAGCGATGGGGGGCAATCAATAATAATAAAATCATAATCTGAGCTTACTTTACTAATCAATTCTTTTAAAATATATTCCCGCCCAGCTACCCCGCTAAGTTCCGATTCTGCTGCGGTCAGATCGAGCGAAGATGTAACAACATCCAAGTTCTCTTTTACCTCTGTGATCGGTAAATCACTTTCACCTCTCAGAGCTTCATAAACATTCGGTGTCTTATCAATCGGTAAAGAAAAATGAAGCGTTAAATTTGCTTGCGGGTCTAAGTCTATTAAAAGAACTTTTTTTCCTTTCAGGCTCAACCCCGCCCCTATATTTACGCTTGAAGTAGTTTTCCCTACCCCTCCTTTATGATTTAAAACTGTTATTATCTGTACCATACTGCAAATATTAAAATACCAAATTTATTATTACAATCTATGCTGATTTTCTTAAACTCCATGTTTCAATAATCTTATCAAGTCTCAATTTCATACCTTTATAAGATTTGAAAGTTTCTAATTTACCATTAAACCAAATGCAAAACATTCTCAGTCCATCATTAAAAGAAACATCCGCACATCTTAAATCTTCCTGAGGGGGAGTTACATAATGAAATTCCTTACCCTGCTTTAATATTCTCTCTGTCATAAACTAGATAATTAGAATAATTAAATTATTCGACAAAGGTAATAACAAAATAATAAAATACCAAATTTATTATAAGGTTGCTTAAAAAAAAAGTACTTCTTGCTTTTCAATCGGGAAGCCATATGTAGAATTAAGCATTATTTTTTCAAAAAAAACGGTAAACTTTTTTTAAGTTAAAACCGTTAATAATATACAGACTTTATTATCTATATCATAATACCATATTCCTCATAATGAATATTTAAATAAATAATTGAGGGCATAAGCCCTATGACATATGATATCCTAATCAGATATAACCTCTAAAAATTATTTAATTATTTATTATTATTAAATTCAAATTATCAATTATCATGAAAAAAATTTGTATTCTTTTCACTAGCTTATTTTTTATTTATTTTATATCCTGTTCACAAGACGGAGATAATAATATTATAGAAAATGGAGATAACACAGAACTACCAGCGAACTCGGAAAAAGTTATAGGGATGCTAAATGATTTTAGATCTCTTGTAAACGATGAACCAACTAAGTCTCTTAAAACCTCTCCTAATATTTTATCAATAGATGTAAAAAAAATCAATATTGATCTATCTCTTGAAGGGCAAAGTTTAGGATTGACAAAATCAGGAAATGAGAATCAAGAAGTCGAAATGTATACGTTACTTTTTGAAGAGGGGGAAAGTAAGGGGTATTTCATTGCGTGTCCTGATGATAGGATTCAGAAAGTATATGCTTACACCGAACATGGAGAGTTAAGCGATACGCTTTACAATATAGGTCTGAGATTTGCATTGAACGACATAAAAGATATATGCAAAGATGATCTTGTAAACTATTATGTAGAAGAAAACACCTCCAAAACAAAAGCAGCTAGACCTACAAGCAAAATAACAACAGGAAACCTACTTCCTATTGCATGGGATCAAATCTCGCCATATAACGGACAAGCACCATTAGGCTGTAATAATGATGCGTATAAAGGACGTTCTGCGGCTGGGTGTGGTGCTATTTCAGTAGCGCAAGCCCTTGTATATTATGGAAAAAATGGAACTAGAACAAAAGCTTCCCCTCCAAGTATTGCAGGGTTGGTACGAACAGACTTTAATTATAGTTCTTTAGGGTCTCAGGAGAAAATAACAACAAGTTCTTCTTCTACTTTACAAAATGAGGTTGCTCGATTTGTTAATACAGTAGGTGTTCTACACAAAACAATATATAGATGTGCGAGTGCTGGGGGTTCATCCACTCAATTAACTGATGCAGAATTAGTTTTCAAAGATTTCGGGGGTAGTAATTGGAATACATCTTCATCAGGTTATCTTAAATATGTAGAGGGTGCTTTAGATCAATGTAAAGTGTATGGTCTGTTCATGTCTAATAATATTATGCTATCAAGAGGTTATAGCTCATCGGTAGGTGGTCATGTTTGGGTATATTCAGGTATGAATTTCACAAGATATAATGATGATTGGTCTATGAAAAGTGTTGACCAACTATATGCGAATTGGGGTTGGGGCGGTAATTCCAATGGATATTTCGCTTTTAATAATGCAGCTAGGGATTTTACTTCTGCCCGAGCGCATCTATATATAGAAACGGTTAAAAACAATGGTTGCAGTAACGGAACTATATTTTAAGCTAGTCTTATACAAAAATAAAGGGTATAAATACCCTTTATTTTTGTATAACTATTAATTTATCCGCATAAGTCATGTTCGTTCCAAACCAAAATATAAATTCACGAGAGTAATTTTCTGAATTTTCTTCTATTGTTATTGCTATTTTTTTTGCATTCTTACTGGGTTTTTCAATCTGAAAATCATCACCTTTAACAATGATTGACGGTTCATTTATAAGTTCACCTTTATTGTTTAATACAGGTTTAGTTTCATTCTCATAACGAATAGTATCATTGTTTGTAATTACATAAACCCCATCAATCCAGAAATCCCCAATTTTTGTATTGATGCTTTTTGAGAAAGAAGTCTTATCTATTGTCATTATTGAATCTTCAAATCCAACCTTTACTATCTTTCCTCCATCAATATTCGGATCACCATTGTAAAGCTCTTCTTTAGCATCACTACAGCTAAATATGAAAATAAAACAAATTGCTAATAAATAATTTTTCATAATTGTACCTTTTTACTATATATATATAATGATGCAATATTATTAAAAAAAGTTGCATTATTCATGTTAATTTATTAATATTCATAAGTGTAATACTATTATTATCTGTACCATACAGAAAACATAAAATACCAAATTTATTATATTGTTATCCTTAAAGAAATTCCTTTTGCTATCAAAATTTTGCTCGATCAAGATCTGCAGCTCTCGAAGTAGATAGCATATTTTTTCTGCCGGTGCAACAGGCCTAAAAAATATGATAGCAAAATTGAATCCGGGCACGAAGTGCCTGGCATAATTTTGATAGCAAAAAAAACGGAGAGCTGAGCCATCAGGAACGGATCTGCAA
>RRZU010813237.1_pt1 | contig 11450 bp, 9 predicted proteins | sample 2165561 | NCBI WGS metagenome assembly RRZU01 (sample SAMN10456909, study PRJNA506462) | wastewater metagenome | isolation source: wastewater sludge | place: USA: Moscow, Idaho | reverse complement strand
TGAAGATTTTAGAAATGAAAAAGCGATTATATTAGCTGAAGTATACTTCAAAGACTTTTGGAGATTAAATGCGGTAGCAAAGGGATTTGATGGAGGTTTAAGCGCTCTATTAAGACATTTTGGTGGAGAAGAGATTGTAGAAGAAAAGAAAGAAAAAGAAGTAAAATCGTCTATCAATTTAACTAAAGGAAGTTCTATATCTTTAGATAAAGATCAATTAAATGGAGTTTGTTCTTTTGGTTTAGGGTGGGATGTGGCAGATGATTATGCTTCTAGTATAGATTTAGATGCATCGTGTTTATGTTTCTCTGACAAAAATCTGAAAAATATTATTTATTTTGGTAACAAGGATGAAAGTATAGGAATTTCTCTAAATGGGGATAATTTAACTGGAGAAGGAGAAGGGGATGACGAGGTAATAACAATAGATTTTTCAAAAATTCCAGCTAACATAAATAATTTATTCTTTACAATCACTTCTTATAGTGGCCAAAACTTTAACTTGATACACAATGCTTTTTGTCGTTTAGTAAGTTCAAAAGGAAATGAGTTATTTAAATATAAATTATCTGAAGCAAGTAATAGAAAGGCAGTAATAATGCTACTAGTAAAAAGAGAAAATAATAATAAGTGGACATTTAAATCAATAGGTGAGTTTAGGGATGGGAAAGTAGCAAGAGATTTAGTAGCATCTTGCGAAGAACTAATAAGTATTTAGTAATTAATTGAAAAAATTAGGGGGAAAATTGAAAGAATTATTGTTAGGAGAAAGAATAAAATTAGTCGATTTTGTGAATCAATCAGCATTAAATAAAAAATTGTTTATCGAAGTTGTTGGAGAAGAAGAGTTAGATATAACATGTTTTGGATTAGATAGCGAAGAAAAATTATCAGATGACAGATACATGATATTTTTTAATCAATTAATAAGTCCCAATAATGAGATTTTAGCAAATTTATCTAATCCTAAAAAAAGTATTTTTGAGATAGAGCTAAATAAATTGCCTGCCAAGATAAAAAAATTAGTTTTTACATTAACATTAGATTCTAATAAAGAAATTAGAAACATAAAACCAATAAAGCTAAATATAGGAAATGGAATTGAAACATCAATTCAGTTTGTAGTAAAAGGTGAAGACTTTAGAAGTGAAAAAGCGATTATATTAGCTGAAGTATACTTTAAAGATTTATGGAGATTAAACGCTGTGGCTAAAGGATTTGATGGGGGCTTAAGTACTCTATTAAAGCATTTTGGTGGACAAGAGATAAAAAAAGAAAAAACAGTAAAAGATATTATAAACCTAAAAAAATTCTCAGGAAAAATTAGCTTGTTAAAAGGGGAAAAGCCAGTTCTCATAGAAAAAACACCGTTAATAACAGCAACAGTTAGTTGGGAAACGGGGACTGACTATGATATCTATGCATTAGTACTAACAAATGAAAATAAACAAATTGATGTTGCAACTTTTGGAGCCAAGGGAGTACCTTCTTTAACTAACTACAATAATGGAACTATAGTTCATCTTGGAGATGTAGTAAGTACTCATATTGGACAGAAAGAAGAAAAGATTGAAATACGATTTACTAAAGACATTGTTGCAGTTGTCCCAGTAGTTTATTCTGCTCAATCTAATGGAACGGGGTCTTTTTACAAATATAAGGTGTCAATTCTAATTAATAATCACAATGGAACCAATGTGAAGATAGATGCTATTAACGCAAATAAAGATAACAAAGTATATACTTGTGTACCAGCAATAATAAGAAATACAGAGCAAGGGATAATAATAGAACCAGTAGAATTGTATAGTAAACCAAATTCAGAAAAAAGACCAAAATTAATAAAAATAAAAGAGGATTATATTGAAGTACTTATGGATCAAGGTCCTATGAACGACTATAAATAAAACGAATGATTCACATATAAAGTTTATATGATAAATGTAACAGTTTTGTAACACTTATATGTTATTATAAGCCATTCACAATTATGCGTCTTTAATACAATGCTTTCTTTCTATAATATTTACTAGTATAAGAGATAATTTATATCGACTTTAACATAATAAGAGAATTTAAAAATATAGGAGGTACTAGAGTGTCAAAAGTAGTGAACCCAGTTAAACCCTTAGCTGATGTTAATGTAATTAAAAAGAATGATGGAAATTACCATGTAGTAGTATGTTTTATGCCCGATCCTGATCTTGTTTTTGGGGAAGGGGAAACAAAGGCTTTTTTAGCTCTAGATGGTTCAGCATCATTAAAAAAGATGTATGGAGGAGGGGTTGGATTCTTCGGGGGAGAACCAAACTATGTTGAGGCAGTAGCACAAAAAATAGGGTCTATCTTAACTTCAGTTTCTAGAAGTGGAAAGGTAAAAGGTTTGTATTGGGCTGTTACTCCAGAAGGAAATGGTATAGAAGAAATAGGACTACTTAATTCTAATGAGTGGCTAACTCAAACTATTGGAGGGCCATCGAAGAGTATTGGTTGGGGAAGAGGAACAAAGCTTTTACCAGTTATAAAATATGGATTCGAAAATATTTTTAACGGTTCAAAAGGAACTATGGGAGTAATAATAACAGATGGAATAATTGAAGATGAAAACGATTGTATGAGTTACTGCGCGCAAATAGGAAGAAATTTAGAGAATACAGGAGAAACTCCTTTTAAATTGGTGTTAATAGGGATTGGGGAAGAAGTAGATCAAGAGCAGTTAGAAAGATTCGACGATATGTTTGAAGGAACGGGAATAGATTATGATTTATGGTCACATGGAATGGTTGCTTCTATGAAAGATGAAGAAGATATCTTAAATGTCTTATACGGTGAATTGATCACAAAAGATACTATTGTTGCACCATCAGGTAGACTAGAAACAGTTTCTGGAAAATTGATAACATCTTGGAGCGATGGAATGCCTGGTAAATTTGAATTTACATTACCAAAAGGAGAGACAGGATTCGTTATAAAGTCTGGGAATCAAAGTGTTGTCCAGGATGTATCATCAGTACTTTAACACTAAAAAGGAGATATTTGTATGTCAATTAACAAAAAGGATATTGGAATAAAAAAGATAATTAGACAATATACTATCGCTAGCAACAAAACTTCTAAAGAGTTTGGTAAAGTTGATGTTATTGAAAATGATAGTGAAAATACAGTACAGGCAACAATATTAATGGAACCACAAGGTACAGAAGCTGAGGGATGGCAAACAGGAGTGGCAATCGATAGTAGTGCTTCGATGAAAGATTGGTTTGGACAAAGATTATTGGGGAAAATTCCTGAAGATATAGAAAAACAGTATAAGAAAAAGAAGTGGATAGAGGAAAAAAATCAAGATGGTAGAAAAGTAAAAGTATTTCAAAAAGAAGCCTTTGAAGATGCTATAAACAAAGGGATATTAAAGTATTCACCTAATATTGTTGAACCTATAGCTAGAGATTTTTTAGATTACTTATCAAGTAATTTGGATGCTGATGGAGGAACTACATTATTATATTGGGCTGCTGGTAGAGAAGGTTCCGAAATAGAAATAGTTGGTGATATAACACAAAAACAATGTTCTTCATTAAATTTAAAAGGAGCTAAATTTTTTGGTGGAAAAACTATATTACTTCCTGCAGTTAAGTATTTCATTGAGCGTTTTCAAGATGCTAAAAGAGGAATGTATATCTTTATTACAGATGGGAAAATAGAAGATTTAGAGGATGTAAAAAAATATACAATAGATTTGGCAAGAGAAATCGAGAATGGTAAGAGAAACTATGTAAAATGTGTTCTAATTGGAGTTGGAGATGAAATAGACGAGAATCAAATGGAAGAACTAGATAACATAGACACAGGAACAAGAGTAGATATATGGGATCATAAAATTTCTAAAGAAATGAGAGACATCAAGGAAATATTTGCTGAAGTCGTTGACGAAAATACAATAGTGGCAAGCAATGCCACCATATATGACAGCAACGGAGAAGTTATAAAGAAATATACAGATGGTCTTCCAGCTAAGATAAGTTTTACGATAAATAAAAGTTCTGATTACTTCGAATTAGATGTAGGAAAATTTAGAATTAAACAATTTATAAAATAATATGGAGGCTAGTTGTGAACAAGAAAAAACAAGATGAAGATATATATGTTACTGGAGATGAAACACCTAAAAAAGTTAATACATCAAAAACCAAATGGATTATTGGTGGTATTACAGGAATAGCTATTATTGCAGGATTATTATTTTTCTTAAATAGTAATGAAAAAAATACTGCAGCAGAAAGTAATATAGCAATTTCTAGTGAATCAATTAACAACGCAGAAACAGTAGCTCCTGTTGAAGAGCAAAATGAAGAAATAAATACAACAACTGAAGTAGAGGTTATAAATTTTGAATTTAACTCAGATGAAGTAAATGCTCAAGATACTCTTAAAGAGTTTATAAAAAAAATAGAAAATATTAAGGGAAAACTTGTTATTGTAGGACATACAGATAATATTGGAAATGATACTTATAATCAAATTCTTTCTGAGAGAAGAGCAAAAAATACAGCAAATACATTAACTGAATTAGGATTAAAAGATGTTTTGGTAGAAATAATTGGAATGGGTAGTAAGGCTCCATTAGAGAATAATGATGATTTAAATAAAAATAGAAGAGTAGAATTGAAATTTGAAAAAACAAATTAAAATTTAAGTAGAAACAAAAATAAGGAGGTTTTTTAATGTCACAAACAAGAAGATTACCAGTTTACCTATTACTTGATGTATCAGGATCTATGTCAGGTGCTCCTATTCAAGCAGTTGAGCAAGGAGTAAGAACTTTAGTATCAGAATTACAATCAGATCCACAAGCATTAGAAACAGCGTACTTATCAGTTATTACATTTGAAAGTAATGCTCAACAAATAGTACCTCTTACAGAGCTTATGAATTTCTCTACTCCAAGCTTGTCTGCAGCAGGAGGAACTTCTATGGGAGAAGGATTGGCTCTTTTATCAAAATGTATTGATAATGAAGTTATGAAAACAACTCCAGACCAAAAAGGTGATTGGAAACCGTTAGTGTTTTTAATGACAGATGGAGAACCTACCGATAACTGGGAAAAAGCAGCAGATGCTTTGAAACAAAAAAAATACAATGTAATAGCTTGTGCTGCTGGAGCTGGAGCTAATGCACAACTATTAAAAAGAGTTACTGAGATAGTTGTTGAATTAGATAATTTACAACCTGATGATTTAAAGCAATTCTTTAAGTGGGTTTCTTCGTCAATTAAAGCAACTTCAGCGAGTGTAGCTCAAGTTACAGCTGATACAGCTATTACATTACCACCACCGCCACCAGGAATAAAAATAATGCCATAAGATTAATACTCAAAAGAGGCTTTTGAAGCCTCTTTTAAATACTTTAGAATAAAAAAATTGGATACTCCAAAAATATAAGGAGAGATTATAGTGGATAATTCAGAAAAAGAATTTATATTATTAAAAGATTTAATAGTGCAAATTGGTTTTGAAGAAAATACCGTTTATTATAGAATGATTAGAAAAAAGTTAACTGACAATCAAAATGAAATTTCATTAAAGAAATTTGATAAAAATGATGTTTTATCTTGTATAGAATTTGTTGCACGTGAAGTTAATGGACTTTCTAAAACATCAGGAGTACTTGATTTTTATCCCTTATTATTAAAAAAGACAAAAAAAAATTGGGAAAAGAGATCAGATTCCCATAAACTTCAAGACTTAATTGATAAGGCTGATATTAAGAAATTAGAAAGTTCTTGGAATAGTGTTTTATCTCACTTGAAGTTGGAAAGTAAAAGTTATGAAAACAAAGTGATGTCTATACCCACCGTAGTTGTTAGTATTCCAAAAGCTGAAAATGTTATTTCTCCTGATAGTGGAAGTAAAATTATCGAAGGATTACAAGAAAATTTTGGAAATGATGCTGCTAATAAAGTTGATGTAAAAGTGCCAGAGATTAAGAGTGAAACCAATAAAATTGACCCTTTAGCTTTATGGAAATATTTTCCAGTACCTGAAAAACCTGAAAAACATGATGAATATGCAACGCTTTATGAAGAGACAAACAAAATGAAAATATTAGGTGCTAGAGTAAGAGGTAAGAAACATAAACACGAAGCTACAAATTGTGATGATTGGTTTGAGGTAAAAAGAGAAGGAGATTGGACAATAGTTGCTGTCTCAGATGGAGCTGGTTCTTGTAAATATTCAAGAATTGGTGCAAAAGCTGCTTGTCAAGGCGCAGTAAAATACATTTCCGAAGAACTTAGAGAGTATACATTAAAAGAGCGTAAAATTTGGGTACTAGAAGATTTTATTCGGCATAATGATAGTGGTGAATTTATAGGGAAATTTGCAGAAGAAGATATTAACAAAGTTCAAGATATATTACATGAATCAATAATAAAAGCGTACACATCAATTGTAGGTGAAAAAATCAGGAGTAATGATAACGTAGAGTTTAAAAACGAAATTAATAGAAGCTTAGAGATTAAAGATTTTTCAGCAACGTTGCTAGTGCTTATACAAACATTCGTAATGCATAAAGGGGAAGAATATAGTTTAGCATTATCTTGCCAAATTGGAGATGGTATGATTGTAAGCATTGATAGTGAATATCAGTTAAAACTTCTGGGACAGGCAGAAGGAGGAGATTATTCTGGCGAAACTGAATTTCTTACAAGTGAAAAGAAGCTAGAAAAACAATATTTATATAGGAAAACTTATTATGATTTTTCTAGAAATAAAGCTCTTTTTGTAATGACAGATGGCGTAGCAGATGATTACTTTCCTAATGACCCAATGTTATTAAATCTTTATGGAGATTTGATAATAAATAATATAATTAAAATTAAACCTAATGAATCAAAAAAAGATGATTTAGAAGAAAGTGCTTTAGATATAGAGGAAAGAGCTGTAAGGATTACGGGGAATGGCTTAATAGAAAAAAAAGTAAAGTCATTTGAAAAATTAAAAAAGCAAGTAAATAAAGAGAATGAAGAATTATTTAGAGATTTCAATGTTATGTTAAGAGCGATAAATAAAAAAGATGAACTTATAACAGATGAAGAACAGAATAATCCTGCTGAAAGACTTATGATTTGGTTGGATTCTTATCATAAGAAGGGATCCTTTGATGATAGAACATTGGTGGCATTGCTAGGGGCTGATGTTTAATGAAGATAATGAAAGCAACCTTGGAAAGTGGTGCTGAAGTTGAATATGTTTTAGCTGATGATCCACCTTCAGGAACAATGAAAAAAACATATTTTACTCCTGATAGATCTAAAGTAATACAGTTCTTTTTTGATCAAAGTGTAGCAAATGACCCAAATAGATTGCACAGATTAAAATCAATACTAACTTCATTTAATCCAACATTAACAAAAGCTGAAGGAGGAAATGCTGTAGACAAAGTATCTGCAGATTATTTTAAAAAAATCTTTTGTTGGCCTTTAGAAATAGTTGTAAAACCTGAATTTGGGATAATTGCCCCAACTTATCCAGGAGACTTCTTTTTTTCTAGTGGGCCGTGGAAAGGAAAAGAAAAGGAAGCTAAATGGTTCACAAGCCCAAAGCTTAGAGGATATTTGCCACCGCAAGAAAAGGGAGATTGGAAAGGTTCATTAATGATTTGTATCTGTTTAGCAAGAGCCGTGAGAAGGTTGCATCAAGCAGGGCTAGCTCATTCAGATCTTTCAAACAAAAATGTATTAATTGATCCTATAAGTGGAAGAGCAATAGTAATAGATATAGACTCTTTGGTTGTTCCAGGTCTTTTCCCTCCTGATGTTTTAGGTACTCCTGGATATATAGCTCCTGAAGTGATTGCTACACAGCATTTGCCACTGGATGATAAAAGTAGAAAGTCTCCTTGTCGTTCTACAGATGAGCATGCTTTGGCTGTTCTAATGTATGAATACTTATTGTGCCGTCATCCTTTAAAGGGGCCAAAAGTAAATTCTACTTTGTCAGCTGAAGAGGATGAGAGATTGTCATTGGGGGAAAAAGCAGTCTTCATAGATCATCCAACAGATAAAACAAATGCTTTAAAGAACAAGGTAATATCAATTGATATAGTTGGTCCTTTTTTAAAGGAGTTATTTGAAAAAACATTTATTAAAGGTTTGCATGCACCTAATGATAGGGCAGGTGCAATAGATTGGGAAAGAGGTCTAGTTAAAACTTGGGATTTACTTTATCCTTGTTCTAATAGTAAATGTGACCATAAATGGTTTGTAATTGATACTCAAAAATCTGGTGAAATAAGATGTCCATTCTGTGGGAATAAGATAAATGAGAAAATACCTGTTTTACAGTTGCATAGAGAAACAAGACCAGGAGTCTGGCAAAGAGATGGTGAAGTTGTTATCTATAACGGAACTCAATTATTGAAATATCACGCATTTGCTAATCAATCTTATGGGGAGACATCAGATAAAACTTTACAAGCATATTGTATAAAACATGAGGGTAGATGGATGATAGTAAATGAAAATTTGAAATCTCTAACATCTCCAGCAGGGAATAGAGTTGGCAATAGGCAAGGCATAGAGTTAAAAGATGGTATAGAGTTTAAATTTTCCCAAGATAGTTACGGTAAAATGGTAAAAGTAAAAATATTAAACTAAAGGATTGAGAGGTTCATATGAGTAACAGAAAAAAGCCCAGAAAAAATAAAAATGAAAATAGTTTTATATCTATGGAGGAAAAGATAAAAGAATTTCAATTACTCATAGATTCAAATAGTGCAAATGAAATGGCGGTAGAAAAGTTGGATGAAATTCCAGGACCTATTATTTTCAAGAAGCAGATTGTATTTGATGGGAAAGGAAGTACCATATGGGCATCGAAAGGACCTGTTTTAACAATTGATGCAGATAATGTAGTGATAAAAAATTTAAATATCGAAGTTAGTTGTAATAATGATAAAGATGAAGAAAAGATAGCTTTAGTTGTTAATAAGAAAGATGGAGTAAAATTAGAAAATGTCATGTGTCGAGGTCTTGTAAAAGGACTTAAAAGTGAGGAAGGAAATTGGGAATACCCATTTTCTTTAAGCATTGGGAGGATAGCTTCAAATTTAGAGCAGAAATTTTTCCTAGACATTTATGTGCCAGTATCGTGTAAGATTCTTTCTAAAGTGTCTGGTGTTAAGCTTAATCCAGAAAGTTTGTCACCTGGAACAAATAAAATCATGGTACTTATAGAGCCATTTCCTGATGGAACCATATTAAATGGGGATTTGACATTAGTTTCAAATTTACTTAAAAGAAGAATTTCAATAAATGCTCATATAGTAAATCAAAATATAACCACAAAAAACGAAGATGTAATTTGGTTTTATAAGAAGGATTCCTCACTTTCTGAACAGGCAGAGGATGTAATAGACCTTAATGAAGAGAAGCCTATAATACTGGATAAGAGTCAAGGAGTTTTATGGAAATTAGGAATTCATTTAAATGGTAACTTATTAGCTGCTGAAGAGAGTTGGAATTGTATTTGTAATGATATGAATGGTACGAATTTTATTAATAAGCTTTCCAATTTTCCAGTAGATTATTTATTTTTTGATTTTAAACAATCTTTAGATTATGAGAAATTCGAGAATTTTTTGGTTACAGTTAATGAAGAAACTAAAGAGAATATATTGAAAATAGAGAAAAAATTGCTTAAGTTTAATCTCTTTTCAATATTAATGGATTATAAAGGCTTAAGTTATAAGAACCATTTTTTTGAATACATGAAAGAATTGGAAAAATATGACAAAGATATGAAGGATTGGTTGATTTCTGTTGGAGAAAATATTTGGAAAATATTTTGGAATTGGATTATTGTTGATAGTACTAGAATTAGTAAATTTGTGAAGACAATAGAAAATATTTTAGAAAATATAGATATATTGTTTTTAGACTCTACAGAATATATTGATAATATCCAACTTAAAGATCTAGATAGGATAATTCATAGATTTGAATTTGAAGAAATTTGCCACCAAAGTTTTTTAAGGCTTTCTAATATTCTTTTGGGTGAAAAAGAGATACTTATGATTAATGAGAAAGATAAAAATTGGTTTATAAAATTAGAATTAGAAGAAGGAACTTATGATTATTATTACAACATAGATAATAAAAATATATATGATAAAAATAATAAGAATAACAAGAATAGTTCTAATGGGGATAAAATTTCTTTTATTGAATTAAAAAAAAGCATGAGCTATGTATATCAAAAGAGCATCAATATTAATAGTCCTAAAGAAGATACTTTTGGTGATGAACTAAAAATATTCACTAAAAATTACAATGAATCAAGTTTATTATTAGATAATGCTTCTAGAGAATCTAAGTATAAACAGTATAATTTTTCTATTCCAAAAAGTGAAGTATTTAAGAATGATTCAAAGGATTTTAAGGGTAATAGCATAGAAGTAAATTCTACTGAAGTAAAAAAAATTAACGTAGTTGGTAATTTATTTTCCAAAGATGTTAGAAGTAATAGTGATGAAAAAGTAATTAAAAGCGAAAGGAATGAAGCTTTACAATCAAAAAAAGAAGATAAAGTTGCTATTAGTAATAACAATAGTATTTTTTTTACAAACACAGATAGAATAGAAAAGTCAAATAAAAATAGTAATGATGAAAAAAAAGATGCAAAACCTGTTATTGGAAGCCTTTTTATTAATAAAAAATAAGACTGAAAATTATACAGAAAGGAGTAGAATGGGGAAATTAATATTAATAATTTTGTTGTTTTTAACTAATAGTTTTTCAAACCCAATAATTACAACGGGATTTTGGAGTAAAGGAATAGGTGAAGTCTATAGCAGTTCTGAAATGGACAAATTTATAATAAAAACAACCATTAATTTTACAGATGAAATAATTCCTAATTACTTTATTCCTACAATTAATGAAAATAGTTTTAAAAAACAATTTAGAGATGGGATATTAAATATTGAGAAAGAAAAAGGTTTTATTAAATCTCACAGAGTTCAAGTTTTAAAGAGTGGAAAGTTTAAAGCAGCTTCAAGATTAACTTTTAAAGATGGGATAAAAAATGGTTATATTGTAATTTTTGGAGGTTTTGCAGACTTCTGTAAGGGTATCATTAATATATTTACAGGGAAACAAGATAGAGTAAATTATTTAGTATACAACATACTTAGTCTATTTACTAGAATTTCAAATTTCTTTTTTATGGCTTCTGCAAATATGTTTGGCTATTATATAGGATTTGTTATCTCGTTAATTTGTAGCGGTATTTTATTATTGGTATTATTGGCTTCCTAATTTAGATATAGATATGACTACTTATTCTATGTTTACATTAAGTTACCAAAAGAGTTTTAAATGTAATATAAATATAAAAGGGAGGAAGTAATGAATTTTACAACTGAGTTTAAAGGTCTTACTGAAGAAGAAGTTA
>RRZU010238129.1_pt1 | contig 11450 bp, 9 predicted proteins | sample 2165561 | NCBI WGS metagenome assembly RRZU01 (sample SAMN10456909, study PRJNA506462) | wastewater metagenome | isolation source: wastewater sludge | place: USA: Moscow, Idaho | reverse complement strand
GGCGGTGTTGCCCTCGAAGACGGCTTATACACTGGTGCAGGCATCGGTATTGAATTAACACCAACTATCGCTCTTGAACTAGAATACGGTGAAACTAGCGTCAATGGCGAAGCCAGTGAAAAATCAGCAGAGGCGGGTGTAAACCGTTTTGATGCCAAGCAAAAAATGATGTCTGGTAACTTTACTATTGGTACAGAAACTTTCACAGGTTATACCAACAGCCCATTCAAACCATACGTGTTGATTGGTGCGGGTCAATCAAAAATTGATGTTAAAAACCAAGAAACTTATGATACTGAGCAAGGTTCATCAGTCGGCAAAGTAGATGCAGGCACCAAAGTTGCTAGCTCAAAAGATACCATTGGTAACTTAGGTCTTGGTGCTTACTACCGCATCAACGATGCCCTAAGCCTACGTGGTGAAGGTCGTGCCGTCTATAACTTTGACAACGACTGGTGGGAAGGTATGGCATTGGCAGGTTTAAATGTTGTATTGGGCGGCCACTTGGCGCCAGCAGCACCTGTGGTTGAACCAACCCCAGTAGAGCCAGCACCTGTAGTAATCACCGATGGTGATGACGACCAAGACGGTGTACCAAATAGCATCGATAAATGCCCAGGCACCCCATTAAATGTGGTAGTAGATGCAGACGGCTGCCCACGTCAATTGAACGTTGACGATGCGCTACGTATGGAACTACGTGTGTTCTTTGACAATGACAAAACCATCATCAAAGACCAATACAAACCAGAGATCCAAAAAGTTGCAGAAAAAATGAATGAATATCCAAATTCAACTGCTTCTATTGAAGGTCATGCTTCAAAAACTGGTCCATCTGCACGTTACAACCAACGTTTATCAGAAGCCCGTGCTAACGCTGTTAAATCAATGCTAGTTAACCAATTTGGTGTTGCGCCTTCACGCATCAACACTGTAGGTTATGGTTATGATCGTCCTATTGCAGACAACAACACTGCCGAAGGTCGTGCAATGAACCGTCGCGTATACGCTATCATTACTGGTAACAAAACAGCGACAACCACTCAAACTAAAGATATGAATGTACAATAATTTTTAGTTGATGAGTCCTATAAAAAAGCTACCCTCGGGTAGCTTTTTTGTTCCTTATAAGCGTATTACGTTAAGTTAGATAAATTTAATCTATTTTTAACGATAAAATGTTATAATACGCCGCGTTTTCGTTATTATTCCTTCTAGCCGAATCTCTAAGAGCTAATTTTTTATGTCCGATTCTATTAAAAATCTCCGTAATATCGCAATTATTGCCCACGTTGACCATGGTAAAACTACCTTAGTCGATAAACTTCTTCAACAATCAGGTACTTTTGGTGAACGTGCAGCGGAAGTTGAACGTGTGATGGACTCTAATGCATTAGAGCAAGAGCGCGGTATTACCATTTTAGCAAAAAATACTGCAATTAGATGGACAAACCCAAAAGATGGCGTTGAATATCGTATCAATATTGTAGACACTCCTGGACACGCCGACTTTGGTGGCGAAGTTGAGCGCGTGATGTCAATGGTTGACTGCGTGTTATTGCTAGTAGATGCTGTTGATGGCCCGATGCCACAAACGCGTTTTGTGACCTCAAAAGCGTTTGCTCGTGGGCTAAAACCCATTGTGATCATTAATAAGATTGATAAACCCAGTGCCCGCCCTGATTGGGTAATGGATCAAGTATTTGACTTGTTTGATAATCTAGGTGCCACCGATGAGCAGCTTGATTTTCCGATTGTTTATACCTCAGCAATGAATGGGATTGCAGGTCTATCGCCAGATACATTGGCAGAAGACATGCAGCCACTATTTGAAACCATTGTCAACATTGTTGAGCCGCCGCAAGTGGATACCGAAGGCGCGTTTCGTATGCAGATCTCTAGCCTTGACTATGACAACTTTAAAGGGTTGATCGGTGTGGGTCGTATTCAGCGTGGTTCGGTCAAAACCAACACACCTGTGACGATTGTAGATAAAGAAGGCAACAAGCGTAACGGCCGTATTTTACAAATCATGGGTTATCATGGTCTTGATCGTGTTGAAGTACCCATGGCGCAAGCAGGCGATATTGTCTGTATCACAGGTATTGATGGCTTAAATATTTCAGACACGATCTGTGATCCACAAAATGTCGAGGCGTTGCCCCCATTGAGTGTGGATGAGCCTACGGTATCGATGACTTTCCAAGTCAATAATTCACCATTTGCAGGCAAAGAAGGCAAGTTTGTGACGTCACGTAATATTCGTGAGCGCTTAGAACGCGAGTTGATTCACAATGTGGCGCTTCGTGTTGAAGATACAGACAGCCCCGATAAATTTAAGGTATCAGGCCGTGGCGAGCTGCACTTATCAGTATTAATTGAAAATATGCGCCGCGAAGGTTATGAGCTGGGTGTTTCTCGTCCCGAAGTAATTGTCAAAGAGATCGATGGTGAAAAACAAGAGCCCTACGAAAATGTGATTTTTGATGTTGAAGAACAACACCAAGGCGCAATCATGGAGCAAATGGGCTATCGCAAAGGCGAACTGACCAATATGGAAGTTGATGGCAAAGGGCGTATTCGTATTGAAGCGGTAGTGCCATCACGCGGTCTCATTGGTTTTCGTTCAGAGTTTTTGACCATCACCTCGGGCACGGGTATCATGACCTCTAGCTTTTCGCATTATGGTCTGGTGAAAGCAGGTGAAGTTGCCAAGCGTCAAAATGGTGTACTGATCTCAATGGTCAACGGTACGGTGCTTGGTTATGCACTATTTAACCTTCAAGAACGTGGTCGTATGTTTGTGTCGCCACAAACTGAAGTGTATGAAGGTATGATTGTAGGTCAAAACTCACGTAGCGATGACATGGTGGTTAACCCTACCAAAGCCAAGCAGTTGACTAACGTACGTGCTAGTGGTACGGATGACGCGATTATTTTGACCCCGCCAATTATCTTTTCATTAGAGCAAGCGCTTGAATTTATTGAGGATGATGAGCTGGTTGAAGTGACGCCAAAGTCAATTCGTCTACGCAAAAAATATTTAACTGAAAATGATCGTAAGCGTTTTAGCCGTAAGTAACGATTACAGCCGTTGAGTGTTAATTGTTTAAGTTTCATAAAAAAGCTTGTAACCTTGCAAGCTTTTTTAATTATTTGACAAGTACCCTAACAATATATTTAAATTAAATCGGTGAATGATTTTTATCCGAGCCTTGTAACAATAACTTCTAAAAAGGAAAAACAATATGAGTATGATGTCAGAATTTAAAGAGTTTGCCCTAAAAGGTAATGTAATGGATCTTGCTATTGGTGTCATTATTGGTGGCGCGTTTGGCAAGATTACCACGTCATTGGTAGAAGATATCATGATGCCAATTTTTTCTGCCATTATGGGCGGCAAGTTGGACTTTACGAATATGTTCATCGTGTTGGGTGACGTGCCAGCAGGTACATTAATGACTTATGATGCGCTAAAAAAAGCGGGCGTCCCAGTATTTGCGTATGGTAGCTTTATTACCATCTTAATTAACTTTATTATTTTGGCGTTTATTATTTTTATGTTGGTTAAAGTGATGAACCGTTTGCGCCGTCAAACTGAAGCAGAGGCGCCAGCCGCCGCAGAACCGTCAGAAGAAATTTTGCTACTACGTGAAATTAGTAGTAAATTGGGCAAGTAACGGGCAGAAAATCACGTAAAAACTTGATTGAATTTATTTATAAATCAAAAAATGCCTCCATGATGAATGGGGGCTTTTGTATTTTTGTGAATTGATAAATCCCGATGTGTTGATTTAATTCTCAACTCTAAAGCATGACGATGATAATAAAGGTAAATTATGACAAAGCATATCATGGTGCTAGGCGCTGGGGTGGTAGGTATCACCACGGCTTGGCAGCTTAAACAAGCAGGGTATGATGTCACTGTGGTAGAGCAAGGGAGTGGGGCAGCACTGGCAACCTCGTTTGCCAATGGTGGACAAATTTCGGTTTCTCATGCCACGCCTTGGGCGAACCCGAGTACGCCTTATAAGGCGCTAAAATGGCTATTTCGTGAAGATGCACCACTGTTATTTCGCTGGCAGCGCTTGTTTAGTCTCTCGCCTGACAAGGCGTTATGGCGCTGGAGTTGGCAGTTTTTGCAAGCGTGTACCCATGCGCGTGCAGATGCAAATTTGGTGCAGATGGTGAGGTTGGGACTTTATTCACGGCAGGTATTGGGACAGGTTCGCGCGCAGACAGGGATTGAGTATGATTGCTTGACGCGAGGTATTATGCATTTTTATACCAGTCAAGCTGAGTTTGCAGCGGCGCTTGCCCCTACCTTGCGTATGCAAGCGTTGGGCTGTGATAGAGAGGTGATTAGTGTTGAACGAGCACTGCTATTAGAGCCGTCATTGGCGGCAATAGCCGATAGACTGGTTGGTGCCACTTATACTGCCAAAGATGAATCGGGGGATGCGCAAAAATTTAGCCATGAGTTAGCACTACGCTGTGCCAAAAAAGGCGTACGGTTTTTGTTTAATACCGCGGTTACCCAATTAGTTGCCAAAGAGGCGCATATTGATGGGGTAGAGGTGGTGGCAGTGGATGACACAGGTAGCCCGTGCGAGGGTGCCATACCCGAGCGCTTAACCGCCGATGGGTATGTACTGGCACTGGGTAGCCATAGCCCAGCATTGGTGAAGCCGTTGGGCATAGATTTGCCGATTTATCCTGCAAAAGGCTATTCGGCAACTTATCCTGTGCGAAAGCCCGAGCGTACCCCGTATGTAAGCCTGATTGATGATGAATTTAAACTGGTATATTCACGCTTAGGCGATAGACTACGCGTAGCGGGAACCGCAGAGTTTGATGGTTTTAGTCCAGTGCTCAATCCTGTGCGCTGTCATGCCATTACCAAACGGGTAAAAGCGGTATTTGGCGAGGTGGTAGACTATGAGCAGCCCAATTATTGGACGGGACTAAGACCAATGACACCATCGAATGTGCCTATTATCGGTCGCGCTGTCAATCGCCAAGGACGTATTGATAATTTATATCTTAATACAGGTCATGGTACGCTTGGCTGGACACATTCTAATGGCTCTGCCAAAGCGATTACTGATATTATCCAAGGACTAACGCCTGAGGTGGCATTTGATTTTGTTGGGCTATAATCTGGCTACAATTGGCGAAAAAGTGAGATGCGCGGTTAATGTCGGCTAAGTAATGATGGCAGATTTAGGAAAAGTCACGGTAAAGGTAGAGCCTTTTCCTACCGTAGAAATAACATCGAGTTTGGCTTGGTGCTGGTAAAGCACGTGTTTTACAATCGCGAGCCCCAAACCTGTGCCGCCAGTTTGGCGACTACGGCCTGTATCTACCCGATAAAAACGCTCGGTGAGCCGATAAATGTGGCGCTGCTCAATACCGATGCCTGTGTCTGACACGCTAAAACATACGCCGTTTTCTGCCTCATGCCAGCTGATGTTAATTTCGCCGCCGTTGGGTGTGTACTTGATAGCATTGGTAATCAAATTGCTAAGCGCGCTGCGTAAATAATCTTCATAGCCCCAAATATGTCGGGGGCTATCGATATGCAAGTGAATCAAGTGATCATACGACTTGTTATACATTTGTGCATCGTCAAACAATTGCATTAACATTTTTGGGATATCAATGTCTTTGGGTTCGGTGGGCTTTTCGTCATTTTCTAAGCGAGACAATAACAATAAGTCGTTGATAATGTTATTCATACGTTGGCTTTGCTGCATCATTTGCAAAAAAGCACGGTGCATTCTGGGGTCTAATTCTGGCTGTTCGCTCAAGGTTTCTACATAACCCATGATCACGGTGAGCGGGGTGCGAAGCTCATGGGAGACATTGGCGACAAAGTCTTTTCGCATTTGTTCTAAGTGCTGCAAACGGGTGACATCATAAATCAGCAGCAGTTTTTCTTGCCCAAACTTAGTCATTTCACATTGTACATAGCGTTCAGGGTTTAATGGGCTAGGGATGCGCACCCCGTCCAAAAACTCTTCAATATGGTGATAATAGCGATGAAAAGCAGGGTTTCTTAAAATAGTTAAAATATGGCGCCCTTGGTCGGGTGCTTTAAACTGAAATAAACGTTCGGCAGAGGCATTCCACCACTCGATGCAGTCATTTTTGTCCACCAAAATAATAGAATCTTGTAACGCACTGAGCGAATCGCGTACTTTTTGTACCAGTGAAATTGTCTTTTGGTGAGCAAGGTTTTCTTGACGATTAACCTGATAAATACGGGTGGCGATGAGACTAAGGTTGGTTTCAAAATGCGGCGGTGGCTGGTGAGGCGCGCGCGCTAACCAAATTTTAAAACGGCGCATTGACCACAAAAAATATAGCTGATATAAAACCAACCCAATGGCAAGTCCCCAGCCCCAATATCCCACAATACCCCCAATTAACAGACCCAAGACACTGACTACTAATACAGGTAAAATATTTGACCACATAGTGATGTTTCTAGTATCCATTAAGCATACTTACTATAGCGAAGTTGGTGAGTGGTAGCAAAGTATTTTGCCAAATATGCGGGTGGCTACCGCTCAATCAATTTTATTGGAAAAACGGTATCCCGTACCGCGTACCGTTTGGATATAATCAGCAAAGCCAAACGGCTCTAGCACCTTACGCAGGCGGCGGATGTGCACATCAATGGTGCGATCTTCCACATACACATTACCACCCCACACTTGGTCAAGCAGTTGGGTACGGGTATATGCCCGTTCTGGATGACTCATAAAAAATGCCAATAGTCGGTACTCAGTGGGACCAATGTCAACCGCTTTACCATGCGCGCTGACTCGCTGGCTGGCGGGGTCTAAGCTCAAGCCGCCCACGTCAATGGGTTTTTCGCCCGATAGCGCGCTACTGCGCCGTAGCACCGCCTTGATACGCGACACCAATTCACGGGTGGAAAATGGTTTGGTAATGTAGTCATCCGCGCCTGCATCAAGCCCTTGTACTTTGTTGTCTTCTTCCCCTTTGGCGGTAAGCATGATGATGGGGGTTTCTGACAGCATTTCATCTTTTTTGAGCCTGCGGCATAGGTCAATGCCCGAAAGTCCATTGGGCAGCATCCAATCAAGTAAAATCAAATTGGGGCGATGATCAACCACCAAGTGATGCGCTTGAGAGACTTCGGCAGCTTGCAGACAATCAAACCCTGCCATCTCAAGCGTGGTGACAATCATTTCACGGATAGCAGGCTCGTCTTCAACAACCAAAATAGTTTCATTTTTCATAGCGGGCTCAAACAATATCAATCCAATCAAATACCATAAACCAAGGCTCAAGCAATTTGTACAAGCCATTCATAATCATTGCGCTAAAGAGGGTTGGTTTATGACAGCATTATGACACTGCTGCTATTACAACGATACAATATGACAGAATAATGACAAGGGCGGCGTTTTTATACTTTTATTTGCGCTAGGCATCAAAAAGCGCTTATAAATCAAAAATAAAGTTAATCGGGCCGTCATTACAGCTGGTAACCTGCATATCCGCGCCAAATTTGCCCGTGGCTAGATACGGGTATTGATTGCGGGCATAGTCAACAATTTGCTCAAATAATTTGGCAGCAACGTCGGGCGCCATAGCAGGCTTAAAATCGGGGCGTCTGCCAGATTGGGTATTGGCTAATAAAGTAAACTGGGAAACCAGTAGCAAGCCACCACTTACTTCTTGCACGTTTTTATCCAGTTTACCTTGGCTATTCTCAAACACGCGGTAGCTTAGGATTTTATCAATCATTTTTTGCCCAGTGGCTAAGGTATCGTCATGCCCTAGTCCTAAATACACCAATAGACCTTGCTGGATTTCGCCAATGGGGGTATTTGCTACCTCAACTTTGGCATGTTGAACACGTTGTATCACGGCTTTCATGGTTATCTGACACTCAATCAAAAAGGTAAATAGTAGAGAAAGGGGAAGCTTCTTTAATCTCATGGGGATTTTGATTATAATAGCCACTGTCCAAAATTCCAATGCCCGAGCAGCTCATGACTTTATTTACCACGTTACAATCTATCGTGCCTCAGCAAAAAATCAGTGAAATTGCAGGTCGTCTTGCCCAAAGCCGTCACCCGATGGTCAAAAAAACCTTTATTCGCACCTTTGCTTCTGTGTATGGTATCAAGCTTGATGAGTATGCGCGTGGTAGTTTTTCCCAATATGACAGCTTTAATGACTTTTTTACCCGAGAGCTAAAAGATGGCGTACGCCAGATTGACAATGACCCTGATGCGCTGGTATGCCCTGCTGATGGTATGATATCGCAACTGGGGCAAATTGATAAAGACCAAGTCTTGCAAGCTAAAGGCAAATCTTATGAAATTGGGCAGCTATTGGCAGATCATGCGTTGGGCAAAGCCATGCAAGACGGCAGTTTTGTCACAGTGTATTTGGCACCCACCAATTATCACCGCGTGCACATGCCATTTGATGGCACGTTGGTTGAGACCATCTATGTACCAGGTCAGTTGTTTTCTGTTAATAACGAGACGGCTGAAAACATCCCCGATTTATTTGCCCGTAATGAGCGCTGTGTGTGTGTATTTGACACCGAGTTTGGTAAAGCCTGTGTGGTGCTGGTTGGCGCGATGATTGTGGCAGGCATTGAGACTGTGGCAACTGGCAAAATTAAGCGAAGCGATACGATGGTGCGCCAAACCCATCAAATTGCCTTAAAAAAAGGCGATGAGCTTGGACGGTTTTATTTGGGCTCGACTGCGATTGTGGTGTTGCCAAAATCGGCAGGTATGGCGTGGGGTCAAGGGCTGTACAATGGCGTACCTGTGACGATGGGGCAGCGCTTGGGGACTTTTTTACAATAATCATAGCAATATTTTAACGACACTTATACCACTATAATTAGGTAGCTTGTGATAAGCTGCCTTTTTTTATCGTCTTTTAGAAGCATTCCCTTTGCTTTTGCTAGGGGAGGAAGTCAATTATGAAAAAAACATTACCCACACCCGCTGCGTCACCGCTGGTTAGTCCACCCAATGTACCTCCATCTACCCCATCAGCAGATTACCCGATAGGGTGGATCATGATTTTGGGTCTCATTATGGCGGTAGGTCCATTGTCCATTGATATGTATTTGCCTGCCCTGCCAAGTATGGCAAAAGAGTTTGGTATATCCACTGCGTTGATGTCTAATTCTGTGCCCACTTATTTTGTGGGGCTAGTGGTGGGGCAGTTGTTTTATGGCCCAATTTCTGACCGCATTGGTCGTATTAAACCGCTGTATGTGGGCATGATGCTATATGTGATTGCCTCAGTATTATGTGCCACGACTCAAAATGAGTACCTATTATTGGTTGCCAGAACCATGCAGGCACTGGGCGCCTGTGTGGGTTCGGTGGTAACACGCGCGATGATTCGTGACCGCTTGCATCCCAAACAGATGGCAAAGGCGTTTTCGCTGATGGTACTTGTCATGGGAATTGCCCCGATTCTTGCACCTAGTTTGGGCTCACTGGTGCTAAAAATGGCAAGTTGGCGCGTCATATTTTGGTTTTTGGCAGGGTTTGGTGTGTTGACAATGGTGTTAACCAAACTGTATTTAACAGAAACTTTAACCGAGGACACGCGCAATAACCGCCCGTTAACTGAGGTATTGAGTCAATATTGGGCGTTACTCAAAGATGAGCGCTTTAATTATCCCGCGGTGGGGGCAGGGCTGCTTATGGGGTCTATGTTTGTGTATATTAGCGCCGCGCCTGAGCTGATTATGGAAGGCTATGGGATCTCGCCGCAGCATTTTAGTTGGATTTTTGGGATGAATGCGGCAGGTTTTATTGCGCTGACACAGGTCAACCAGTTTTTGGTCAACCGCTATCGTTTGGTGATGTTGTTACGCGTTGGGGCGGGTATACAGGTAGTGGCATCTGGCTGCTTGCTGGGACTTGGTGTCATGTTTGGTACCCAAGCTTGGTTACCGTTGGTGCTTGCCAGTATTTTTTGCTGTATCGCAGGACTTGGCTTGACCCAGCCCAATGCAGGCGCGATTGCGCTGGCGTTTCAAAAACGCCGTGCAGGGATGGCAAGCGCGCTGCAAGGTTCGCTCAATTTTATTGTGGGGATTTTTGGGGGCTTACTGTTAAATGTGTTTCCATTTAATCCCGTGGCAAAGCTTGGGTTGACCATGTTTATGTTGATGAGCATAGGGACATGGTTGGTCTGGAAAATTGATAAAAATTTGGATGTGGCGAATGTGGACTAAATTAATATGAACTAGCCTAATGTAGACCAAATTATTGATAATAGCGCAAAGCTCCTTGTAACCGTTCAATGACCGCTTGACGTAGGTCTAGTGGTGCAAACACTTCTGACATATGCGACATACTGACAAGCCAGTCTTCAAGCGTTACCGTATTCATTACCGTGGCTGTTAAAAGCAAATTTTCGTCATCCAGTTGTTCGAGGGTTTGATTATCCGATAAAGGACGTTCCTGCAAATGTTGGCAAGCGTATTGATTGATTTTGAGCTTTAATGTAATCGGTTTGCCACGGTGGGTGATATAATATTGTAGTGTACCCAAGTGGTGAAGATAGTCTAGGTTGAATGTCTTGACCCAAGTTGGTATCGGTTGCTTGGATACTGTTGCTTGGCTAATACGAGTTACGGCAAAATTGCGATGCTGTTTTAAATAATCTTGCTCATCGAACGCAATATTATCGGTAATCGCATAAAATCCTGTTAAATAGACCATGTTATCAATGAATACCAGTCCGACAGGGTAAACGGTTTTTTGCTCGGGTGTTGCCTCCCATTTTCGGCAGTAGTCGAATATCAGTGCCTTTTGTTCGATAATGGCTTGATGAATGATAGATAGGATAGTTTCGTCAAGCTTTGGGGCATTGAGTACGCTTGGTAAGGTAACAATGTGGTTTTTCCATTGTCCCAGTTGGCTAATTTGGTATTGTTTAAGTTGATGATTTTTTACATTACTGATTTTTGTGGTTAGTGTGTTGTGAATGGTTTTGGGAAGATAATGGGCGGTGAATTTGTCGAGCATTTCCCAAAAAAATAGGTTTTCGTTGTCGAAACTGTCCAAAGAAAAATTGGTGTGCAGATAGTATTTTGGGGTTTTACCTGTGACTAATCCGTCTGACCATGCAGGGATACGGCAGATTGAGTTGTCACCAAATAGTGAGAATAATGCCAATAAGTCTTGCTCCAAGAGTTTGGCACGGCTTTTGGCTTTGTCACCTGTGGGGTTGAATAGGGATAAAAGCCCGCTGAGAGTTTTGGCGTTTTTCTCGCCTTTTGGTAAATGCTGGTAAAGCAAGATAAGGCGTTCACCACGGGCTTTTTCCATGATATTCATTTGAATTCTCTTGCATTTGAACAGGCGAATGGCTGTTAGTTACAGCCGTGTATGTCGCCAATGGTGTAGGTTTTGGGCATGGTT
>RRZU013527597.1_pt1 | contig 11453 bp, 10 predicted proteins | sample 2165561 | NCBI WGS metagenome assembly RRZU01 (sample SAMN10456909, study PRJNA506462) | wastewater metagenome | isolation source: wastewater sludge | place: USA: Moscow, Idaho | reverse complement strand
GAAAGAGATATGAAAAAAGCCCTTTCGTTATTCCCCCCAGCAATCAATACATAGTTAGGGTGAATTAGCCAGCAGAAGTACCTCAAGCCCCTCTCGCAGGGGCTTTTTCTTGTCTTGATGTTATTGTAGCTATTCCATAAATAGGCATATTATGTAGAATGATTGCGAAGATACAGCGCTGTCTTTGGCTGTTTCGAGTAGCCGTCTTTCTTTGAAAGACGAGTAGCAGGTGGGGGTCCGGGGGAGGAAGGTATGGGACGACGGTCTGTGGATAACTTGACTCTAGAGCGATGGCGGGCACTCGATGCCTTGTTGGTGCTGGAGAAGCTCGGGAGTTACGTGAAGGCCGACGACACGTTTGAGCCACTGAGCGCGCACGGCACCCAGCGCTATCACATCAATGTTGAAGGACAGGATTTCGAGCTGCTGTTGCGCGGCCCCAAGTTCTTCGACACCCGGCTCCAGCGCGGCGGTGGGGGGGCCGTGGATTTGGTCATGCATGTGCGCCACGTCGATTTCAAAGGCGCGACTGACCTGTTGCGTACCCTGGCTGTCTAGGTTCACCATGTTCGTGACCGTCAAAGCCCGTGTCCATACCGATGCCACTGGGGCCTACACCGAGTTACCTGCGCTGCTGACTCCGGCTGGGCTGCTGGAGCCCTTGCTCGACTATTGCCTGTACCGCAGCCACGACCGCAGTCTGGCCTGGATGTCGAAAGTGGCCCGCTCGGTGCGGATGTTCCTCGAATACCTGCAATCCAACCCCGCCGAGCGCGACACCTATCGTCTGTTTCAGAACTTCGCCCAACGGCTCTACACCGGCACCTTCGACCGTGCGACCGGCCTGGACCCCAGTGGCCTGTGCTGGGCACCGCGCTCGCCGCAGGACGCCTCGCACATCGTCACTCATCTGACCGACTTCTTTGACTGGCTCGGCGAGATGCGACCCGAGGCGGCCCAGGTGAACCCGCGCTATGCGGGCAGTTCCTTCGACCGCCTGGCCGATGAGGCCGCCTACCAGTACCGGCGCAGCAAGGCATTCCTTGGGCACACTTGGGCGGCTAACGCTTCCCCCGCCGAAACCGGGCACCGTATCCGAGGCCAGCGCCTGCCTAAAGTCGAGAAAGGTGAGCCACCAGCCTTCCCGGAAGAGCGCTTTGAAGAACTGCTTGCCAAGGGATTCAACGCTGCCGGACGCCAGGACTATCGTGGCATGCTCATCACGCTGCTGCTGCACGGGGCCGGTTTCCGGGAGTCGGAGCCATTCCACCTCTACATCTCCGACGTGTTCCCGGACCCATCCAACCCGAGTCAGGCCAAGGTGCTCATCCATCACCCAAGCCATGGCGGCGCACCCGCCGACTGGCGCGATGAAAAAGGCAAGCCACGCAAGGGTAACCGGGCGGAATACCTTGCCCAGCAGTTTGGACTTGTTCCCCGTACTGAGTTGCTGGACAGGCGCCATGCCGGCTGGAAAGGCGGTACGCATGACGCGGCCTACTACAAGCATGCGTACTGGTTCTTGCCAGAATATGGCGAGTGGTTCCTGCAACTGTGGCACCGCTACCTGGAGCAGGTTGCGCGTATCGAGCGTGACCACCCGTTTGCCTTCATCAACCTGAGCCGAGAGCCAGTGGGCGGGGTGTACACGCTCACCCAGTACAACAAGGCGCATGCAGCCGCCTGTAAACGTATCGGTCTCAAGGTAAGCAAGGCACTGGGCACGACACCCCACGGCCACCGTCACGCCTATGGTCGGCGGCTGCGCAACGCCGATGTCGATAAGCCGCTCATCCGTCGCTTCATGCATCACGCATCCGAGGAGAGCCAGCAGGTCTACACACAAGCGACCACCCGCGAGGCCATCGCAACACTTGAAGCCGCAGCGCAGCGGCTGCGGGACCGGCATGCCAAAACGCCGTCCGCTCCGGGCCAGCTACTGCCGGGTATCGAACTCGACGACTAAAGAATCCGTATGTCCGAAATCAAGACAACGACCACGCCCAAGGCATCAACCGCCACGGCCCACAAGGTGAAAGGCGTGAAGCGTGTGACCGACACTAGCCTAGGCTGGGTCAAGCGAGAGTATCCACAACTGGAGACTTGTCGCGCCTTGGCAGTGGAGTGGTTGAAGGGCGAAACACGAGGTGTCGAATTGAGGCTAGCTGCCTTGGTGGTCTTCTTCGAGCGCTACCTTGTCCAGCAGGGACTGCCGCTCGACCCGGCAGTGCTCCTGGCCCGCAGTACGGTCCTGCCTGACTTCTACCGTACGGTCTGTCCGGATTCAGAGAAAGGCATCAAATACAACAATTGCATCCACGCCTTCCTGCACTTCGTGCTGCTGCGTGAGTTCAGCGAAGCCGACGACGATGGCCAGCCGGTGGTCTCTCCTGCCTTTCGTAACCCCGTGCCCCAGAAGTCCAAGAGTGGCCTGCCCAAGCGGGATGAGAGCGTCCATTCGCCGCTGCCCTATGGCTACATCGACGAGTTGCGGCAAATGCTGGCAGCAGGCCCACACTTCTGCGACTGGCCGTGGGCACAGAGTGCTTTGGGAGCTGAAATCGGCCAGCGCGGGAAAGGCGCTCCAGACTGGTTCGAAGTGACGGAGGGCCAGATTGACCGGAATGACCCGGACTGCGTGTGGCGAGTCCGCAAGTTCAACCCGAACTATCGCAGTGGGCAGGTGCTAGAGATGTGGAGTCCGGTGCGTTGGGTTGCCCTACTTGTAAAGCTCATCCTGCCGCTGCGTACATTCCAAGTTCGCATGCTCGACTCGGGCGAAGCGGATACCTGGCGCTACGCAGACGGCAACTGGGCAATGAACTCGGGCCGACTTGCACAGGGCAGCGAACGACGCCCCCTCCAGCAAGGGGTGTTTCGCCGGAGCAATCCGCTCACCGATGGTGAAGAGGCATCAACTGTGCTCTACATCAACACCAACAAGACCGCCGACATCGCCAAATCCGGCCCTGAAAAAGGCTACGTATTGCCTTGGTCCTCTGGTGGACCGGTGCATCAGGATGTCTATTACTGGCTGGAGAAGTTGCGCAACTGGCAGGAAAAGTACAACCCTGTCTCGCAGCGCACATCTTGGGCGGAACTGGATGGCCGCCACATCAATGTAAAGAGCGAGGTGCAACTTGCAGGTTATCCGGACGCGTGCTTCCTCTTCAGGTTGCCGGAGGTCGGCGAAATCGAGCGGCATCTCCCGATGTCGGACAGACCTATGTTCTCGGGCTGGTTCCGATTGCTGGAGGCCCTCGAACTTCACCTGGCCGAGCGAGGTGAAACCCATCGCAACGGAACCCCGATTCGCTTCCTCCCGCCGCCGGAAGAGCAGAACAATGGGCAGACAACCCTCTTCCCCCTGCACAGCCTGCGCGTCTCTCTCATCACCGCGATGGCCTTGGAAGGGCAGGTGCCGTTTCCGATACTGCAAAAGCTGGTCGGCCACAGCCGTCTGCTGATGACGCTCTACTACACCAAGCCCGGAGCGACCCACATAAGAGATGTGCTGCTAGGTGCTGCTGAGCGGCTGGAGGCGCGCAAGGAATCGAGTATCCAGAACTTCCTGCTGGACACCGCACACGACGAACTGCTGCAAAAAGCCATCTGCAACAGCGTACCCAGCCTTGCCGCTTCCATCCCGCAGCATCCGGCTGCGCGCAACCCGGTAGGCTGGATGCCGATGCACCACGGCCTGTGTCTGGCCGGGGGGAACACCAGTGAAGTTGAGGATAACGGGTCTGTGGTCGGCTGTTACAACGGTGGGCCAAACCTCGGCTCGGCTTCAGCTCCGAAATACGGCCCCGTTCCAGGCGGTAGCCGCAACTGCGTGCGTTGTCGCTGGTTCGTGACCGAGCCGCACCACCTGCCAGCGCTGGCTGCCCACTTCAACACGCTGGCCTATCACTTCGACGAGGCGCGCAACGCATGCCTTGCCCGCGAACAGGAACTGCAAAGTCTGAAGAAACAGAAGGCTGACGCGGAGGACGCTGGGCATCCGTTTGCTTGCCAGAATGCTTACCGGCAGGCCGAGCGGGTGTGGGAAAGCGCGATGAAGCGCTTCAGCGACTTGGCCGAAGACTTGGTGGCTTGCTGGCGTCTTATCGAGCGATGCAAGGCGGCGTTGAATGCCGCGCAAGGCGACGGCACGCAACTGGTCACAGTCGGCGAGGTGGCCGACGTGCAGCTTGCCTTCGAGGAGACGGAATCCGAACTGCTCCAATTGAGTGGTGTCTGCGACAGTGTCGAGGTCTACCCCGACCTAGAGCCGGGAAAGGCGGTCTTCCGCCGCAGCCAACTCCTCGATGGCGTGCTCTACCGTGACGACCTGCCTCCCGTGTTCATGCTTCTGAGCGAGCAGGAGCAGCTGCTGGCGGGCAACGCCTTCATGCGACGTCTGGCCCAACAGATGAACCCCGAGAACCCCGCGCTGGGTCAGCGGGAGGTAATTCGTTTGATGGACGCAGGCGTACGCCTCAGCCAGCACTTCAACATGGACCTCGCTTCGCTGCTGCACGCCGACCGCCCCATTCAGTCGTTCCCTGCTGGCCCCCGCCCCCTGACCGGAGATGAAGTATGAGAAGCATGACCGACATCCACCCGGACGCCGTGCTGGCGTCGCTGCTCGACAAGGGCGGACGCTCCAACCGGCGGTCGAACCTGGCCAAGATGCACGAGCTTTGCCGCCGGCAGCACGCAGCCGGCTCGCGCGAATTCTCCCTGCCGGCCATCGGCCGCCTGGCCGAAGCCGAAGGCATCCTGAAGGGGCGCGCCCTCTATAACGCCCAGTCCGCCGACTACCGGGCGCTCATTGAGGCGTGGTCCGCCTATGCCGGCCCCGCCGAGTCCAAGCCGCCCAAAACCTTAACGAGCCATGAATACCTGATGCGTATTGAAGACCCTGCCATCCGCTCCATCATGCAGGCCGTCATCGCTGAGCGCGACAAGCTCAAGGCGCAACTCAACGTGCTGAAGGCCCACACGCAGGTGACCGTGGACCGGCGGCCCTTGGGGGCGACCATCTCTGCTGCTCCGGGAACACAGCCAGTGGCTGTGCTTGCCCCGTCTGCGCAATTGACGCCGTCGGAGCGTGAAGCCTTGCAGAAAGCGGTTTCGGCCAGCTACCTCGAAGAGCGTGGCCTAAAGGAAGGCAGCCACGGCGAAATCGTCAACGAGCGCGGATGGACAGTGTTTGACGTGGGCTTTGCTCGTGCCGTTCGCAAGGTACTGGGCTGACCATGGTCAAAGTTATCGGCTGTTCTCGGCCACAAGCGGACAGTATGTATGCCATATAATTAGTCCTATTCAAGGGACTGGAACAATGGAAACCACCGCTTTGCAAGCAAAAAATAGCCAAGCATCTATCAAATCAAGAATCCTTGCTAGCCTGATTGACCTCTCGATTGGAGTGTTAGCGTTACTTTTGGCCAAGCTCACGTTATCGCAGTCGCTTGGTAACGCTCTATCTATACTTGGCGTCTTCGTTTCAGCCGCGATAGTGCTTGGGGTAATTGTTTATCAGGCAGTGTCGTTATCTTCGACTGGGCAAACGCTTGGAAAGAGGATGATGCAATTACGCGTCGTTAATTTTTCTGACGCTTGCAATCCTGGATTTGTAAAGGCAGTCGTAATGCGCTGGTGGTTGCCAAGTCTGATTTATCCAATTCCCTATCTTGGTTGGGCGTTCTGGTTCGCTGACGTTTTGTTTCTATTCAAAAAAGACCGTCGCTGCCTACATGATTTGATGGCAGGTACCAAGGTGGTTCAACTTGCTACAGATGATTACCCGTCGATGTCCGCTTAGGGTCGTAACCGGCCAATGAGTTAAGGTGCCCAGAAGTGAACAGCACCCGCCGTGCCGGGAGACGCCCTGCCCAAAATCTCATGAAAAAAGCGCCGACGTTGCCATCGGCGCTTTGAAGTTACGATGCATTGCGATGTATTTCTACATCGCAACGACATGTCTATAAAATTCAATTCTGACAAAGCACTACGCTCACTCACTCACATCCTATGTATGTTTAGGGTATAAGTCCTTCTTGGGCCTTTTCTCTTTTTTAAGGTACTGAGAATTTTTTAAGGAATTCTGAGAGGTAAAAACTAGCTCTAGAAAAGCGGGTATGTTTTTCCAATGATGTCTTCGTCATTTATCCAAGAAACCAACGAGTACCTAGAGTCAAGGCTGTCTGGATTTGGCGCGTAGACATAGTAATGGCCTGCGGGGATGGTTCCTGTCGGTCCAGGGGTCAAAGGTCGGCCTTCGCGTGACGTTGGCTTGGCTTTACCTGCAGAAAAACCTCCCATGGCGTGCATGGCTTGGCTATCGGTCTTTCTCAAAATAGAAAAATTGCCGTTCTCATCACGCTTGACTTCATCACCCTCAACGCCCGCAATGATCTTCACCATATGATCGCCCTTGCGGAAAAGCGTAATTGGCGAGTCAGTCGGAAATTTATAGGCTACGTGATCCCCAGTTTTGATATTCGACTTGTACCCTTTAATCGTGATGTACACGTGGTCAGGCAGTGAATTCGTGTAGTTGATATCGATCCGGAAAACCGTTTGAAGCAAGACAAGGCTGCCAAAACCGACAAGGTAATACTTCCAGTACTTCTTGTAATGAGTACCCCAAAGAGCAAGGTACTCCCTAACAGAAAGACGGCGTTCTTGAACTGCAATCATTTCTTACTCCCTAGTGCTTCGGGCTGGCGATGTGGAGGGACTTCAGATCCTTGAGAACGGAGGGTTGCAACAAGGCCTTCCAGGTTAACTCCGTCCATTGCGAGCTTCTTCTTGAGGTTTGCAGTATGGTCAGGAAGGCCTTTAACAACTGCGGCTTTAACCAATAGAACACAACCGCATTCGGTCTGAACTGATTCCACTGCTTCCTCAAGCTGCTTGGCGAACTGCTTGATGGAATCAAACGCTGCAGCGCGATCGATATCAGATGTATCTTTTTTGCTGACGGCTATCGTTAGTTGCAGCTCCTTGATTTGCATAACCTCGGCAATATCAATTGTTCCCAGGTTTTGTTTTGTCCCTGATGCCACGAAATAGTGATACCCAAGCAAAACAACAACTGAGGCAAGAAGTCCAATCAGCAGGGTGATTGCATACTCGGCCCATGGAAGTGCGTTACTAACATCATTGTTAGTCTTGGTGTCGGTTTGCTCGACGACAGTCTCTTCGGTCTTGTGGTCCATTTTTATTCCTGATTAATGTACAGCTGGGCGCCCGGGGTGTGTATAGCCTGGCACGCCACGGTCGGCGAGGACGGCTTCGAGTGACTCCTGGGGAGAAAATCCTAGTTTTCGGTAGTGCCTTACTGCCTCAAAGTCTTCTGCCTTTGAACTGACCATCAAAAGGTTGTACGGATCAAAAATGATCCGACCAATACCAGTCCCAAGTTGCCCTGCATGAACAAACACCTCCGCATAAGAGCCGCCAACGGTTTTCACCGAAAGGAGCATTTTTTTAGTGTGCTCATCCAAAACCAACTTGTCGGATTTCTCCAGCGCCAAAACGCTTTCCGGTTTTTGGCGCAGCAGGAACATCCAGTCAGCATTATTCATTGCCGCTTGTGCTGCTCGAGACAACTCAAAATCGGAAATTGACTGAGTCGCAGCACAAAAACTGCCTCCGTACTTTCTGGCGCGACGATATCCGGATTCAATAAAGTCGCTTGAGTTACCCCCTGAAAGTAGCTGCCAGGCTTCATCGAATAGGCAAAGTTTTGGTTTATCTCGGCCTAAAAGATACATCGACTGAGTAATGCGATACATAAGAAGGAACATCACAACAGCTTGCAGGTCTTTCTTAGCCGCCAATTCTTCCAATTCGAGGACGATAAAATCGCTGTTGAAATCGATGTTCGCTTCACCCTGGAAGTATTTTGCGTAAGGGCCGTCTGCTGTGTACGGGTAAAGCTGGACACCAAGATCTCGAATTCGGGGGTCACAAATTTCTGCACGCTCTGCGCGTGACATCCCTCGCACTTGGGTTACCCAGTCCTCATCATAAGCCTGAGGATTCGGCCCACCCTTTTCGCAATTGTTGATCAATGAATACGCGAGGTCATCGACCGTCGCATGAATACCCTTTTCAAACCAGACACTTTGAATATGAATTCCAAGCTGGCGACGTTCATAGTCTTCAAGTTGACGAGTCGGGCTGCACATTTGCTCGAACAGAGGAATGAGCATTTCCAAATCTTCATCGATGTCCTCGACCATCGAAAATGGATTTAGCCTGATATCAGCATCCGGCGTGAATTCGATGTATTGACTACCTGGAACGCTATGACACAGCTTCTCAAAGCTTCGGCCAATGTCAATGATCCATACCCGACCTCCAACGCTCAGATATGAAAGCGCCATTAGATTCATTAAGACGGATTTTCCACTGCCCGAGGTTCCAACAATGATCGAATTGAAATTTCCAGTGATGTTGGAAAACAGGTCGATGCACATCGCCTGCCCTCTACGACCCCAAAGAGGAACGATTGGCCTGCCTACGCCAGACCATTCACCCAGCAGTGGCGCCATGTTGATAGCGTTTGGTACCGTCTTAGTTGTCGTGCGCTGAGCAATCTTCAGATCTGACTGGAATGACTTTGTGAGGGCCATGGGCATAGAGGCAAGCAGACCTTGCACTTGCATGTATGTGTCATCAACTATCTCAAACTGCTTTGCTCGCCAAACAGCTTGCGCAGACTGCACCGCTTTTGGCATTTCTTCTGGTGTCGCATAAAGGACTAGCTGATGAAACATCTTTACGGTGCCAGTGCCATCATCAAAAGCACGTTGGGCAATATCCCAGTCATGTTTGATATCTGCCAGCTCAGGCATGAATTTCGCCATGGGCGAATCCGCCTTTTGTGTGGCGCGAGCGGACTTCATCTGTGTGATGTTTCTTGTTTCGTCGAAATCCTGGGTAACGATCCCAAGCGTAATCATGAAGGGGCAGGTGTATCCCAACGCCGGCTGCATGTAGTCACCGATGATCGAGCCCATTGCATTCAAAGTGCAAGCGCGTGGGTATGACCGCACGCTCATGCAGCGAGCAAGAATCTCGTTACGGTGCTGAGGAAGGCCATACAGAACCCCTTCGTCCGTTATCCGCATAACGGTGGTTGGAGTGACAATCTGGTTCTTGATTGGCCGGCCATCATCGTAGTTCAGATGAGGTGCATGACGCTTGAGAAGGGTCTCGTGGGGGTTACAGACGATCGCGCACCAATTAATCAACTCCTCTGGTCCCATTTCAGACTTGAACTGATAATAGGTTTTTAGAGTGGTGATGCAGGTTTCCCTCAGTGATTGAACTTCACGAAGAAGATCTTGATCCTCGTACGTTTTAGCAGGCACGACTACGCTGAAAACGATCCGTATGTTGCGCAACAGATACGGGGTATTCGGTACAAGAGGAGTCGTTGAGCCTTTTACATAATGATCTGCAAGTCGCTTGGATAGGGAGAGATAGAGTTCGCGCCTATTGCGCTCTTCTTCTGTTTCGGCCTCTTCTGGTTTGAGGCGTTCGTTGATATATGCGCCCAAAAAGCCGTCGATCAGCGGCGTACCCAGCAAAGTGACCTGGATGCCTGTTCCGGCAGGAAAATAGGTGAACATCGTTGCCAGCAAGTCCGCCATTTCTGGAGTCGCACCAGTTTGGGCTTGAACTTCTAGACAAAATCCGAGACCTTCACAGCTTCCAGGCTCAACGCCCTCAAGAACGAATAAACGCTCTTGGGGCATCCATGCCGAGTAAGGCAAAAGGTCGCTGAAACGATTGAAATCACAACCAACGGTCGGATTAGAGATCGGTTCCGGTTGGTAGTTTTCGACGTCCATGTCTCCCATGAACGACTTGAAAAATTCCTTTATCGCGCCCATGGTTATTCCTGAGAGTTATCTCGTTGGCCTGATTGAGAGGCTGTCGGTACAGGAATCGGCTGGCTAGAGGTACGTGGGCTATCTTGACTTCCTTCTTGGACCGAATTGTTCTTGTTCAGAGGATAAATTGGCTTGAAGGCGTTGCTAATGGCCTTTTGATTGGCTTCCAGCATCCAACGGCCAGAATGGACCATTGAGTACATATACGATTGATCGTAGAGATCACCGGACTCATCCTCAAATGGTGCCATCCAGATTCGCAGGACGAGTGGCGGCTGACGAACGGGCATACCTGAGGAGGAGGCTGGCATTTCTTTGGGAGACACTTTAGCTTGAGCACCAGCCTTATCGTAGGCCTGGACACTGGCTGCCTTTCGTGTGCGGCCCTCTTCAACCTGGAACGGAAGAGTCCCGGCGTCGGTTTTGGCGGCAATCGCTGAAATAGATTGGCAAGGCACGCCCTGCGGCGCCGAACATGAAAACTTGCTCTCTGAATCAAGCCCGCTCATGCTCATGCAACCAGAGAGAGATGTAATAACGGCCAAGGCCGCCAGCAAGCGCGAGTTCATTGTTTTTTCCCTTGTTGCGCAAGAATTTGAGAAATGCGCTGGGTAGGCATAGCACCAGGTGCGACCTCACCATCAGCGAAAATTAACGTCGGTGTGCCAGAGATACCCATTTGCTCGGCGAGAGCAATATTTCGCTCGATTGGGGTGTCACAGCCAGCGGGATTGACCGTGCCTTTCTTCATCAAGTCAGACCAAGCCTTTGCTCGATCCTTGGCGCACCAAACACCTTCAGCTTTTCGTTTTGCGTCCGGGTGAAGCTGGGCAATGGGAAACAGGAAGGTGTAAATCGTGACATCAGTTACACCGGCAAGGTTGTTTTCCAGCTGTTTGCAATACGGGCAATCAGGGTCGCTAAAGACGTACAGCACACCTTTGCCAGTACCCCGGACTTCCTTAATTGCATCTTCCGTAGGCAGCGCCTTGGTATCCAGTTTTGGCTTCATTTCTGCAAGGCGTTCTTCGGTAATGTCACGCTGCTGAACCATGTCAAAAAGATGGCCAAAGATGAAATATCGACCTTCTTGCTCAGCATAAGCAATGTTCTTACCCATCTGGACTTCGTAAATGCCCTGAAATTGGGTCTTCTTCACGCTTGAGATCGTGGTGCTTGGATATTTTTCTTTCAGCTTCATGAGCATTGCCGCCGACTCCGGAGAGTCAGTCTTTGTCATGGGTTCAGCATGAACCGATGCGCTGATGAAAAGTGCGGAAATAACGGCTGCTACTGTGGCTTTATTGATCTTCATTTGTCTGTATCCGAAAGGAGTTTTGGCTTAAATATTGTGGCAAATCACGTTGAGTCGTTTTGACTATTTCTTAGCGATTGAGAATCCGCGTGTAATGACGATGTCTACTGCCTGTCCCGCGTCAACCTCTATGACAGGAAAAATTTTCTCCGCTAGTGATATGTAATATTTACTCAGTTGATTCAATGCGTTACCTACGCCCTGACCAACACCAGCCTGAAGCTGTTGCCCATCTTTCACTG
>RRZU013405077.1_pt1 | contig 11453 bp, 11 predicted proteins | sample 2165561 | NCBI WGS metagenome assembly RRZU01 (sample SAMN10456909, study PRJNA506462) | wastewater metagenome | isolation source: wastewater sludge | place: USA: Moscow, Idaho | reverse complement strand
CGACCAAGACGTATGTGGGCCTACCGAGCAAGCTGAAGTATTTAGGTTGTGGGTTCTATAAGAACCCACAGACTAAACAGTGGCAAAGCCGTCCGCATGAAGCCTCTGTGCAGAAATTCAGTAGGACACTGAAACATCTGTGTAAGCGGAACTGGAGTATCTCCATGACAGACCGCATCACAAAATTAAACTCAGTCATACGAGGTTGGATAAACTACTTCTCTATTGGAGCAATGAAAATGAAGATGGAGAAAGTGGATGAATATCTGCGTACAATGCTGCGTAAAGTGATATGGAAGCAATGGAAAACCCCACAAAAACGAGCATGGGGACTGCGCAAACTTGGAGTAGGCCATGACTTGGCTAAATTGACATCGTATTATGGCTCACGATATGAATGTGTCGCAAGGCGAACTTGTCTAGTACGGGCAATATCCAAAGATGTTCTCTTGAAAAAGGGGTTGGTGAGTTGTCTCGATTATTATCTCATTAAACACGCTTTGAAAACAAATTAAACCGCCGTATGCCGAACGGCACGTACGGTGGTGTGAGAGGAAAGGAAACGAGCAGGAAAGAAAACTACCGTTTCCTGACCTACTCGATTGTGTTGCTCCGACATCTCTAGGACATGTTTTTACTCAGCAAAGTTAGCGAATCAGCCTGTCTGCCAAGCACCATTTCTCTATTTCTCGGATTCTTTCTTGGAAGCCTTACACTAATCGGAGATTTGGGTATTCCCATAAAGAATGCTCGAAATTACTTGTCCTTCAGACTTGAAGATTACGCTCTGTTCTTGCACGTAAAAATCACATCCTTACAGAGAAGTCAAAGGGCTTCAAACTTAGGGAAGTAAATTGATTACTAATTCAAAATTCTCAAATATGTATAACATCGACGAAAAAGACAAGGAGTTTGCTAAGGCATTCTCAGAGTTTGTAAACGGCAGAATGTGTTCAGCCAAGAAGACTGGCATGGAACTGGCGAATGACCATCGCTATCTGGTCAATGAGAAATTCAAAGTGGTTCTGGCATTCATGGAGAAGCTGGCTGTGGACTACAGAAACGGTCATTATGATCTTCGTGACGAATGGGCTTGCAAGTTGGCATCGGCTGCCATCGAGAGCCTGGAGCTACAGAGACTACATAGTTGTTCAAACGATTAAACTTTACTTTTATGGAAAGTAGATTGATTTCAGCAGAGTTGACGGAGACTCTTAAAAACTATCCGCTCTATTCTCAGGATGGGAAGGAGAAAGACGCAACTTGCGTTTGTGTGTTCTACATCGGTGGCATCCGATGGTATGTGTTGGAAGGACAGCCGGAAGGCAATGACTTTACGATTTTCTCCGTAGTGGTTGGAATGCAGGAAACCGAATATGGATATGCCTCACTCAAAGAGATGGAGTCCATTGAGGTGAACACAGGTGTTCCTGCTATCCCGAAGGTGAAGATTCAGCGTGACATGGATTTCAAGCCTTGCGCATTGGAAGACATTCCGGACGATAAACAGCAGACGTTCCTTTCCCGTATGTACGATAAGGAGTAACAGAAATGGCGAAGTTCAAGCTTTTAGATCCTGGGATTCGCTAATTTCTCGTGTAATAATAACTTTATTTCTCCAAGAACTATACTTTTTTAATGATTTCTGAGAAATATTGCGAATGTGTACCGCAGTTTGGAACATGCCTGCCATATCTTTGCAGCGTAAACTATAGGAACTCTTATCATTTATGACGATTGTTTTCTATGAATATGAAACTTTAAAACATTTCGTAATATGAAGAAGATTGCAATTTTGGCTGTCGCACTTGTAGCCATGAGCTCGTGCAACAATGAATCAAAATGGGAGTACAAAGTCGTAAAGGTCGCTGGACAACCTGCAGAAGTAGCTGCGGATTATTCTCCTCTTGTATTTTCTGATCAGACTCCCATGCTGAACAAGATGGGCGGTGAAGGTTGGGAACTTGTAAACACTTATACAGAAACCAATACTTCTCATCCTAATTTCGGCAATGCCGAGTATGTAACAGGTATTAGGGAGAATACTCGAACTGCCGTTCTGAATTTTGTATTTAAACGTCCAATGCAGAAGAAATGAGAAATGGTAAATCCTTTGTCCTCGTAAGTCTGCTGGCATTAGGCTTGATGTCTTGTGGCTCTAAAAGCGACAAGTCAAAAGAACTGGTTTCCGACTTTTTCAAGGCCGTATCAGATACGACTTACAAGGTTAAGGCATCCGATGTTTATCCTACATTTGATTCTCTTCATGTAGCAATTAAAACAGATGTCTTGGATCTAAACGATATGGTAGAAGAGAAAAATGGAGAGTATCAGGTATCTGGAGTAAACAATTACACCAACGAAAGAGGTGTGTTTAAGCAAGATAGTGTGAGATTCTACATTGCTTACGATGAAAAGGCAAAGGATTTGAGAATCGTTGATTCGAAGGGATTGGTAGCTATGCCTGAATACCTAGCAGAGTTCTCAAAGTATCTTGGCGTAACAACAAAAGGAATGAAAGATTCTAAGTTGTCTGAATTAGCATCTAAGTTGGAAGATTTCTATAGAAGTAAAGGACTGGATGCTTTAATTGACTTATATGCTAAGGTCAAAATCTCTTATTGGGATTGGGAAACAAGCTATAGCAACGAACCTCATGGACAAGCTTGGGTGGTAAACAACTCCGATGTTACAATCAGCAACATCAAGTATATTGTAAGTTACTACGACAGTAAAGATGGCTTTATTAGTGATGATACAGGCACAGCTTGTTCCTCACTGAAACCTGGGGAAAAGTATCGATTCACCTTCTGGACTTCTCATGTAAAGAATCCGTCTCGTGCCAATTTGAAATTAGATTTCGGCTCTTCTAACATCGAGCAGATTCTATACTCAAAAGGATATACAAAGGCTGATTTTGATGATTTCTGCAAAAAATAGCAGAAATATTGTTGGCAAAGAGTGAATGGAGTTTGAGCAATCAATAAGGTTCTGATTCAACGTGATATTGGTGCACTGTAAAATGTAACAAACGTTTGAAAAATAGGATGTATATGTCATTTGACATGCAAATTGTTACTCCAAAGCGTAAAGTTTCAAACAAAATGTGGCAAATGCAAACAATAATACGACTATTTTTGGCGTTAATATAACAATAATCATTATATTTGGGGCAGGTTTAAGCAGTTTCTGCAACCTAACACAAGAAGCGTTCAAACTTCGCTTTATCCAGATGACAAAAATCGCCCAAAAATCAAGAACGGATGAAGATGATATGACGCTCTTTCGGTTATAGGTACATAAATATACCATATAGGCGTAGGAGAAGTTATTCCGTTCACTGTTCTAAGGCGTTTGGCGATGCCTGTCTCTGGTGAACGAATGCTCTTCTACGCCTTTTTATTTAAATGCAGTTTAATAAATAAAATTATAAATCAAATTTAGTATGTCTGCTATTAAGGCTGATAAAGAACACAAATTGCACAGTCTAAAGCAGCCCAATTAAAACGCAATGAATATGGAAACAAATCAATTCATGCAATATAGAACGCAAGTGCTTAAAGCCTTGGATGAATATAACAAAGTGCGCAAGAATGCGAACATCTCAGATGCAGGTTTGAGTGCTTCTGTTGAGCGCAAAGCTGCACCTTTTGTAAAGGGGCACTTTACCCTTGCTGTTGTTGGCAAAATGAGTGCTGGTAAATCGACGTTTATCAATGCTTTTCTTGGGAACAAGAATGTTCTACCTACTGGACATTTTCAAACTACATGCGTATTGACAAAGATAGAATATTCAGAAGATGAGTCCATTGAAATCATTTATGGTGATGGACATAAGGAATGCATTAAGGGCGATATTTCTGGTAAACTGGGAAAATTAGTCGCTATTGAAGAGCAGTATAGTTCTTTGCCTGTTAATGATATAAACAAACTGATTGTCAAAGGATGGATCAAAGCTAAAATTTGTGATCCTAAGATTATCAAAGGCATGGAGGAAACTTCTTCTAGAGCAATAGAAAAGAAAGTTCTAGAAAAGTACATTGATAATCACCCTAAGTCCAAAGTTGCAAAAGAAGTTATTATAAAATATCCTTTGCATGAAGATTGTAAAGGATGGCGTATTGTAGACACTCCAGGAGTGGAGGCTGTCGGTGGTATTGATATAGAAACAATAGAATTTTTGACGGCTAAAGGAGAACATGGTGGTAATAATGTAGATGCCATTATTTTCCTCCATAAGGGTACCGATAACATTGAGGATAAGAGTATTAATGATTTTGTTAAAAATATATTTAAGACCTTGTCTGAAGATGCTAAAAAGAGAATATTCTTTGTTGTGACTAATGCTGCAGATGATACTTTTCAGAATAATGAAGAAGAGTATATGCGCAAAGCAAAAGCTCTTTTTGTTGCTCCTTATGGAATTAAAGAAAACCGCTTGATTGCCGTAGACAGCCTAATGGAAATTCTGTATAAATATATTGTTACAGAGCATAAAGATGCTGTATCTTTATTAAATTCTATAACACCACCAGATTCTTCATGGGACGAAAAGGTTTGGAAAATCTGTCGTGCATTACTGCGTGACATAAGGGATACTCTTGAAGACGCCGGAAAGAATGTCAATAATGAAAACATGCTTGCCATGATTCAAAATTGGTCAAGCTTTGGAAAACTTCGTTCTGTATTAAACGACTTCGTGAAAACAGAAAAGACAAATGCTTACAAAGATTTGCTGGCAACAATACGTGAAGATATTAACCTTTGCGTTCAACATAGAAAAAACGACATAGCCCTGCTTCAAAAAGGAACAGAAGAAATGCAGGGCCAAATTCAAGCTTTGGGAGACGCGGAATTGGAAATGAACCTAACTCTCGGAGCTATCCGTCGCAAGTTCAGCAAAGAAATTGTAGCGGAAATATTCAATTTTATAGAACAAAGAATAAGTGACAACATCGATGTTCCAACTGCTTCATTTAAGGATATTAGAAGAGAATCTATCAATCTCTACGATTTAGTAGATGAACGAAAGGCATCATTGTTCAGTCAAATGGCATTGGAATTTAACAAATTCGTGAAAGTAGGCACAAGCAAAGCTTTTTTCAAAAGACCAGACTTTGAAGAAATTGAAAAGGGAGCTACAGAAAGTGCAAAGTACAAGGAAGATGTTAAGAAAACAAGAAAGGTGCCAGGGTTGTGTACTCCTGGTTACGAAGAATATACCGAACACGCCAAAGGTGATGTGGACACGGATAAAAAACTTCGTCTATTTAGACTTGCATCAGTTCGCCACATTCGCCAAGAAGCCACGAAATTCAAACAAGATATTCAGAAAGAAGTTGATACGTATGTAAGCCAAGTTAAATCATCTTTGCAATCAGCCATGGAAGCTCAAAGAAAGCATCTTACTGAATTGATGTCAAAATATCAAGTGTCTTCTAATGCTCAATTACAACAGATGATAACAAAAGCCAATGATGAAGTTGAATCATTGAATCAATTTTTAAAAACAATAGCGAAATACTAATATGGAACAACTTAATATCGATTATAGTACAATCTCTGTTGATATTTCAAAAAAATGTCAGCAGCTACTTCACAACATAGATGTGAATACTGTATCAGATACATTCGATGCAGTTAAAGAAATTGTAGAAATAGCAGTTGAGAGTTATTCCTTTAAGGTTAGTGAGTATTGGATGGATTCTCATTCAACTGCTGATACTGCAAGAAAGATAAAATTTACAGACGTAGATACTGGCTACGAAATTCTTATGAAACAATGGGTAAATCAAAACCCATTTAAAGCAGAACTGCCTGAATGTCCAAATAATATATCTGAATCTTTAGACGAATATGTTGCAAGACTAAAAAAGAAAGCGTTTGCAGCAGGTGCAGTGGGTACTGTTGCAATAGGTGCCACGTATGCATATAGTACATCTCATGTGGCTGCACAAGCGGCGGTCGGTGCGACTTGCTCAAAAGGATGGCTCATATTTGGAAATCCAATTGTTGCTATTGCTGCAGAACTGATAGGAATCGCCATATTGTATGCAACAGTAAAGCAGAAAAAGGACACCAAACAACAGGAATTTAAACAACAGATGCATGAACTCGAGACAAAGCAAAATAATTACAAGAAAAATCTCATAGAAACGCTGACGCTAGCTGCTGAACTTTGGCTGAAAGATGCCGAAACTTATTCAAAGAACATTTTAGCAAATTTCTGATATGGCTGTAAGAAGAAACTCTAGAAACAACGCAGTAATTGCTTCTCTTGATAGAAGTTCAATGAATGTACAACGAAAGGAGCAAAATACAAATGTAAAGCCTGCAACAGGAGCTGATGTGATGGCAACTAAACAGTCTGATGCTCCGACTGTAGCTTATAAAGAAAAGGAAGCCGTTATAAAACAAAACTTCTTAGAATCTATACGATCCTTTGATACAATAATCACAAAGGCATATCTTTCAGATTTAACCTCATGTGATGTTGTACCTTGCTCCGTACCCCCTATTTCTAACATGCGTTGGGTAAAAGTTAATGAAATTGTTTACGAGAAAAACGAGTTTTTCGTAGACAAGTTATCAAAACTTTACAATGCGCTACACTCCACTGCACGCAATGTATGCTTTTTACTTAGACGAGGTTATTGTAAAAAGAACAAATCTGCTGTGGAAATATTCATGGGAACTACAGACGCTAATTTAGATGACAAAAATATCTCTGGAGATATTTTGCAACGAGGCCTAAAAGGTTTGTTTCCTGGTGTATCAACTGAAATTAGCGGAGACGTAATATGTGAGTTGAATGAGGCTATCAACAATAATGTTGCTATTTCCTGTGTTTCTGGAGTTGCTTCATTACAAGAAGATGATAAGAAGGAACGATTTGTACAGGGATTAGAAAAATTGATAGATTCCACTAGCGGACTTAAGTTTGCAGTTTGTTTTATTGCAGAAAAGGTTGAAGATAGTGAATGTTCTAGCATTCTTGCTAATTACGAAAGTTTGTACTCTGCAATAGCCCCCATGGCAGAAACACAACTATCTTTTTCTCAAAGCGAAACGAAAGGCATTAACGAAATAAGTTCCAAAACATTTACAGATACAATTGGAGCTTCACTTTCAAAAACTATAACAAAAGGAACGTCGCATTCGCTTTCTCACACAGAGGGATCCTCTAAATCTGAAGGTAAAACATCCGGTTATTCATATTCAGGTAGTGTAATTATATCTGGCTCGCGTAATTATTCAAAGTCGTATAATAAATCGACAAATACGTCCGATTCGGAAACGAATACAACAAATCATTCTATTTCTGATCAAGAGGCAATCAATCGAGCTTTGGCTATTGCTGTCCTTCAGGGACAAGGTTCACATCAAGATAAACAAAATGGTTTCACTCAGCAAATAACACTTCAGGATAGAAGAATTAAGCATTATCAAGATTTATTAGACAAAGAAATTGATAGATTACAAAATGCTTTACCCTATGGATTGTGGTCTATGGGAACATACTTTATAGCAGAGGATGATACGACAGCTTCCGCTTTGGCTGGATTATATAAAGGATGTATAGTTGGGGATAACTCCAATTCTCAAGTTTTCACTGTGAATAATTGGCGAAAAAATGACAAGAGCACTAAGGCTATTGGTAAACATTTGTTGGCGTGCCAACATCCGCGATTCCTTCTTCCTTCAAATATTGAGGTTGCTTCTGGTTCATTAGTAAGTAGCAAAGAACTTGCTATACATATGTCTTTACCGCAAACTAGCGTACCTGGTATTCTTGTTAGAGAGGAAACTTCATTTGGGAGAGAAGTAAATAGTAATATATCTCTTGTTGATACAAACTCCATTAGCTTGGGACACATATTGCATCTTGGAGAGGAATACAAAATCCCTGTTCGTTTGTCAATCGACGAGTTGACCAAACATATGTTTGTTACGGGATCAACAGGAAGCGGAAAATCTAATACGATGTATTTGATTTTATCTCAATTGAAACAAAATGGAATCAAATTCATGGTAGTAGAACCTGCAAAAGGAGAATACAAACATGTTTTTGGCAATGATGAAGATGTTACTGTTTACTCCAACTCTCCAAAATGCGGGAAATTATTGCAGATTAACCCTTTTGCATTCCCATACCAAACGATAGATCTATTGGAGCATGTGGATAGATTAGTGGAAATTTTCAATGCTTGTTGGCCCATGTATGCAGCAATGCCTTCTGTGTTAAAGAAGTCTATTGTTTCTGCATATCAGAAGTGTGGATGGGATTTATTATTGTCTGAGAATCCATACAAAAAAGCCAATGAACCTGTATATCCCACGATAGAAGATGTATTATCTGCATTAAAAGATTATATAAACAATTCTGAATACTCTGATGAGACAAAAGGAGATTACAAGGGAGCATTGGAAACTCGTCTTAGTGATTTAAACACTGGGTTGTTGGGATTGATATTTTCTGGAAATCCAATTTCTGACGAAGAGTTGTTTAATCAAAATTCCATTATTGACTTAAGTAGAATAGGATCTTCGGAAACCAAAGCTCTAATTATGGGATTTTTGGTTATGAAACTTAATGAGTTTAGAATGTCTGAAGGTGGCATGAACAAAGAAATTAATCATGTTACAATTCTAGAAGAGGCACATAATCTTCTGAAAAGGACATCTATGGATCAGAGTCAAGAAGGAGCCAATCTTGCGGGAAAATCTGTTGAAATGATTTCTAATAGTATTGCAGAAATGCGTACTTATGGAGAAGGATTTATCATTGTTGATCAAGCGCCTTCTCTTCTAGACACATCTGCGATAAGAAACACCAATACAAAAATTGTGATGGCCTTGCCTGAGGATAATGACAGAATTGTTGCAGGTAAGTCTATGGCTTTATCAGAAGACCAAATTGAACAAATCGCAAGACAAAGTGTTGGTGAGGCAATAGTTTACCAAAATAGTTGGGAAGAAGCTGTTCAATGCAAAATCAATAAGTATCAAAGCGATAATAATAGACGGTATTTAAAACAATACCAGATGCCTGTAATAGCAAAAAGAGTTGCTCGAGCAGAAGTTCTAGATTTTCTATTGTATAAGATTACAAATAAAGATGTTGATTTTCAACAAGTGGCAGGATTCGTTGAAGAAGATACTATGCCTTCTTCTATGAGAGTGTGTCTTCTTGGGCTGCTAAACGAATACCGAGAAACAAAATCAGTATCACTTTGGGAAAAGAAACATTTTTCAAAGCTCATGAGTGTAGTTTCAAATTACCTAAATATTGATCAAGAGGTAATAAAAATCAAGAAACTAATTATATCTGTAAAAGATATGCCTAAATATCGAGTTCTCCTTGATGAGTTATTACAAAATTCAATCAAGGGATATATCGATAAAAGGACACTCTTTTATATCGAACAGGGTTACTCTAAAACGATGCGCCCTGAGTTGTACGAACAATGGAAAAAAACTTTTAATCCATAATAATTATGCCATTTGTAATAGATGATATAGCAGCAGCCGCAGCAACAGAGGCGGCAACTGCTGAAGTGGGTTCTACAGTTGGTGTAGAGGCAACGACATCAACAGAATTAGCTGCTGTTCCAGAATCGACAGCAGTGGCTGATGACGTATTGGCGGAAAATACCTCTTCACTGGATATGTCGGATAATGTATTTGTTGATGAATATCCATCACAAGAAACTTCAGAAGTTGGCGTAGAACCTGACAAGAATGTTTTTTATGATGAGTACCCTGCCGATGTCAATACTGAAGCAGATTCGGCAAAAGATGTTTCAGCCGAAACGACTCCAGAAATTGAGACTCCTAAGTCTTATAATGAGTTCTGCGAAACAAGGAATAGTGGCGGTAGCTATAAAGAATTACGGAATGAAGGTTGGGGATGGAATGACAATCCGCCTCATGAAGTACATCATATGCCAGCGGACTCAGCTTCTAATCTTGAAAGAGAAGATGGCCCAGCAATTGCCATGGACTATTCTGACCACCAAAAAACTGCAAGTTATGGAAGTTCACGTGATGCAAAAGAGTATCGCGCAGCTCAAAAAGAATTGATAGATAAGGGTGATTTTCGAGGTGCTCTTCAGATGGATATCGATGACATTCGTGACAAATTTGGAGACAAATATAATGATGCATTAACCCAAATGCAGAATTATATTGATAAATTAGAACAAGCAGGTAAAATTTAATATCAATTAATATGAAACAAATGAATTTCATTCCATATGAGTCTATAGGCTCTATTCATTTTGGGGAATCAAGAAAAGATGTTAGAAACGGCAACTCCAACTTCCAAGAGTTTAAGAAAAATCGTTTCAGTAAAAACACCACTGATGACTTTGGTAATTATCACGTTTTCTATACTGAATCAAATTGCGTAGAAGCGGTTGAGGTATTAAATGGTATAGAAATTTTCTTGAAAGGGATCAATATCACATCACTCCCATTAGAAAAACTTATAGCCTTTCTTTCTGATTCTAAAATGACAAAAGAGGATGATAGCATAAATTTTCCATCTTTCGGATTGACAGTTTCTGTACAAGTGGACATTATAGAATCATACTTGTGCTATACAAGAGGTTATTGGGATTGATTTAGATTAATTATAAACACGAGAAGATAGACTCAAATGCTGTCCTCTCGTGTTTTTTGCATGAAGATTACCATCACCTATCGATGTATTCCGGACCATGTTTGTTGTTCTTCAACTTCTTGTTCCTCTTCCTCCCATTCGGGATCAAGTAAGCTCGTCAACTTTTCTTCGAATTTTTCATTGGCCATTTCAAAATACGAGATTTCTCCATTGTCCAATGCTTCACATTCTTCCTGAGATAAAGGTGCTTGAAGTTTCACAGCAGTATCTGCATCTTTGTTAACAACGGCTTGCATGATTTTCTGATGGGTTTCTTTGTCTTCCAGAATCTCTAAACGGTCATACTTTTCCAGCACATCGTTTAAATCCCTCATATCATGAATCGAGAAAGCGAGTGGAAAATCGAGCGAGCCTTTCCTCTTCAAATAGACATTGCCAACTTCATCCAATTTAACTTCCTCCCATTCTGGAAGATTTATAAGAAGACCGTGCTTCGTTGACATGACACCCCACAAATTCTCTGAATTTTGATAAAGAGCAACGTACTTTGACAAGGAAATGATATTCCTGGCATCCAGTTTCATGCCTGACACATTCTGCAACTTTGAGGAGTGCATATTTCGGTGATACCCACCCAGCGATTTCGGTCATATCCACCCAGTGTTTTTACTGATACATGGCTTTCTTTAGCAAATTTATTATTTCTTTCTCAAACTCTCTCCTTTAATATCAAAACGATGTGACGAATGTACAATTCTATCCAGTATCGCATCAGCAATAACCTCATTGCCTATCACATCATACCATTTACTAACCGGCAGCTGACTTG
>RRZU010166087.1_pt1 | contig 11457 bp, 10 predicted proteins | sample 2165561 | NCBI WGS metagenome assembly RRZU01 (sample SAMN10456909, study PRJNA506462) | wastewater metagenome | isolation source: wastewater sludge | place: USA: Moscow, Idaho | reverse complement strand
CCCGCAACCGCGCCGACGACGTGAAGATCCACGAAGCCCTCATCAGCGCCGGAGTCACCCTCGTCTCCGCCACCGAGAGCATCGACCAGACGCCTTCGGGGATGCTCGTCCACGGCATCATGTCGTCCATCACCGAGTTCTACAGCCGCAACCTCGCCACCGAAGTCACCAGGGCCTGACGCAGAAGCTCGCGCAGGGTGGCACTCCGATGCGCGCCCCGGTCGGCTACCTGAGCGTCCGTCGCACTGACGAGCAGGGTCGGGAAGTCAGGACGGTCGAGGTCGATCCCGAGCGAGCACCGCTCGTTCGGTGGGCGTTCGAGACCTACGCCAAGGGCGAGACCTCGGTCACCGGGCTACTGCTTGACCTCACCGCCCGTGGGTTGACGACGGTGCCGTCGCCGAAGCGCCCGTCGAAGGCGCTGGGGAAGAACACGCTCTACAAGCTGCTCACCAACCCGTACTACGCGGGCGTCATCCGCTACAAGGGAGCCCTGCATCCTGGCGCGCACGAGCCACTGATCGAGCCCACGCTCTTCGATCAGGTGCAATCGCTGCTGAAGGCGCGCAACGCCAGGATGACGCGGCACGTCCAGCACGCACACCACCTGAAAGGGCTCCTGCACTGCGGGTCGTGCGGGTCGCGGATGCTGCTCGACTTCGCCACCAACCCGCGCGGCACCACCTACGCCTACTTCATCTGCTCCGGCCGTGCCGCGAAGAAGACCACCTGCACCCGCCACGCTGTTCCTGTCCAGGTTGCCGAACGGCTGGTCGAGGACTCCTGCCGCGACATCACGATCAGCGAGACCGACTACCGGCATCTCGCTGCCGTGTTCGATGAGCAGAGCGCCGGCCGGGAGCAGGAGTTCGCCGTCCTCACCGCCAACCGAGCCAGGCTCGAAGCCGAGAGCGACAAGCTCCTCACGGCACACTTCGCCGACGCCATCGACCTACCGACGTTGAAGCGGCACCAAGACCGCATCCGCGCAGGGCTCACTGACGTCGAGCAGCGCCTCGCCCAGCATGACGAACACCATGCCGGGGCGCGGGCGTTCCTCCACGATTCTCTGCGGCTCCTCACGGACGCGCACCGTGTGTACGCGCACTCCGACGACGGGAACCGGCGGCTCGCGACACAGGCGTTCTACACGCGGTTGGAGATCACCGACGACGAGCAGCTACGCCCACGCCTCGCCGAACCGTTCAAGACGATCGTCAGCGAAGCGAGCGGAGGCAAGGAAACCAAACGGGAACACTCAACATCTACTGATGTCGCGTGTTCCCGTAAGACACTTTGGGTGGGCGCAGAGGGACTCGAACCCCCGACATCTTGCTTGTAAGGCAAGCGCTCTAACCAACTGAGCTATGCGCCCGCGGGCTAGACAAGGCTAGCCATTGTGCGGCCCGCCTGCCAGTCCCGGATGCTCAGGCGCAGTACGGGACGTGGTCGCGCAGGTCGGCGGGCACGTTCGCCCGGTTCACCCACGAGCAGATCGTCGACGGGTTGGGCCCGCTGTGCGCGGCGTAGACCCACGTGGAGCCCGAGAGGCGGAAGAAGGCGGTCGAGTAGTACTGCTCGCCCGAGCCGTGGGTGACCGCGTAGTCGACGGCCGCCCAGGACTTCGTCTGCGCCGAGCGCTCGCAGTCGTGGATCACGAGGTCGGACTTGCCCACCGCCGAGCGCGCCGTCGCCTGGGAGACGGGGCAGGGGACGGGGGTGACGTGGACGATGTTGTTGAACACGTACTTGTTGACCGTGCGGTAGGTCGAGCCGTTCTTCTCGATGACGGTCGCCATGAGCTGCGAGCGGCAGCCGTTGCTACCCGTCCACCTGGTGTCGCACTCGGTCTTCCAGCTGCGGCCGTTGACGACGTGGGTGCCGGGGGTCACCAGCAGGTTCCAGTCCTCCCAGGTGGCCCTGGGGCTGGTCTTGTAGGTCAGGTTGTTGAAGACCCAGCCCTGGGCCTCGACATAGCGCGCGCCGTTGTAGGTGACCGTGGTGGCCCAGATCTCGGTGCGGCACCGTGTCACGGTGGACGAGTACTTGGAGCACTCGGTCTTCCACTTGCGGCCGTTGACGTTGTGCGTGCCCGGGGTGGTGTAGACGTCGATCTCGGCGTGTGCCGGAAGGCTCAGCAGCGCACCGGAGGCGCCGAAGACGGCGGCGAGGACGAGGGTCAACCAACGGCGGCGCACGATGCAGCTCCTTTGACGGGGATGGCCACCAAACTAATCAACCTCGCCTTCAGAGCGAAAGCTCGCCCTGAAGGCGGGGTTGAGGTTCCCGCGGACCGTTGATCAGCTGGCCGGCTGCTCCATCTCCTCGAGCAGTTCGAGCTGGTCGTAGGGGACACCGGTGAACATGTCCACCAGGCCCTGGTCGTACGGCAGTTGCTCGTCCGAGGTCGTGGCCTCGGTCAGGTCGGTCAGGTCCGTCGTGGCGGTCCTGGTCGACACGGTGCTCGACTTGGGCACCTGCCAACCGGTGGACGGGGCCAGCGGGGCCCACCGCTGCGCGTATGTCAGCAGGTACTGGTGTCCGGTGCGCCTGTACAGCGTCAGGAGCTCGGAGACGTGCGTCTCGTGGTAGCCCATGTGGATGTTGCGCCCGGTGAACTGCTCCGGCACGGGGATGTCCTGTGCGGCGTCCGTCAGCGTCACGGCCATGATGTCCTGCCAGCGGTTGTTGTGGTAGGCCTGCAGGGTCGCCTTGCCGCTGCCGCGCAGCGTGATCGTGTTCTCGGGGGTGCGGTGCACGAACAGGTCGTAGAAGCGCGTCCCGGTGACCAGAGCGCCGCTGCCGACCTGGTCGGCCTTGCGCACCACCACGTCGTCCCACAGGACGGTGGTGCCTGCCAGCGTGTACGGCGAGATCATGAACTGGAACAGCAGATCGCAGCCCGTGGCCGGAGCCTTGAAGCCGAAGGTGTAGTCGTTCCAGCCGGCTCCGCGCACGACGTTCTCGTAGAGCAGGGTCGTGCCGCTGGAGCAGACCGAGTAGGCGGCCACTCGACCCGAGGCGCCGGCCTTGTCGGTCGGCTTGGTCACGTTGGCCTTCAGGGTCAGTGTCAGCGGCTCCCCGGGGGAGAACCTGCCCGCCTTGATGGTCTGCTGGGCGCCCTGCCAGGCGTTGCCGCCCGAGATGGTGCGGTAGTAGCCGTAGACGGCGCTCGAGTACTGCGAAGATCCGAGTCGGCCCCACCCGGTGGCGATGCCGCCGGAGGCACTGGCGAAGTTCGAGTTTGTCGTCAGCGCAGGGGAGGCGGGGGTCTGCGAGGTGACCTTCTTCAGCGCGATCGGGGTCTCCCCGTTGAGCCGGGCCGTCGTGAGCTTGATGTTGCTGCCGACGAGGCGCAGCGGGGCAGCCTCGTAGCCGCGGACCAGGTCGTAGGAGGTGGCGAGGCCACCGTCGGTCGGGACCTCCATCTTGGCCAGCTCAGGCTCGAGATCGGCGAGGGCCTCGTCGACGAGGGCCTTCGCCTGCGGGTTCTTGGTCTTTGCGTACCAGAGATCGAGCCCGATGACCGCCTCGAGGTGACCGTTGAGCACGGTGGTGGCCGGCTTCGTCGGGTACTCCTCGAACCAGAGGAAACCCTCGTCGCGGTTCACGAACCCGCCGGGCACCGAGTTCGGCACCAGGAAGCTGTTGAACGCCTGAGCTCCGTAGTCGAGCCACTTCTGTTCGCCGGTCAGCGAGTTCAGCTGGATGAAGGCAGAAAGCACGCCACCCTGGGCGAGTCCCGAATGCCACGGCGGCGAGAGCTGGGCGATGGTCGGGTTCGCCTTGTAGGCGAACATGTACGGGAACCAGCGCACGGTCTCCTTCGAGCCGTTGCCGTCGGTGTCGTAGCTCGTCGTCTCGGAGCCCTTGAGCAGGTGATCGGCGGCAAGCAGCGCGAGGCACTTCTGGTCGGCAGCGGCCTGCGACTTCGGGTCGAGCGAGTTGCGGTAGGCGATGACCGACTTGATGAAGTTGCCGATCGACGTCGGGTTGTACTGGTCGACCGGCGTGTACGGGGCCTTCTTGACGTAGGGGCGGCCGTCCTTGGTCAGGGCGAAGCCGGAGGGCAGCCGTGCGTCGTTGCAGATGGCCGGCGGCTTCGGCTTCGGTGCCTCGAACTGGACGATGTTGTTGAAGATCCACTGGTTCTTCTGCTCGTACGTGCGAGGGGTCATCGTCTTGACGGCGTAGACGGTGGTCAGCGTGTAGCTGCGGCAGCCGTTGCGGCCGGTCGTCGCCGTGTCGCACTCGGTGCGCCACTGGCGGCCGTCCGCCGCGGTCCAGGTGCCAGTCTCACCGAGGGGGTTGCCCTTCCAGGACGAGCGGGGGCTCGGCTTGTAGGTGAGGTTGTTGAAGACGAAGTCCGTCGTCTCGACGAACTTGCCTCCCTCGAGCTTGATCGCCGTCGCCTTGATCTCGGCCCGACAGCGGTCGACGTTGGAGGAGTACGCCTCACACGTCGTGCGCCATTCGCGACCGTTGACGACGTGGTACCCGGGATCGGTGTACACGTCCGCTGCTGCGGTAGGGGTCTGTTGGGGAAGGCTGACGATGCCAAGGCCTGCGGCCAGTGCCGTCGCAAGTGCCACTGCGATGCGTTTCATGAGATGTGTCCTCGTGACCTAGTCGTCCAAGCACACTAACCCGCGCCCATGGCACGCACAAATCTAGTGTCTCAACCAGTAACTAAGGTTTGAGGCCTCGTCAACGGCGCGTTGCACCACTGACGAGGCCTCCTGCAGAGGTCAACCGACCAGCCGGGCCCGCACCATCGTTGCGATTTCTTTACCTTCGGCACGCCCGTCGGCCTTCGCGGTGACCGCCTTGACGAGGCCACCCATCTGCTTCATGGTGGCAGGCTCGCTGAGTTCGGCGAATGCCTCGTCCACGAGCGCCGAGAGCTCTTCCGAGGTGAGAGGTGCGGGCAGGTACGAGGAGATCAGCTCGGCCTCGGACGACTCCTTGTCCGCGAGATCCGTGCGTCCCGCCGACGCGTAGGTCTCGGCCGAGTCGCGGCGCTTGCGCAGCTCCTGGCGGATGATCGCCTGCTCCTGGTCATCGGTGAGGACCCGCGGGGTGTCGCCTGCCACCTCCTCGACGGTGAACGCGGCCAGCAGGCTGCGGATCGTCGACTTCGCCTCATCGTCCCTCGCGCGCATGGCCGCGGCCAGATCCTGCTTCAGGCGGTCCTTGTGTGCTCCCATCCGGAAGCTCCCTTCTCTTGGACATCCATTGTGTCACTGGCGTCGCCGGTCTCCGTCGGCGGCGGGGGAAGGGCGAACACGGCGCTAAGATTGCGGATTGTGGCTAACGATGACCTGACCGCTCGCATCTCCGAACTCGATCACTCCCTTGAGTCGATCGAGGCCGTCGCCGATCTCACGAAGCTCCGCTCCGAGATCGCAGAGCTTGAGGAGCAGGTCGCAGCACCAGACCTCTGGGACGACCAGGACAACGCCCAGCGCGTCACCTCGCAGCTCTCAGCCAAGCAGGGCGAGGTCGACCGGATCGTCGGCCTGCGTTCCCGCCTCGAGGATGCCCAGGTCATGCTCGAGCTCGCCGATGAGGAAGACGACGCCGACGCCCGCGCTGACGTCGTGCGCGAGCTCGAGCGGCTCGGCAAGGACGTCGAGGCGCTGGAGGTCCGCACGCTGCTGTCAGGCGAGTACGACCCGCGTGACGCGCTGATCACCATCCGGGCGGAGGCCGGCGGCGTCGACGCGGCCGACTTCGCGGAGATGCTGATGCGCATGTACCTGCGCTGGGCGGACCGCCATGGGTACCCGACCGAGGTCTACGACACGTCCTACGCCGAGGAGGCTGGACTCAAGTCCGCCACCTTCGCGGTCAAGGCGCCGTTCGCCTACGGCACCCTCTCCGTCGAGCAGGGCACCCACCGCCTCGTGCGCATCTCCCCGTTCGACAACCAGGGCCGCCGCCAGACGTCGTTCGCAGGCGTTGAGGTGCTGCCGGTGACGGAGGAGGCCGACCACGTCGATCTCCCCGAGGCCGATCTGCGCATCGATGTGTTCCGCTCGTCGGGCCCCGGCGGACAGTCCGTCAACACCACCGACTCCGCCGTGCGCATCACGCACCTCCCGACCGGCATCGTGGTCAGCTGCCAGAACGAGAAGTCCCAGCTGCAGAACAAGGCCGCCGCCATGCGCGTCCTCCAGTCGCGCCTGCTCGAACGCGCCCGCCAGGAGCGGGAGCAGGAACTCAACGCGCTCAAGGGTGACGGCGGCAACTCGTGGGGGGCGCAGATGCGCTCCTACGTCATGAACCCCTACCAGATGGTCAAGGACCTGCGCACCGAGCACGAGGTCGGCAACCCCGAGGCGGTCTTCGACGGCGACATCGACGGGTTCATCGACGCGGGCATCCGCTGGCGCAAGAAGGAAGAGGCCGACGCCTGAGACAGGCGGAGAATTTCCTTGTCCGCGGAGGGCGTGTCGCATTAGGCCCTCGCGGGAGCACCACCTAGACTCCAACATCGTCTGAGAGTTTCTCAGGCGCCTTCCCCATTTGTCGGAGTGCATCGAGTGATCACGTTCGAGGACGTCACAAAGTTCTACCCAGGCCAGGACCGCGCTGCCCTGCGCAACATCAACCTTGAGATCGGCAAGGGGGAGTTCGTCTTCCTCGTCGGCCAGTCCGGGTCGGGCAAGTCGACCTTCCTGCGCCTCATCCTCAGGGAGTACCGTCCCACGACGGGCACGCTCTACGTGGCGGGCAAGAACCTCGGCACCCTCAACCAGTGGAAGGTGCCCGCGCTGCGGCGCCAGATCGGCACCGTCTTCCAGGACTTCCGGCTGCTGCCGGGCAAGACCGTCTACGAAAACGTGGCGTTCGCGCTCCAGGTGATCGGCAAGCCTGCACGACAGATCCGTCAGATCGTCCCCGAGACGCTCGACCTCGTCGGTCTCGCAGGCAAGGAGAACCGTCCCTCGGACGAGCTCTCCGGCGGCGAGCAGCAGCGCGTCGCCATCGCGCGGGCCTTCGTCAACCGTCCGAAGATCCTGATCGCCGACGAGCCGACCGGAAACCTCGACCCCGAGACCTCCGTAGGCATCATGAAGCTGCTCGACCGGATCAACCGGGCCGACACAACGGTCATCATGGCAACCCACGACTCGTCCATCGTCGACCAGATGCGCCGACGCGTCCTCGAGCTGCGCTCCGGCGAGCTCGTGCGCGATCAGGCCAAGGGCGTCTACGGCACGGCATAGGACACGAGAGAACCACGATGCGACATTCCTTCCGCGAAACCTGGTCCGGGCTCAGGCGCAACCTTGCGATGACGATCGCCGTCATCGTCACGATGGGCGTCTCCCTCTCCCTCCTCGGAGCGGGCCTGCTCACCGCCATGCAGGTCGACCTGGCCAAGTCCAGCCTGTACGACAAGGTCGAGATCTCCGTGTTCCTCTGCACGGAGAAGACCCAGGGCGGGCGCTGTGAGCCTGGAAAGGGCACCACCGACGCGCAGCGCGAGCAGATCCAGCAGACCCTTGAGGCGAACCCCGAGGTCAGCGAGGTGGTCTACGAGTCGAAGGAGGCCGCCTTCGAGGAGTTCCAGCGCGTCTTCGCCGACTCGCCCGTCGTGAACTCCCGCACCGCAGAGGACATGCAGGACTCCTTCGCCGTCAGCCTCGTCAACCCCGAGAACTACGAGGGCGTCGTCAGCGAGGCCAAGGGCCTCCAGGGCGTCCAGAACGTCCAGGACCTGCACACCGTCCTCGACCCCATGTTCAAGTGGCTGGGGGCCGCCCAGTGGGCGACCATCACCATGAGCGCGTTGCTGCTGCTCGCCGGAGCGCTGCAGATCGCCAACACCATCCGGATGGCGGCGTTCACGAGACGCCGCGAGATCGGCATCATGCGCCTCGTCGGCGCGTCGAACATCTACATCCTCCTGCCGTTCCTGCTCGAGTCCCTCGTGGCAGGCCTGATCGGCATCGTGATCGCGTCCGGAGCCCTCACCGCGGGCTACTGGTTCGTGGTCGAGCAGGGTGCCCGAACCTCAATCACGGCTTTACCGTGGATTGGCTGGGAACACCTTGCAACTGCAATTGTTGCCATTGCGGCAGTGGGTATCGCCCTCGCGGTGATCCCGACGCTGTTGGCTACGCGAAAGTACCTCCGTATCTAGCTAAGGAGTCAGCGTGAACCGGGACCTTCCCCCCTCGCCCGTTCGTCGCCCACTGACAACCCGCATCGCCCGTGGCATCGTCGCCGCGGCCGTCACCGTCACCATCGCGTGCAGTGGCTGGCTGCCGGCAACGGCAGATCAGCTCGACGACCGCAAGGACGAGCTCAACAAGGAGATGGCCGCCCAGGCCGTCGCCGTCGACGAGGCACACGCGCACCGCAGTGCCGCCGTCGACGCCGCGGCTGAGGCACGCCAGCATCTTGCCGACGCGAAGGCCGCGCTCGCGCGCGCCGAGTCCGAGCAGAAGAAGGCGGAGGAGCTTGACGCCACGCGCGCCGAGGAGCTGCGCGTCGCGGAGGCCGAGCTGAAGCAGGCCAAGGCGGATGTCGCCGCTGCACGGGCCGCACTCGACTCGGTGAACAAGCGGCTCGACGAGGAGATCCTCGTCACCACCCAGCAGAACAACGGGCTGCTGAACCTCGCTCTGATCTTCTCCGACGTCAGCACCTCCGACCTCAACCAGAGGGCCCAGCTCGCCGAGACCCTCTTCGACTCGTCGCAGCAGGAACTCGACGAGCTCGAGATGCGTCGCCTGACCCTCGAGGACGCCGAGTCCGCGGCCGACGCCGCCGAGAAGAAGGCGACCGACGCGCGCGAGAAGGCCGCAGCCCAACTCCAGGACTCGAAGGACAAGACGGAAGCCGCCGAGGACCTCAAGGCCGAGGTCACCCGCCTGTCGAAGGAGAAGGACGCCGCAGAGGCGAAGGCCAACGCAGACGTCGTCGCCGAGGAGAAGCGGCAGCGCGAACTCGAGGCGGAGAACGCCTCGGTCGAGAAGCGCATCCAGGAGCGCATCGCCCGCGAGAAGGCGGCAGCAGAGAAGGCCGCAAAGGAGAAGGCAGCCCGCGAGAAGGCCGCCCGTGAGAAGGCGGCGCGCGACAAGGCCGCAGCCGACCGCGCCGCAGCCGCCTCCCGCTCCTCGAAGTCGACCTCGCAGAAGTCGACCTCGTCGAAGTCCACCTCCAAGTCGACCTCCTCGAAGTCGAGCGCGACCAGCTCCACCGCCTTCATGTACCCGGTCCCCGCCCGGATCACCTCGAAGTACGGCATGCGCCTCCACCCGGTGCGCGGCTACTGGAAGCTACACGACGGCACCGACTTCGGCGCCTCCTGCGGCACCCCGATCAAGGCCGCCTACGGGGGAGTGGTCAGCGAGCGCTACTACAACGGCGGGTACGGCAACCGCCTGATGATCGACCACGGATCGGTCAACGGCTCCTACGTCACCACTGGCTACAACCACGCCACCCGCTACGTCGTGAGCGTCGGTCAGAGGGTGTCGAAGGGGCAGGTCATCGGCTACGTCGGCTCGACCGGCTACTCGACCGGCTGCCACCTCCACCTGATGGTGTGGGAGAACGGCAACCTGGTCAACCCGATGGCGAAGTGGTTCGGCTAGGCCACAGGTGACATACTTGTCGGATGCCAAGGGAGATCGGCAAGAAGCTTGTCGCGGTGAACAAGAAGGCCCGGCACGAGTACCAGCTAGGTGACGTGTACGAGGCCGGCCTCGTGCTGACCGGCACCGAGGTCAAGACCCTTCGCCTCGGCCGCGCCACCATCGCCGAGGCCTACGCGACGGTCGACGACCATGGCGAGGCCTGGCTGATCAACGCCAACATTCCCGAGTACGAGTTCGGCACCTGGCGCAACCATTCCGCCAAACGCAGCCGCAAACTGCTCCTGCACCGGCAGGAGATCACCAAGCTCGCGCGCGCGCTCGACAACTCGGGTCGCACCCTCGTGCCGTTGTCGATCTACTTCAAGGACGGCTACGCGAAGGTGGAGATCGCCGTCGCGACCGGCAAGAAGGACTGGGACAAGCGACGAGACCTCGCAGAGCGCGACGCGAAGCGTGAGGCCGAGCGGGCGCTGGCGGTGCGCAACCGCTACAACCGCAACTGACCCTGGCCGGGGTCTTACCCGGCTCAGGGCTCAATCAGGGTGAGTCCCCGTTGGACGGCGCGTCACCAGACGCGACAATGGATGCATGAGCGTGCCAGGACAGTCCCCCTTCTCAGGCGTCACCGATCAGATGCGAGACCGCGCGGTCGCGCACCTTCAGGCGATGTACGCCAACAACTCGATCAACGAAAGGGAACTCGACCGTCGGCTCGACCTTGCGCTCGGGGCCCGCGACCGACTGGAACTGAACCGTTCACTCGCCGGCCTCGCCCGACTCGCCCCCGTCGTCCTCACCCCGAGGGCACCGGGGCAGGCCTCGCCGGTGGAGAACGTCGGGTCGGGCCTTGTACACCTGTCCGGACTGGTGAGCTCGTTCATCGGCCCCGCCATCGTCAAGGCAGCGACGAAGCCTGGATCGCACCTGTGGTGGGAGGCCGGGCGGGCGATGAGCCTCCAGCTCACCTTCCTCGTGGTCGGGATCGTGGCCTCGGTGCTCAGCTGGATCACCGGCCTCGACTTCCTGATGTTCCTCGCCTGGGCGGCCTGGGCGGGCTCGACGATCTGGGCCTCCGTTCGTGCGTTCAACGGCCAGAAGTCCACCGGAAAGCTCGAACCCGTGCTCATCGCACGGCCGCAGATTCCGAGGCCTGGGATCACGCGCTAGACTAGGGGACGCAACAACTCAACAGGGGGTGACTGGTTTCGACTCGGGACGGTAGTCCCAGGGGAAGCGGGTCGAGGATCCACGCTTATCTCGTTAACGCTGCGTGGAAACCAATAAGTGCCAACAACAACCGCACTAACTTCGCTCTCGCTGCCTGATCAGCGACCGAAGGGTCAGCTCGGATGAGCCTTCCGTCCGATTCCTGGCCTCATTCAGAAGGCTTGCTGAGCCGCCTGTGTTTCAGGGGCTGCTCGGGACTTAACTGAGACTGGGTCCGTTTGCGACTTGCCGACATGAGTGCAAGGACCGAGTAAAACGCCTACGTCGGCTGCACCCGGAGAAGCCCTGGTTCACCTCTCGAGGACGCGGGTTCAATTCCCGCCACCTCCACCCCTGTGGCCCCTGCCAGCCTGCTGGCAGGGGTTTTGCGCTGTCCGCCCCCGTCAGACCGGTGTGCCTCACCGCCGGTGAGCTGGTTGCACCGCGGGCGACTCGGAATCCCAGATCATCGAACGTCGCACTCGGGTCGGTCTCGCCTCGGACGCCCACAGACCGCCGAGCCGATGCCCGCTGCACCGACGATTCGCACGGCATCAGTGCCATTCACGGAGCAGGGCGGCGGCGTCATGATCACTGGCGCCTGCGGAGGAAAGAGGGAAGACGAGTTACTAGGCCT
>RRZU011779543.1_pt1 | contig 11458 bp, 10 predicted proteins | sample 2165561 | NCBI WGS metagenome assembly RRZU01 (sample SAMN10456909, study PRJNA506462) | wastewater metagenome | isolation source: wastewater sludge | place: USA: Moscow, Idaho | reverse complement strand
CCAAAGCATTAGCGGAGCTCATGCTATTCTAAATAGAGCTGACATATTTGTAAGATTTAGATTCTTTGACATTATCTAAAAGTTGTCCCCCCGTCAACTCTTAATGAATGACCTGTAATCCAAGAAGCATCAGAAGTACATAAAAAATAACAAGATTGTGCTAAATCTTCGGGTTGACCAATTCTATTTAATGGAGAGTATTCCGCTGTTTTTGCTTTTACCTCTTCATAGTTTGTAAATGCTTTTAGTGCATCAGTATCAATTGGACCACCTGAAACTGCATTTACTCTAATTCCCATTTCACCAAGTTCATTTGCAGCATATTTAACCATTGTTTCAACAGCAGCTTTATTTGTTCCATGACCTGCATAGTTTTCAATATATACTAAGTTACCAGTTGAAGATAATGAAACAATAGCTCCACCTCCAACTTTTTGCATTCTTTTTGCAGCTTGTTGAGAACCACACACAAATGCATTTACAGTTGCTGTATAAATATTGTTTAATCCTCTAGGTTTTAATTTCATAAATTTACCATATCCACCAACAACAGCTCTTCCGTAAATCATAGCATTTGAAATAAAGAAGTCAACTCTGTCAAAATCTTTATCTATTTCTTCAAAAAGCTCTACATACTTTTCTGGTTCTAAAATATTAAATGGGTAAGCTCTACATTTTACTCCAAACTTAGATTCAACATCTCTACAAATTTCTTGAGCAATTTCAGCATTTGAATTATAAGTGAATGCTACATTTACACCATTACTTGCAAATTTGTAAACACACTCTTTTCCAATACCTTTTGTACCACCAGAAATTACTAAAGTTTTTCCATTCATAGAACTCATTATTTAACTACCTCGTATTTTTTTAATATATTTTCTAATTTGATTAAAGTTTCTTTGCTAGGTTCTGTTAAAGGTAACCTAAATTCTAAAGTATCTAATAATCCAGCTAAATACATAGCTGCTTTTATTGGAATAGGGTTACTTTCACAAAATAATACTTTATTTAATTCAAAAAGATCATTGTGAACTTTTAATCCAGTTTTAAAATCACCATTAATAGTGCTATTTACAAGTTTTACTTTTAAATCTGGAACTAAATTCGCAGTTACAGAAATAATCCCCTTAGCTCCACTTGCTAACATTGGAAAATCTACGCTATCATCTCCAGAAACTACTACAAAATCTTCTCTTTGTGATATTATAGAAGTTGCTCTTTCAAGTGATCCAGTTGCTTCTTTGATACCATAAATATTTGTTACATCATCAAAAAGCTTAATTGCTGTTTCTGCTAACAAATCAACTCCTGTTCTTCCAGGAACGTTGTAAAGCATAACAGGTATTTCGATACTATTTGCTATTGCTTTATAGTGAGCATATAAACCTTGTTGAGTAGGTTTATTGTAGTATGGAGCTATTGATAAAATTCCATCTGCTCCAATCTCTTCTGCAAATTTTGCTATATCACAAGCTTCATGTGTTGCATTCGAACCTGCACCAGCTAGAACTTTTACTCTTGTATTTTTACAAGCAGCTACAGCAACTTCAATACACTCTTTGTGCTCTTTATGTGATAATGTTGCACTTTCACCAGTAGTTCCAACAGGGCAAACAGCATCAATCCCATTTGCAATTTGTCTTTTAATTAATGATTCATACTTCTCTAAATCAACTTTTCCATTTTTAAATGGTGTGATTAGTGCAGTCATAGAGCCAATAATGGTATCCATTTTTATCCTTTAGTTTTTTTCTTTTAGTATAAGAGTTGTAGAATTCTCTTTTATCAAATATTTTTTTGCAACATTTACAATATCTTCTACTTTCAGCTTATCTAAGTTAGCTTCATAATCTAAAAGTGGTTTAATATTATCTCTTACAAGATATGTTCCAAATAGTGAAGCAACATCACTTGAGCTTTCAAGAGAGTAGATAAAATCAGCTTTTGTATTTATTTTAAGCTTATCAATATCTTTTTCTTTAACTTCACCTTTTTGAATTCGCGATATTATATCTAAAATCTCTTTTTCTATTTTTAAAGCATCAATATTTTCATTTGCAACAGCCATAAATATAAAAACACCAGGATCTTTTAATTCCATATTATAGGCATAAACAGAGTTAGCTAATCTTTTTTCATCAACTAGTACTTTTTGTAGGATTGAACTTTTACCACTACTTAAAAGTTGAGATAAAGCGCTAAGAGCAACTTGATCTTCATGCTCAAAATTTGGTATATGATAAGTCATAGCTAACATTTCTACATTTGATTCTTTATTTACTGTAACTCTTCTTTCTCCATCTTGAACAGGTTCAACTGTATGAATAGAACTAGGAATATCTTTTGTATTTTTTATATCTTTAAAATGTTTTTCAACTAATGAAAATACATCTTCTTTTTTTATATCACCGGCAACTACAACTATTGCATTTTTAGGTTGATAATATGTAGAATGAAAATCTTTTATATCTTCTATTGTCCAGTTTTTTATGTCATCCATAAATCCAATCGGAGTCCAGTGGTAAGGATGATAAACAAACGAATTGTTAAATAATCTAAATTGTAAATAACCCATTGGATTATTATCAGTTCTCCAACGTCTCTCTTCTGCAACTACATCTCGCTCAGGTTGAAATTCTTCATTTTTTAAAGTAAGATTTTGCATTAACTCACTGAAAAGCTCTAAAGATTTATCTGTATTCTTTGAAGCTGTTTTTATGTAATAGTGAGTGTAATCAAAGCTTGTTCCTGCATTGTTTACTCCCCCAAAACCTTTTACAATTTCATCAAATTCTCCAGCTTTTAAATTTTTCGTAGATTTAAAATTTAGGTGTTCTAGCATATGGGCAATTCCACTTTTTCCCATAACTTCATTTCTACTTCCAACTTTGTAAAAAATATCAACAGATACTACATTTGTATTATTATCCATAGGAATAGCTACAATTTGCAATCCATTATCTAGGTTTTTTGTATAATAATTTGGCAAACTATTTGCACTCATAAAATCTCCAATAAAAATAAAAAATATAAAAATTTTTAAGAATTTTTTCATTATCTTAAATTCGCTCCAATAGCTTCCGTTATGTTTTCATAACCATCTTTTTTTAATAATTCTAGGATCTCTTCATTTATTTTTCTTACCATTGAAGGACCTTCAAAAACTAAACTAGAGTATACTTGAACAAGTGAAGCACCATTTTTTATTCTCTCATAGGCTTGTTTACCTGTAGAAATTCCACCAACACTGATTAAAATAGTTTTTCCATAAAGCTCTTTTGCTATTTCTTTGAATAATAAAGAAGATTTTTCACTTAAAACAGCACCACTAAGACCTCCAAAATCTTTACAGTTTGGAATTAAACTATAATCAATTGTTGTATTTGTAGCTATGATTCCAGCAGCACCAGCATTTACAGCTGTTTTACAAAGTTCAATTGCTGTTTGTGTCTCCATATCAGGAGCGATTTTTAATAATATAGGCTTAGATGTAAGCTCTTTTGCCATAGAAAAAAGTTCATTTATAAATTTTTCATTTTGTAAATCTCTTAAATTTGGAGTATTTGGACTTGAAATATTTATAACTATATAATCTCCATAACTTTCAAATTTTTTAATGAGAGTTTTATAATCACTTAGTGCATATGCTTCTGGAGTATATTTATTTTTACCAATATTTACTCCTAAAGGAAGAGGAAAAGGATAAACTTTTTTTAGATTTTTTAAAACTGCATGAGCTCCAAGATTATTAAATCCCATAGCATTCTGAACTGATTTATATTCTGGATATCTAAACATTCTTGGTTTTGGATTTCCATCTTGTGGCATAGGAGTCATTGTTCCAATCTCTGTGAAACCAAATCCCATGCTTTTCATAGAATTTACCATAGTTGCATTTTTATCAAATCCAGCAGCTAGTCCAACAGGATTTTCAAATTTTACACCAAAAAGTTCTTGATTTAGTTTTTGGTTAATTATGTAATTCTTTTTTTCATAATAATTTCTTAAAATTTTACATTTTCCAACAACTTTTAAGCCACATTCAGCAATGTGATGAGCTTTTTCTGGATCGAATAAAAATAGTACTTTTTTAACAGTTTCGTAACTAAACAAAGATTTTCCTTTTTTTAAAATTATTATATATTATCAAAAACTAATCAAAGATTTGCTGAATTGTATAATCTTTGATATTCAGAACTAGATGCTAGAAGCTCATCTTGAGTTCCAATATCAACTATTTCACCATTTTTAAATACAGCAATTTTTGTAGCATTTTTAATAGTACTTAGTCTATGTGCTATTACAAACGTTATTCTATTGTGACTTACTTCTTCAATAACTTCACTGATAATACCTTCACTTTTATTATCAAGTGCAGATGTTGCTTCATCTAAAATTAGAACTTTTGGATTTTTATATAAAGCTCTTGCTATTGCAATTCTTTGTCTTTGGCCCCCACTTAAATTTGTACCAAATTCATCTAAAACCGTATTAACACCTAATTTCATATTTGAAACAAATTCATATGCATGAGCCTGTTTTAAAGCCTCTATAACTTTAATCTCATTAAGTTCTTCTCCGTAAGCCACATTTGCAGCTATTGTATCATTGAAAATATATACTCTTTGAGTAACTATAGAGATTTGCTTTCTAAGTTCTTCTAATGAAATATCTTTTATATTTGTATTATTGAATTTTATCTCTCCACTATTTACATCATAAAATCTAACAAGCAAATTGATTAAAGAAGATTTTCCTCCTCCACTGTCTCCCACAAGAGCAACTATTTCACCTTTTTTTGCTTCTAAATTTATATTTTTTAAAGCTTCTAAATCATCATATTTTAAACCAACATTACAAAAAGAGATACTTTTTATATCTTCAATTTTTGTTATATTTCCTGATTTTATTTGTGCTGTTTTTGCAAAAATATTATTTATTCTCTCATTAGCAGCAATAGCATCTTGCATTTTATTATATAAAGAAGAAATTCTTTTTATTGGTGTATAAAGCATAAATAAAGCTGCAATGAATGAACTAAATTCTCCAGTTGTAAGTTCACCATTTACAACTCTACTCCCACCAACTAAAATAACAGTTCCAAAAGCAATCGCTCCTAAAGTTTCCATTAAAGGAGAAGTAAGTTCATTTGTTTTAACGGCTTTCATATTGTATTTGAAGAAAATCAGATTTAAAGTACTAAATTTTTTTGCCTCAATATCTTCTGTTCCATTTGCTTTAATTATCTCAATATTATTGAATGACTCACTTAAACTTGAAGTAATATCAGAGTTACTCTCTTGAGATTTAAAAGATAGTTTTTTCATTCTTTTTGCTAAACGAGTAAGTGGATAAATAGCTAGTGGAAGAACAACTAATCCATAAAAAGCAAGTTCAGGAGAACGATAAATTACTAAACTAACTAAAGCAATAATTGTAAGAGATTCTCTTATTAATTCAGCTAAAGAGTTTGAAACTGCTGATTGAATCCTATTTATATCATTTATGATTCTACTTACTAACTCTCCACCATGAGTTTTTTGGAAAAAAACAAGGTCAAGTTTTAATACATGTGAAAATAATTTATCTCTTACATTTCTTGTAATATCTTGACCAATAAAAGAGATGAAATAAGCTTGAATATATCCACCAAAACCTTTTGCAGCATATAATATAACTACAATAATAGGCATAATATAAAGCATATTAACATCTTTTTTTATAAATATATCATCTAAAAGAGGTTGGATTGCATAAGCCGTTCCAGCTGTTGCTAGAGCCACTAAAATTATTCCTATGAAAGCATAAAAAATTTCTAACTTATAGTTTTTATAATAAGGTTTATATTGGGTGAAAAATTTTCTCATTTTATTCCTAGTTTTTTAAAAAAGTCTTAGATTTTAGCGAAAATTAGCTAAAACTAATAGTTCTTGAACATTTCGATGAATTTTTTAAATCCAAATGCTTTTATTGTTAGGAAAAATAGTACAAAACCACTAAGTGTACTTGAAAATGCCAATCCAGCAGCTTCAAATGGATAAATTAAAATTAGAGAAAAAATAATATTTGCTAATAAACTTTGAGCTGATATTTTTGCTGTTAATACTTGTTGTTCTTTTGCATATAACCAAAGAGAGAAGATTTTTGCTAAACCAAAAGGTAAAAGACCAATTAAATACATTGCTAGAATCAATGCTGTATTTTGTGTATCATTTGCATTAAATGCACCTCTTTCAAAAAGAAGTTTTATAATGAATTCATTAAAAATTATTCCAATAATCATAGAAACAGTAAGAACTAAAAATAAAATAGATGAAGATTTTTTCATAAGTTTAAGAGCTAAATTTTCATCTTTATTTTTTATTGCTTTTGAAATCATTGGAAATAGAGCTATTGAAGTTGCAATTGCAAATATAGCAAGTGGTAATTGAAAAACTCTGTTTGCATAGTATAGATATGATATTGAACCACTAATTAACATTGAAGCTAGCCAAGTATCAATAAAAGCTGATATGTGCATAGTTGAAGAACCTAAAGTAGCTGCAAAAAAATTTTTATAAAATTTATTTTCTTCTTTTTGCTTATGTTTCCTAAAAGTAAATATTTTTGTTAAATTTGCTCTTTTTATGGCAATTACATGAACAATAACTTGTAATATACCACCAAAAATAACTCCAAAAGATAAATAATAAGTAATTGTATATTGCTCAAGACCTTTTGCAATTATCAAGCTAGCAATCATTGATAGATTTAAAAGAGCTGTTGAGTATGCAGTAGTTGCAAAGTGATGTTTGTATTGAAGCAGTGCACCCATAAATGTAACTACAAATATAAGTGGTAAATAATAAAAATTTATTGCAAATAGTGGAGCAGCTAGGTTAACTGTTTCTTCTGAAAATCCAATAGCAAATGCTTTTGCAAATAGATGTGAAAACATAGTTACTATCAATGACAGAACTATTAAAAATGCTAAAATTTGTAAAAATACAATAGAAGAGAATCTTATTTTATATTTTGATTTTGCATAAGAGGGAATAAATGCTTGTGTAAAAGCTCCATCTGCAAAAATACTTCTAAAAAGGTTTGGAAATTTAAAAGCAATAAAAAATATATCAGAATATATATTAGCTCCAAGAATCGAAGCGGTCATTAAATCTCTTATAAAGCCAGTAATTCTTGAGACTAAAATTCCACTACTATTTGTAAAGATTGATTTTATTAATCTCATTTTATCTCTTTATAGTCATTTATTGAGTGGAAAATTATTTGTATATTACCTTTAAATGAACCTAATTGAGCATTAATTATTTCTACTGTACTTCCATCTTTTGGTAAGATATTTTTGTCTTTTGCAAATAGTTTTATAGTTTTTCCACCGTTTATTTGCAAATTTCCTTTTGAAATAAATCCTTTTAGATTTGTGATTATCTCATTTTCATATTTAAAATTGAAAATATCTATTTTTGAACTATCTAAAAAAAGCTCTTTATAATTCTTTATTTCATCTTTTTCTTTTAAAACACTGAACTTTTTTATCTCTTTTAATCCATAAAAATTATATAGCTCTTTTATTTGTAAATCATATGAAAAACCTACTTTTAGATTTTTTGCATTTTCAAAAATATAAATAGCTCTATCATTCTTTTGTTTTATGATAGCTTTGTCATCCTCTTTATATAAAACAACAACATTTTCTATAATTTCATCTTTTGTTAATTTTTCTTGATTGTATAAAGAAGAGATTAAAATAGGTTCAATATCTTTGTTTTCAACTTTTTTAGTAGAATTAGAGTTTTCTTTATTGATTGAGAAAATTGCAAATATTGGAAGATGATCAGAAAAACCTTCTGCTTTATGAACTTTATTTCCAAAATTATTTGATATTTTCCATCTATTTATATCTTTTCCATCAAATAAATAGTTTGGCTTAAATGCCTCAAAAGAGTTTGGAATATAAGATAGTTTTTTATTATCAAAAAGAGCAGAATTAATAATCATATTATCAGGTGTATTGTTTTGATTTTTATATTTTGTAGAAAATCTTTGATTTGTTGGAAGTTCTAGCCAAAGATTATAATGAGATTTTTTAATTTCATTTATCATATCTTCTTTAGTAACAAATTTACCATCTATTGTTGTATTTAAAATATTATTGATTCCAGTAATTCCCTCTGTTAGATTCAATTTTTGATTTTTCTTAAAAGTTTCAAATTCATTGTAATCAGAGTTTAAATCTCCCAAAATAATATAATCATAATCATTTTCTAACTCTTTTAATCGATTATTTAATGTTTGAGCATACTTTATTCTATATATTTCACTAGATTTTTTTGATGGCCAATGGTTATTGAAAACTTTAAAATCTATATTTTCAAAAATAAATGTTGCTTCTAAAATAGGTCTATAACTATCAGATGATAAATTTACATCTATTCTTTTTGAATTTTTTATAGGAATTTTAGATAAAAAACCAAGACCTACTGCACTATTAGAATATTTTGAGAAGGTATAATAGTTGTATTGAGGAAGTTTTTGTTTTAAAAGTTTTATTAAATTTTCATTTTCTATTTCTTGTAAAGCAATAATATCTGCATCTAAATCATTTATAACTTTTAAAATATTTTTTAATTTTGCATCAAATGCTCTTTGATTCCATAGATGTTTATTGTTTGGAATATATTCTGTATACTCTGTTTTATCGTTATTTAAATCAAAAAAATTTTCTACGTTGTAAGAAGCTATTTTTATATTTTGTGAAAAAAGGATGATCGGTAAAAATAGAAAAATCAGAAGTCTAAACATATAAATCCTATATTTATTTTTCGAAATAGTAGCTAATTTAAAATTAAAGCATAAAATTGGATAATTATTATCTTTTAAAAATATTTATGATATAATAAACAAAAAGTTAGGTTTATAGGAAAATTAAAAGAAATATCAGTATTATTTCGTTTTTTAAAGGAAAAATTAATGACAAATTATGCAAATTTATTAAAAGAGTATGATTTAAAGGTTACTCCACAAAGAGTTGCTATTGTTGATGAACTTTATATGAATGGTCACATGAATATCGATGAGTTATATAAAAAACTATTAGATAGATTTCCATCTGTATCGTTAGCAACAATTTACAAAAATGTTAACTCGATGTTAGAAAAAACTTTTTTATCAGAAGTTAAAATACCTAATTCAAAATCAGTTTATGAATTAGTTAAAACAGAGCATGCTCATTTAGTATGCAAAGAGTGTGGTTTTATTGAGGATGTGATTCTTGATTCAACTGATATTTTAGAACAAGTTTCAAAAATTAGTCAATTTAAAGTTGACAATACAGATATCGTTTTAAGTGGTACTTGTAAAAAGTGCTGTAAATAATTAGCTTTACGCTAATTATTTTAGGAATTTCTAACAATCAAGCTAGAAGGCAGATTGTATTTATTTATTAACTCTTCTTCTTTTTCTCTGTGCTCGCCGTTATCAATCTCATGATCGTATCCAAGTAAATGTAAAAGGCCATGAATAAAAAGTAGTTTTATTTCATCATTATTACTATGGTTATACTCTTTCGCTTTTTCAGTAACAAAATCTTTTGAAATAATTATTGTTCCTAATGGAAGATGTGCAAAATCGCCATCGAAAGGAAAACTTAAAACATCAGTTGCTTCATTCTTTTCTCTATATTCAAAATTTATATTTTTTATTGTTTCATTATTTACAATAATTAATTCAATTTCTCTATTTGTAACGTTATGTGCTATTTCTTCAAGTTCAGATAGTTCTACAAGTAAGTCTGTTTGGTTTTCAAAATCTATCATTTTTAGCCTATATTAATAATTTTTGAATAGTATATAATTTTTAAAATAAATCTAAGGAGAAGAGATGAGTTTAGAAATAGGAAAAAAAGCATCTATTGATTATAAAGTTGAAAAAAAAGATTTAGCTTCAAATTTAAATATATCAGTTGATGATAATTTTCCAGATGTTTTTGCAACAGCTAGAATGATTGCTTTAATGGAATGTAGCGCAGCAAAACTTATGATGCCTTTATTAAAAGATGATGAGCAAAGTGTTGGAGTTAATGTAAATATTACACATATGGCAGCAACATTAGAAAATGATGTAGCTATTTCTACTGCAACTTTTGTTGGAATGGAAGGTAAACTTTATAAGTTCGAGATTGAAGTTGTAGATAGTGGAGGAGTTTGTGGAAGAGGGACTCACACAAGAGCTATAATTTCAACTTCAAGACTTCTTGAAGGTGCTAATAAAAGAGTTCAAAATAACTCTAAATAATAAATTTTAAATAGAGCTTTTAAAAAAGCTCTATTACTTTTGATACTTCATCTACTGCAAAAGTTTTTATATCTAGTTTTAAATTTGGTTTTTGTGCAATAATTGCTTTTTTTATACCTTGTGCTTGAGCTTCTTTTAGTCTTAGATCAATTGAATAAACATCTTTTATCTCACCAGTTAAGCTAACTTCACCTATAAAAACAGACTCTTTTGATATTGGACGATTTCTAAATGAACTGATAATTGCTGCAATTACTGCCAAATCTGCACTACTTTCTTTTATTTTTATTCCACCACTTATGTTTACAAAAACATCATAGTGATTAAAAGGTAAATCTAATTTTTTTTCTAAAAGAGCTAAAAGCATTGTAAGTCTATTTGTATCAAAACCTGTTGCACTTCTTTTAGGATTTGGAAAAGTTGTTTCACAAACCAAAGCTTGAACTTCTAGAATTATTGCTCTGCTTCCTTCCATAGAAACTGTTAGACTAGAACCACTTTGAGCTTTATTTTTATCAAAAAACTTTGATGCAATATCTTTTGCGCTAACAAGCCCTTCACTAGTCATCTCAAAAATTCCAATTTCACTTGTACTTCCAAATCTATTTTTAAAACTTCTAAGCATTCTTAGTTCTTTACTTGACTCTCCCTCAAAATATAAAACCGTATCAACCATATGTTCTAAAACTCTAGGTCCTGCGATGCTTCCATCTTTTGTAATGTGACCAATAATAAACATAGCAATATTTGATTCTTTTGCTTTACGCATAAGTTCAAAAGTAATTTCACGAACCTGAGATACACTTCCTGGCGCTGAATTTAAGTGGCTTGAATAAATCGTTTGAATTGAATCAATAACACAAACTTCATAATTTTCTCTCAGAAGTTCATCCATAATCTCTTCAAGTTTAATTTCACTTAGTAAATATAAACTATTATGGTTTGCGTCTAATCTATTTGCTCTTAATTTTATTTGACCGGCACTCTCTTCTCCTGATACATAAAGCACTTTCTTCTCTGATTTTGCAATACTACCAGCAACTTTTAGCAATAGTGTAGATTTACCAACACCAGGACTTCCCCCAATAAGAGTTAAACTTCCAGGTACCACGCCTCCACCTAAAACTAAATCAAATTCATAGTTAAAAGATGAAAATCTTGT
>RRZU011576386.1_pt1 | contig 11458 bp, 7 predicted proteins | sample 2165561 | NCBI WGS metagenome assembly RRZU01 (sample SAMN10456909, study PRJNA506462) | wastewater metagenome | isolation source: wastewater sludge | place: USA: Moscow, Idaho | reverse complement strand
GGTCGAACACCGCCACCGGCCGCCCCTCAGCACTGCGGGCAGTGAGAGTGGCGGTGAGGCGGCGGGCGGCTTCTACGAGGTCTTCCACGAACGCCGACACCAACGCCGCACTGTTGTTCGCCCCAGCCCCCGTCGCCAAGAGATACACAGTGCCGCGCTTGCGGAGGAACTCTTCCGGGTCGAACTTCTCATCTGGGCCGGGACTCACGGCGTCGAGCACACGCGGATCGGCGAGGGCAGCGAGCGAGAGCGAAACTCCTTGCCAAATTGAATCCCTCGTGCGGGGGTCGGAGTCGATCATCGCCTGCAACGAGTCCGCCCACCCCGTCGCAGCGTGCGGGTTCGCGGCAAGGATCGCGACCGCATCGGAAGCCGCAGCAGGGTCGAGCGTCCACCGGAACAACTCTGCCGGGGTGCGGTGATCAAGCGCAGCAGCGTGAAGGAGGGCTTGGAGGGCGGTGCGGGTTTTCCCTTCCCAGAAGTCACCGCCCTCGACACCGCCAGCGGAGAGCCCGGTGCCGGCGGCGAGGCCGGTGGCGCGGATCATCGCCGTCAACGGGTCATCACATCCACGAATCGGCGACCACCTGAGCCCCGCCGGAACCCCTTCGGCAAGGTGCTGCGGGTCGAACACCGCCACCGGCCGCCCCTCAGCACTGCGGGCAGTGAGAGTGGCGGTGAGGTTATCCGGGCGCGTGGAGGTCGTAACGACCGCGCCCGGCGCGTCGAGGATCGCGTTGATGACGACGTGCAGGCCTTTGCCGGAGCGTGGTGGCCCGATCAGCAGGATCGAGTCCTCGACGCTCGCCCACACGTTCACGCCTCGCGAGGCACCGAGGAGATAGCCCACGTCCTGCGCTTCGGGCTTTGGCAGTGAGGGGCGGAGTTGCCCGCCGCGGCGCAGCAGCGCCCTCTCCGACGCTGCGGTAGCGACGTCGGTGCGGGTTGCGATCCCGACGATCCGGTAAGGGTCGATCTTCGTGCGCCGGGTGTGCTCCCGGAACGTGCGCCACACCCACCAGCCCGCCGCACCGACACCGAGGATCAGCAGCCCCGCGACGATCCAGTAGACGACGGCGTTCAGGTCATCGGAACCGAGCGCAGTGCCCGGGTTGGCGAGATGCAGGAGGACACGGAGGCCAGCTTCGATGCCACCACTCGGTTGTGCGATCCCTGTCGCCCACGCGGCGATCGTGCCAGCTACCCGGAGGATGACGGCGAGGGCCGCGGCGGCGATGAGGGCGATAATGCCGAGGTTCGCGAGCTCATCACCGAGCGCCCCGCCTTGCCTGGGAGTGCTCATGGGAGCCTGCTGAGGACAAGGGTGCCGGAGACACGTCCGAGGAGAATTACTTCACCGGTCACCGCGGTTGCGGCCTGCTGCGCGGTGAGGAGGGCGCGGGCGGTGCCATCGAGGCTGGCGTCGGAGTGTGCGTGAATGATCGCAACTGCGACATCCTCACCCGGTACGAACCCCGCACCCGCGACCTGATGCAGCACCGGCGGCACCGCAGTCACAGGCGGGGTCAGCGTCTCCGGCGCGGGTCGTTCCCAAGGTCTCGTGGTGGGGCGTTCGCGTGGTGGGGTGATGATGTCGGTGAACGTCGATCCGTCTGCTTCCCGAACCTGCACCCGCAGCGGGGTGCGGTAGCGGGCTGCGAGGGTGTCGAGAATCGCGGGGAATGATTCGCGACGCCATCCCGGTGCGAACGGCTCAGGCAGGTACGGTGCCCCGTCGACGGTGACCGTCATTGCACCGTCCGCGCTGATGGTGAACTCCACCACCGGCAGCACGACCGGCCCACCGCCCGGAGGCACAGGCGTCGTCGGGGGCTGAGTGTCGGGGGTGGTGCGGCGGTAGCGGGGTTTCGGGGTCACGGGCGGGTCCTTCCAAGACGAACGGCAGTCGCCATGTAGGTGCGCCCGCGTCCCCTATGGATGCAGAAGACGGAAAGGTGGGAGGGCACGAACCTGGGGGTTGGTTCGTGCCCTCCCGTGCTGACCCGCCATAGTGGGGCGCCAGCGGATCAGCAGCCTTGGTTAGTCCTCCTTTGCTCCCTCGAACTGGGCCTTGAACTCCTCGAACGCCTCGTCCTCTTCACGGACGTACCCGTCGCGTTCGCGGGCGATCGCGAGGCGGCGACCGAACAGCAGCACCCCACCGGTTGCGGCGGCCATCAGGCCACCGGCGAGACCGAGCGGCCACCAGTTACCACCGCCGGTCTGCGCCAACTCACCCGGCGCTCCCGGCTTTCCAGGCTCCTCCGGTACGGGGGTGACGGTGGTGGTCTCATCCGGTGCGCCGCAGAGGCCACGGTGCAAGATCAGACCGTCCTTATCGATCACCGTCTCCACCCAGTAATAGGTACCGGTCTCATCGAAGACCACCTCATCCGAGGCGTACTCGCCGGGACCATTCAGGTCGATCACGGCGGAGGTAAACACGAGCTCCTCCGCCGTGCACAGCGCCTCACCGGTCTGCTGCCGGTACGCCTCGAACACCAGGCGCGCACCCTCCGGCACGGCGCCGGTAACGGTTGCGACATCATGCGCCGGCTCACCCAACACCACCGTCGGCACCGCGTTCGTCTTCACGAGAAGTTCTTCCGGCTGCTCGATGACGACCGTGGTCTCACCCGGCGCCCCACACGCCCCTTCGGCGATCACAGCGCCGTCGGCGCCGTATAGGGTTTCGACCCAGTAGACGTTCCCGGGCTCGGTGACGGTGGTGGTGCCGGAATGGTAGATACCGGCCTGGGTGACGGGGATCTCGTCGCTGACGTAGAACGGTGACTCACACACAGCCCCGACCTCCGCCGGGTGCGGCCCGTACGCACGGAACACCAGATACGCGCCGTCGGGAATCGTCGTGCCCTGCACGAGCGCCGTATCCGAGAATGGTTCCCCGACGGCCGCCTCCGGTGTGGCCTGCGTGATCACCGACACCGGCACCTCAGCATTCGTCGGTGGGACGTAGAAACGTTCGAGCACATCCGCCGGAGACGACGCATAGGGCTGCACCCGATCGTCACCCTCGAACGTTGTCACCAGCACATAGAACCCCGGCTCGGTCGGCACGATCTTGTCCTCATCGGTGTATCCGAGCTTGTAGACCCCATTCCGTGCCGGCGTCGTGAGCTCCGTCAGCACCGGCGCAGCGGTGAGGTCGAGATCATCCGTGAGCTCGATATCGGTGGCGAAGGGGCCGTAGACGGTGTGACGGAGTTCATCGAGGTCGGGGTTCCAGTAGCCGTCGCCGGTGAAGTCACCGTGGTTCGCCGGGAACCCGCTGACGGTGACGACATCGAACGCACGCCCGCCGGGGTGCACGTTGTACTCCCGCATCAGCGAGGTCACCGTGATCGGCCACCGCACCGATGTCGTCTCGACGTTGATGCCGTAGTCGTCCTGCCAGTCGGCGGCGAGGTAGTCGCGCACCCACTCCGGCTGCGAGACCTTCTTCACCTCCCACACCCAGGTCACGAACCCACCCGACGGAGCCACCACCGACGGTGACGTGTAGACGCCGGGGCCGTCCGCCGTGACGGTGACGGTCCCGAGGGGCACCGCGTTGCCATCGATCGCTGCGTTCTGCGCGGGCGGCAGGGTGCCGGGGACTTGGTAGGCGGTGCCCTCGAACACCACCGGAATGTGTACGCCGTCCTTCTTCAGCCACGCACCATTGCTGCTTGACACGGTGATCGTGTCCGTCAGTGCATCACCGGGGATGGCGAGGCGCTGGTCGGCTTCGGAGACGGCGATGGGCTGGAACGGCACCACCGAGGTCTCGGCCACCTGCCCGAACCGGTCAGTGAACGAATCGGTGAGGTACTTCGCGTTCTCGCCGTGCGCGTCCTTGTCGATCGCCCACACCCACGTGTAGAACCCCGACTCCGGAGCGATGATCGTGCCCGGCGACGTATACGACCCCGCACCCGTCAGCGTCACCGTCTCGGTGCCCGCGACAGGGGCACCCACGGGCGGGGCGTCGGCTTCGGTGGGCTGCTCATCGAACGGCCCATACAGCGTGCCGGTCGCGATCACCTCGACCGGTTTCCCGTCGAGGTGAATCCAGGTGCCCTTCGATACCGTGACAGTGAGCCCGTCCAGGAACGCGTCGCCCTCGGCGACGTATCGGGAGGCGACCTGGGTAGTGATCTCCGGCTGGAAATCCAACTCGATCACCGGCGACTCCACCGACGCCGACAGGCCCGTGGAAGAGCCCGCGACAGCGGCGACAAGGCGCTGCGCGCCGGGCGTCGTGTAGAGGTCGAGCGCGGCCCCGTACCCGGCAGCAGACACCGTCATGGATGCGCCGATCTTGTACGACGGCACTCCGTCGGCTGGGGTGCCGGTGATCGGGTGCGTACCGACGGCGAGATTCCGCGTCGAGGCCCCGTCCGAGAACACCGCATTCGTGAGCGACGCACTCCCGGCCAGTGAAGCCGGGTGCGCGGTGACGGTGAGAGCGCCGGTGTACTGATCCGTCATATCCAGCGCAAGCGACAACGACGGATCCGTGACTGCGTTCACTGCCGCTTCCTGTCGCATGGTCGAGAGGTTTGCAAGGATCGTGCCGCGCTCCGACGCCGGCGCCCGGGCGACGTAGTAGTCGTCACCGGACATGCCATGCGAGTTGTACATGCCAGGACTCGCGACCGACCACACATACAGCGCCACCGCAGCCGTCACATTCGCGTCACCCGACTGCCCCCACCGATCCAGCACATAGTTCATCTCGGCAAGCTGCTGACGAGACAACGAATCCAGCGACGTGATCCGCTCCGGCCCCGCCGTATTCCCATAGGGAGGCGCGGCGTGAAGGTCGGCGCAATACGCCTGCCGGCCGTCGACACCGGTGTTGTACGCGCCGAGGAACGCACCGTCAGACCAGTAGCCGACGCCCTCACTCGCCGCATGCGCGGGCTGCGTACTCAGCGCGAACGACCCCGCGAGCAAGAACAGGGCCAGCAGCACGGACAGCCATCGTCGGAGCCTGGTCGGGGGTGGCGCAGCCACGGGCTGCGGAATGTGTGCGAGTGATCCTGACACGAGATGCCTCCTGATGTTCTGGTGAGCAGCAACCCGACACGGGTCGCCTTCACAGCAGGTGCACCACCCAGACCCTCACAGCACAGGTCCCTGCGGCCTCCGGCCTGGCCCGGGCTTCTCCTGATCCAGCGGGTCAGTCTCGAGTCCTGCTCGCTCTCGCACCGCACGGTGCGCGCCGTCGCGTACTCCGTGGAGGAGTTCGCGGATGTCGTCGTAGCCGGTGATGATCGACCCGAGCCCGTCGCGCAACAACCGGTGACACCCCGCAGACGCCGCACTCGTCAACGGCCCAGGAACCGCACAGACCGGACGCCCAAGCTCCATTGCACGGGCCGCGGTATGAAGAGAGCCGGAGCGGTATCCCGCCTCGGCGATCAAGACCGTGCCCGAGAGGGCGGCGAGGAGCCTGCCACGTTGCAGGAACCGCCACCTCGTCGGCGCAGCCCCCGGCGGCACCTCACTTAACAACAGCCCCTCGTCTGCGACCCGGCCAAGGAGTTCGGCATGCCCAGCCGGGTACGGGCGGTCCAGTCCGCCAGCGAGCACCGCGATCGTGGAGCCACCAAAAGTGAGAGCGGCGCGGTGCGCGGCGCCGTCAATCCCGTACGCTCCACCCGAGAGCACCGTGCGAGCATCCGCAGTTGCTGACTGCACCAAATCTGTGGTGATGTGTTCGCCGTAGCCGGTGGACGCCCTCGCCCCAGTGACGGTGAGGCGATCCCACACCGGCCCTGTCAGCAGGCTGGTGTCGCCCTTCGCCCACAGCGCGACGGGGGCATGATCTCCGAGCGCGTTGACCGATGCCGGCCAGTCCGCATCGCCGGGGATCAGCACTCGCATGCCGTGACGCTCAGTCTCCGCGAGCACCCGCCGCACCTGGGGCGCGTCGAGGCGCGGGGCGAGACGCCGCTGCCAGGTGTCAGCGTCAGGCCCGACCGGCACCTCATCGGCGACGGCACGAGCGACAACCTCTGTGGCACCGAGGGTGCGGATCATCTGCCCCGTGACCGCATCACCTGGTTCGGAGACAGTCGCGAGGATGATCCTCGCGGTGCGCTCGTCGGCTGCCAGCTCGGTGATCGTGTCCATCGGTTCTGCTCCCTCGGTTGTGGCGAATCAATCGAGAGATAGGTGCGAACCTCCATGCCACGCTGGTGACCGAGAGGAAGTCGGTCGCAGCGGGAACTTGCACCCTCACAGCACTCCGCAGATCAGCGAACAGTGCCGGAATCACGCGGAAACAGGCTTCAGAAATCCTGAACCTGAGCGGTTACCCCTTCATTCGCGCGGTCGTGTCGAATGCGGCAAGCTCTGCCGGGTGAAGTTGGTGCTGCACGACGAAGGATCGTTCCTTGATCCGCCACAGCCCTTGCCCGGTGCCGAGACCTGGGAGGAGTTTCTGTTCGGTGCCGGTGAGGCCGAGTGCTGCAGCGGTGGCTCCGAGCTGGTCGGGTTCTTGCCGGTAGATGATCCGCGTCTCCGCATTCGCCAGCAAGCTGTTGGCGAGGGCGCGCATGGCGGAACCGGAGTCGCCGACGTTGTCGAGGTCGGTGAGCTTGTGGAAGATCAGCATGTTCGCGATCCCGTAATGCCTCGCTAACCGCCATTGCGCATCCATGCGTTTCAGGAGTGCAGGGTAGGCCATGAGTCGCCAGGCCTCGTCGTAAATCACCCACCGGTGCCCACCATTCGGGTCCATCAGCGCTGACTCCATCCACGCCGATGAGCAGGTCATCAGCACCGAGATCAGCGTGCTGTTCTCCGCCACCCGCGACCGGTCCAGGCTGACCATCGGGAGTGACGGGTCGAACTTGACGGTCGATGGTCCGTCGAAGAGTCCTGCGAGGTCGCCTGCGACGAGGCGGCGGAGTGCGTGTCCGACGAGGCGGCCGTCTTCGGTGAGTCGCCCGTCGGTGTCGGTTGTGGGGTCGGGTGTGAGGATGCGGTCGACGACCATCGGCAGGATAGGCACCTCGCTGGATCGGACAGCGTCTTGGAGAGCGAGGTCGATCGCCGTGTGCTCCAACGGGGACAGCACCCGATCCAGCACCGTCTCCGCAAGAGCGCCAATCAGCTCACGGCGGCGAGAGGCAACCTGCGCCGCCCATTCGACGTCCGAGAGGCCGCCGGGGCGGTGTCCTTCATCGAGCGGGTTGAGACGATTCCGCAGCCCATGGCCGAGAACGATTGCCCGCCCACCGACGGCTTCCGCAACAGCGGTGTGCTCGCCCTTCGGGTCACCGGGAACGTAGACGCGGCGCCCGAACGGGATCGACCGGGTGTAGAGCGATTTCGCGAGTGAGGATTTCCCGGAGCCGACGATCCCTGCGAGCACGATATTCGGGGCGGTGATGATGCCGCGAGCGTAGAGAGTCCAGGGGTCGTAGACGAAAGAGCCTCCGGAGTAGAGGTCTTGCCCGATGAACACCCCGTCAGCACCGAGGCCCCCTTCGGCGAGAAACGGGTACGCACCGGCGAGGGTCGCAGAGGTGTCCTGGTGGCGGGGCAGGCGAAACCTGCCCGGAGTCCGCAGCACCGCCGCCCCTGGCTCGCCTGCTGCGGGGAGGTAGTTGGTGTTGCGACGTTCTGCACGCTCCAAATCAATCCGCGCACGCTCGACCGCTTGCTTGTGTTTGCGGGCATCGGCCTCGATCTTCACCGCCGCGAGCTTGCGGGCTTTCCGGAGCTTACGGCGTTCCCCGGCAGGTTCCACCAGTGCCGCGGTGTGGAGCTTCTGCCGATCACTCACAGTGCTCGCCCCCGCGACACTGACGACGAGCGTGACGGGGCGAACGGGTCATCCTCGTCCTCAATCGCTCGTGCTGGCCGACGTCCTGGTGTTCGCTTGGCTGCCTGAGCCCCGACAGCCGATTCCCGTGGTTCGGGGTGCGTGCGGAGCAGTGAGACGTGCCCGTGGTCGTGGTTGTACGTCAACGTGTATTCGCCCTGTGTAGCGGTGCGGTCGAAGGGGCCGGTGGGGATGGTGTCGTAGACGTACCCGTTGACGAGTGCCGCTTGCGTGGTCTCATTTCCCATGTCGAACCCGGCCAGATGCTCGATCGCCGCCTCTGTACCGTCACGGTCGATGATCGCCAGCACCTCCTCAGCATCCTGCCCTTGCAGGAACACGATCCCCACCCACCGGGAAGGCACCGAATCTGAGGGTGCGGGGCGCCAAGCGATGCGTCCTGATGCGCCCATCGCCGCATCTACCTGCTCATGCACACCATCCAGCAGCACCGCCGCGTGCCGGAGTGCGGCGGCTGCGGTGAGGGCGTGACTGGCACCGGCGCCCTGGTTCCCAGTGTCATCATAGGCACGCACCTGATTCCGGGCGTGCGCGGTCGCGAGTTGATCGAGCACCTGACGGAGTGATCGCACCCCGGCGAGGAGATCACCGAGCACCGTGTACGTGTCGGCAGGCTCCTCGAACACGCGAGTGGCGTGCGCGAGGCCCCGGAGGGCTTCGGAGGCTTCCGCCGCATCCGCGGTCGGGTTCTGAAAGGTCGGCATCGGTTACTCCTCAGACGGTGCGGCACAGCGGCAGGGCTGCGACGGTGAAGGCTTGGGCTTGCTGCCCGACAAGACGCCGCGTTTCGCAGGATGCTTGGATCGCGGCCTGTTCGATCGCCGCGACCGCAGTGTCGAGCTCTTCCGGCGTCGGTGCGCTGATCGAGATGAGGCCGGTGTAGCGGAGGACGCCGTGCCCGGCGGTGAGGTCGGCTTCTTGTTGGAGCACGTCGCCGTATTCGGCGGTTTGGGAGGCGTCTTCGATCTGCCCCATCTTGGAGCGTTGCGCCGCATCCGAGATCAGCTCGGTCTTCTTTTTCCGAATATCCCTCGCGGCCTGATCCGAACGGATCGGCGTACACACCAGCGAAAACGAGCGCTGAATCCCAGACGACAACAGCACCGGGGCAAGGAACCCCGGATACACCTGAGACCTCGGCCACTCGCTGATCCACAGCACCGCGTGATGTGCGGAGTCTGACCGCAGGCGGTCCCACGACTCCGTCACCGCCACTGGCCCCGCCGTCGCGAGGTTCCGGCCGATGTCGCCGTGACGTTCAAGGAGCGCCGCGGCGGCAGGGTCGTACGCGGAGCGGAGGATCACGGCGACCTCGCTGGGGGTGAGCCAAGCACCGACGGTGAGTTCTGCGGCACGCAGCGCGGTCACGAGTGTCGTCATCTCCTGCCGCAGCACCGCCGCAGCCCCCTTGATCCCGCCACCGTTCGTGCGCACCTGACGTGCCGCAGCGCGCAGGTCGAGGGCGAGACTGATCGTCGTCGCGTGACGTTCCCCCGCGGGGCCTGCACGGTCGATGAGTTCCCGGTAGACCGTCGAGGTCCACGACCCGTCATCCGTGCCGTGACTGCGCCACCACTCCACGAGCCCCGAGCCTCCGTCGGGGAGAGTGCGTTCGCACACTTGCAGGCGGGCGATCCGCCCGGAGCGGCAGGTCGTGGCGAGTACGCGCCCCCAGGTGGCGACGCGGCGTTCTTGTTCGCCGGGGTCGAGGAGCACGAACGCGGGATGCGACACCGCGATGATCGCCGTGAGCGTCTGATTGTGGGGGTCGTGGATCATCGCCGCCCTTGTCTCGGGGTCTTCCCACTCTCGGAGCGCTGCGGCATCGCCTGGGAGGGCGAGGGTGCCGGCGGGGCGGGGTTTCACGATCCTGCGCCGGAACACGGTCTGCCTGGCCTGTGTACGGGCGACCCACCGGAAGGTGACGGGCACCCATTCGATGAGCTTCCTGCTCCCGACCGGTGTCCAGGCAAGGGCTGCGGAGAGGAGCCAGATGGGTGCGGTCCAGGTGAGGAGGATGCCGCCGCCTGCGTAGAGGGCGCTAACGATGGAAAGGACACCGATGGCGAGGACGATGAGTTGTGGGAGGGAGAGGCCGAGGAGGATGCCGCGGCGGGTGAGGCGGGAGAACTGCACCGCCCGCAACCCAAACTCCACCGTACTCTGCTGATTCGACATTGATCACTCCTTCCCAGCCGGCGGCTTCGGAGCCGGCGGCGGCGTCTGCCGCGCCGGGGGCACCGAAGGCGCTGCGGGCGGTGCAGTCGGGGTATGGCTCGGTGCGGGCGGCGCCGGCTGCACAGTCTCACCGGCACCGGCCGCTTGACCTTCCGCAGCCCCACCAATAGCACCGCCGAGTTTCGGCCCCGCGGTCGCGGCGGCTTTCGCGACCTGTGCGCCGATTACAACCGCAGCCGCAGGCCCCGCCGCAGCGGCACCCGCACCGGCTCGGGCCGCGCCAGCACCACCGCCTGCGCTCCCTGCCCCAGCACCGGCGGCAGTGCCGGAACCACCGGCTGCCGCAGCCCGGTCACCAGCAGCGGGAGCGGTACTCGACGCGGGTGACGTGCCGCCGCCAGAGGGAGCCGAACCGCCTCCCTTGTCGCCTGCGCCGTCGAGCACCTTCTTTGCGCCGTCGGCCTTCGGCGCTGACGGGACGGGGACCGGGCGGTTGAGTGCCGACTTAGCTTCTTGTTCGGCGCTCATCGAGTGGTACATATCGAACCCGATGAACGTGACGAACTTGTATGTCATATAAGGGGCGAACGCGGCGATAAACATCAGCACAACCCCTGCGATGGGGTCGCTAATCGACGCGAGATCCAGCTCAATCGGTGCACTGACTTGGGTGATGGCGACGAGGAAGATCACCACGAGGACGAGCTTGGACAGGATTAGGGCGATCACGAACGTCGCCCACTTCCCAAACCACCCCTTGGTGGCATCCCAGGAGAACCCGGCAAGTGCGATGGGGGCGAACACGATCGCGACCAGCAGGAGAGCCTTGCGGATCAGGAGGGAAAACCACACGATCGCAGCAGCCGATATGGCGAGGCCTGCGAGGAAGATCGTGACGATCGCCCCGACACCAGGGGCTGCGATGTTGATTCCCGCGAACCCTGCGGCAAGGAGGGCGATGCGGTCGCCGATGGATTCCATCGTGTTCCCGGTTGCTTGCACGATCCCAATCGCAAGCTGATCCGTGATCTCCAACAGAAGCCCGGTGAGCCCGATCGCGACGAAGGAACCGAGGATGCTTTTCGCAGCTCCCCGGGCAGCGCGGGTGAGGGCGGCGGGGTCGCGGTGGATGAGACCGGTGATCAGTTGCAGGCAGAAGAAGATCAGCACCACGAACACCGCCACCCCGAACAAGATGTTGTAGACCCCGATATAGCCGGGGTCAGATACGTCGACGAGGGTGGTGGTGTCGAACACCGCCCAGACGGCTTCGAAGAGCCAGGCTGCGGCGCCTCCCATGGCTTGGGCGAGCCAGTCGAACGGGGCAGCGATCAACGTGGCGGCTCCTTGGCCGACGGTGTCGCACACGGCCGAGATCACCGGCACATCACACACACTCATCGCTCACTCCTTCCCGCG
>RRZU010327928.1_pt1 | contig 11458 bp, 10 predicted proteins | sample 2165561 | NCBI WGS metagenome assembly RRZU01 (sample SAMN10456909, study PRJNA506462) | wastewater metagenome | isolation source: wastewater sludge | place: USA: Moscow, Idaho | reverse complement strand
CGCAGCGGCGCCGGGCGAGGGCAGCATGAAACTGGCGAGCGGCAGGCTCAGAAAATCAACCTTCAGCGTTCCGGCCAGCAGCAGCGCGACCAGCGCCAGCAGGAAAACCAGCGTACGCGGCGGGATCGTCTGCCGGTCGGCAAATACCGCGCGGTCCGCCAGCCGCGCGGCATCGTCGCGGCGAAAAACGATCGCCATGATCATGCCGATGCCGACGCCGAAAGCCAGCGCCAGAACGATGCGCGCAATCGCGAAATCCGCGCCCAGCGCAACGCCGGTGTACGACAGCGCGAGAATGTTCGCGGCCGGCGCGAAGAACAGGAAAGTGACCGCCGGGCCAAGGCCTGCGCCTTTCTTGTAGATGCCGGCGAACAGCGGTTGGACGGTGCACGAGCAGACCGCGAGCAGGCTGCCCGCGCCGGCGGCGGCCGGGTAGGCGATCCATTTCGGCGCATCCGGGCCGAGAAAGCGGGTGATCGCCTGTTGCGGCATCAATGCCGACAGCGCGCCGGCGATAAAGAACGCGGGAACCAGACACAGCAGCACATGCGCGGCCAGGTAGGAGGCAATGCTGGCAAAGCCGTTCTGGATCGCAGCAAGCAGGATATCCATGTCTGGCGCTCCGGGTTTCTGCTCAGGACGGAAACCGTCCCAACGCGGCGTTCATGACTTCCCTAGTCAGAACAACGCATTAAAAATATAGCCGACGGCAAGAATGCCCGCCGCGACGATGCCGACATACACCGCGATCAGCCGGATCGTCAGCACCTTGCGCAGGATCACCATCTCCGGCAGCGACAGCGCTATCACGGCCATCATGAACGCGAGTACGGTGCCGAGCGCCGCGCCCTTGGCCAGCAAAGCCTGTACGACCGGAATCATTCCGGCGGCATTTGAATACATCGGCACGCCGATCAGCACCGCGAGCGGCACCGACCACCACGCGCCCTTGCCCATGATCGCGGCGAGCGCGTTTTCCGGCGCATAGCCGTGAATTCCCGCGCCGATCGCAATGCCGGCCACCAGATACGGCCAGACCTTGCCGACGATTTCCTTCACATAGTTCACGCCGGCCTTGAGGCGCGCGTTCCAGTCCGGTGCGGTTTCCTCTTCGCCGGTTTGCATGGCGATCTTATAAACCCACGGCTCGACCCAGCCTTCGAGCTTGAGCAGGCCGATCACGTAGCCGGCAACGATCGCGACGGCAAGCCCGAGCAACAGGTAGGCGGCGGCGACCTTCCAGCCAAACAGGCCGAACAGCAGCGCCAGCGCGACCTCGTTGATCATCGGCGCGGCGATCAGGAACGAGAACGTGACGCCAAGCGGCACGCCGGCGGTCAGAAAACCGATGAACAGCGGCACGGCCGAGCACGAGCAAAACGGCGTGACAATGCCGAGGCTGGCCGCGCTGATATTGCCGAAGATCGTGCGCCGGCCGGCCAGCAACGCGCGGGTGCGCTGCGGCGAAAACCAGGTATGGAGCACGCCCATGCCGAAAACGACCAATGTCAAAAGCAGCAGCACTTTCGGCGTGTCGTAGATGAAAAAGCGCACGGCCTCGCCAAGGTGCGTTTGCGGGCTGAAAGGCAGCACGGAAAAAGCCAGCCAGTCGGCGAAGCGTTCAAGCTGCCAATACAGCGCGATCCAGATCGGCAGCGCCAGCAGCGCATAGAACGGCATCCGCGCCGGCGCAGCAGGCTCGCTGACAGCTGCGACCGGCTGGCGCGCGCAACAGGATGTTTCCTTATCCACGATGAACTTCTCCCGACAAATTGCACTCGGCCGGAAGCGCGGCTTCGTACCAGCCCTTGCTGCGATTCACGACCCGGACCACAAGCAGCATGACCGGCACTTCGATCAGCACGCCGACGACGGTCGCCAAGGCCGCGCCCGATTCGAAGCCGAACAGGCTGATCGCCGCCGCCACGGCCAGCTCGAAAAAGTTCGACGCGCCGATCAGCGCCGACGGGCAGGCGACGCTGTGCTTTTCTCCCAGCCTGCGATTCAGCCAGTAAGCGAGCGCTGAATTCAGGAATACCTGAATCAGGATCGGCACCGCGAGCAACGCAATCACCAGCGGTTGTTCGATGATCGCCTTGCCCTGGAACGCGAACAACAGCACCAGGGTGGCGAGCAGCGCGGCAATCGACCACGGGCCGATCCGCGCCATCGCGGCTTCAAACGCGGCATGGCCTTTTGCCAGCAACGCGCGGCGCCACAACTGGGCGAGGATCACCGGGATCACGATGTAGAGCAGCACCGAAATCAGCAGCGTCGCCCACGGCACGCTGATCGCCGAGATGCCGAGCAGCAGGCCAACCAGCGGGGCGAAAGCGAACACCATGATCGTATCGTTCAGCGCGACCTGCGACAGCGTGAAAAGTGGATCGCCGTGCGTAAGCCGGCTCCAGACGAACACCATCGCGGTGCATGGCGCGGCGGCCAGCAGGATCAGTCCGGCGATATACGAATCCAGCTGCGCGGCCGGCAGCCACGGCGCGAACAGCTCGCGCACGAACAGCCAGCCCAGCAGCGCCATCGAAAACGGCTTGACCGCCCAGTTCACGAACAGCGTAACGCCAAGGCCGCGCCAGTGCTGACGCACCTGATGCAGCGCGCCAAAATCGACCTTGACCAGCATCGGCACGATCATGATCCAGATCAGCACGCCGACCGGCAGGTTGACCTGGGCGACTTCCATTCGGCCAATGGCCTGAAAAACGCCCGGCAGGAATTGGCCGAGCGCAATGCCGGCGACGATGCACAGCGCAACCCAGACGGTCAGGTAACGCTCGAATTTGCTCAACGGCTGCATGGCGTCAACGCCTTTTGTAAGTTATTGATTTATATGATGTTTTTAATTGTTTGGCGTTTGCGCGATCTGTTGCAGCGCGGTTTTCAGCGCCAGATGCTCAAGTTTTTCGTCCGGCAGGTTCGCCAGCAGCTCGACGCGGCGGCGGATCTGGCTGAAAACCTTGAAGAACGACGCGCGCTTTTCTTCGTCGGTCGCGCCGCCCGGATTGTCGAATTCCCAGTGCGCGGTCAGCGGGTGGCCGGGCCAGACCGGGCAGGGCTCCTTGGCCGCCTTGTCGCAGACCGTGATCACGATATCCATGACCGGCGCATCCGGTCCTTCGAACACATCCCAGGATTTCGAAACCATGGCGCTCGTGTCGCAACCGGCTTTTTGCAGCTGCTCAAGCGCGAACGGGTTCGGCTGCGCGCCCGGCTTGCTGCCGGCGCTGTAAGCCTTGAAGCGGCCTTGGCCCAACAGGTTCAGCAGGCCCTCGCCCATGATGCTGCGCCCGGTGTTGCCGGTACAGAGGAAAAGCACGTTGAAGGTTTTTTGCATGATGACTCCAGTCAGATCGGAAAAATCGGGATTCTGGCCTTGAATATGTTTCAGTCGCGTGAAACGCAGTCGGGCAACTTCGGCAGACCGCAATCGTGGACACCGCCGCAGCAGTCTTCGACCAGATAGGCGAGCAGCCCGCCAAGCGCGGCGAATTGCGCGCGGTAATAGATGAAACGCCCTTCCTGGCGCGAGTCGATCAGCCCGGCGCGGGCAAGCTCCTTCAGGTGGAAGGACAGCGTGGCCGGCGCGATCGACAGCGCCTCGCCAATCTTGCCGGCGCACAGGCCGGCTTCGCCCTGCACGACCAGCAGGCGGAAAATCGCAAGACGGGTTTCCTGCGCCAGCGCGGCCAGCAGGGTGACAGCAGTTTTCGTTTCCATAGTTCGACAATACTGGAAACATCAAAACGACGCAAGATGGTTGAAAAAGCGCAGCTCGCGTTATCATCCGGTATTCCCTGCAATCTCAAGCACCCCATGTCGAAAATCAAACTGATCGTCGGCCTCGGCAACCCCGGCGCCGAATACGCAGCCACGCGCCACAACGCCGGATTCTGGTTCGTCGACGAGCTCGCGCGCCAGTCTGGCGCATCGCTGCGCCACGACAGCAAGTTTCACGGACTCGTCGCCAAGGCGCGGCTCGACGGCAACGAAGTCTGGCTGCTGCAGCCACAGACCTTTATGAACCGCAGCGGCCTGTCGGTCGTTTCGCTCGCGCAGTTCTACCGTATCCTGCCTGACGAAATCCTCGTCGTGCATGACGAGCTCGACCTGCCGCCGGGCCAGATCAAGCTCAAGCAGGGCGGCGGCAACGGCGGCCACAACGGCCTGAAGGACATCCAGTCGCACCTGTCGACGCCGGCGTTCTGGCGCTTGCGCGTTGGCATCGGCCATCCGGGCGACAAGACCGAAGTCGCCAATTTCGTGCTCAAGCCCGCCCGCCGCGAAGAGCAAGAACTGATCGACGAATGCCTGAACCGCGCGCATATCGTGCTGCCGAAGATCCTCGCCGGCGAAACCGGCGCGGCAATGCAGCAATTGCATACCGACGAGGCGAAAAAGCGCCCGAACAAGCCCAAGCCGGAATAGTTCTTTTGCCGTCGCGGACGACCGCGACGCGATTTTCATCGATGGGGACGGCCCCGCTCAAGGAGTTGAATCATGTCCTGGATCGTTCTGTTTATCGCCGGCCTGTTTGAAATCGGCTGGGCAATCGGCCTCAAGTACACCGAGGGTTTCTCTCGCCTCTGGCCGTCGCTCGGCACCGCGCTGGCGATGGTGCTGAGCGTCGTGCTGCTCGGCGTCGCAATGAAACAGATCCCGGTCGGCACCGCTTACGCCGTCTGGACCGGAATCGGTGCAACCGGCACGGTGATTCTCGGCATCGCACTGTTCGGAGAACCAGCCACGGCGGCGCGGCTCGCCTGCGTCGGCCTGATCGTGGCCGGCATCGTCGGGCTGAAATGGCTCAGTCCTGCCTGAGCCGGCATCCCGCCCGGATATGGCATTACTGGATTCCGGCCTGCGCCGGAATAACCGAAAGGAAATCCGATGCAAACGATCCTGATCGCGAATCCGAAGGGCGGCAGCGGCAAGTCGACGCTGGCGACGAACCTTGCCGGCTACTTTGCCTGGCAGGGCGAACTGGTGATGCTTGGCGACATCGACCGTCAGCAGACTGCGCGCCACTGGCTCGGCCTGCGCCCGGAAACCCATCCGAAGATCGCCGGTTGGGAACTGAAGGACCGCGAGCCGGCGCGCCCACCGAAGGGAACGACCGTCGCGGTGCTCGACAGTCCGGCCGGACTGCACGGCAGGAAGCTCGATCAGGCGCTGAAGGTGGTTCGCCGCGTGCTGGTGCCGGTGCGCGCCGGTTTCTTTGACATGTGGGCCAGCGAGGATTTCTTCGCCCAGCTCGCCGAGGAAAAAGCCGTGCGCCGTGGCGAGGTGCAGATCGGCGTGGTCGGCATGTGCATCAATCCGCGCACGCGCAGCGCACAGGAGCTGGCCGATTTTCTTGCGCGCTTCGAGTTGCCGGTGCTCGGCCACCTGCGCGAAACCCAGTTGTATATCCAGCTGCAGCCGAAAGGGCTGACGCTGTTCGACCTGCCACGCCCGCGCTTCACCCGCGATTACGCGGAATGGCAACCGATTGTCGACTGGCTGAACAATAAGTAAAAAATCATTATGAATCAATGTGTTACAAAGATACCCGTCAACCTTGTCACCGGCTTTCTCGGCGTCGGCAAGACCTCGGCGCTGATGAAGCTTCTGGCCGGCAAACCGGCCGGCGAATACTGGGCGATCGTCGTCAACGAATTCGGAGAGGTCGGCATCGACGGCGCGACACTGTCGACCGCCGGCGAAGGACTGCAGGTCGCCGAGGTGCCGGGCGGCTGCGTCTGCTGCACGACCAGCCCGATGCTGCGTACCGCGCTGAACCGGCTGGTCAAGGAACGCCGCCCGGACCGGCTCTTGATCGAGCCTTCCGGCCTCGGCCATCCGGCTGGCATTGTCGATCTGCTGCGCGATCCGTTCTTGTCCAAGGCGTTCGAAGTGCGCGCGGTGGTCACGCTGCTTGATCCGCGCCATCTCGAAGATGCGCGCTACACGAGCCACGAGACGTGGCGCGACCAGATCCAGCTCGCCGATGTGCTGGTGCTGAACAAGTGCGACCTGGCCAACATCGTGCAGACCGACCGCGCACAGGCGATGGCCAATGCGCTGTTCCCGCCCAAGCTCGCGGTCGTCCATGCGGTGAACGGTGAATTCGATCCGGCACTGCTCGATCTGGAACTGCACCCGGAGCGCTGGCCCGAAGCGGGAACGCCGCACGCGCACAGCGGCAATGTTTCGCTGAAGCCGCGGCGCAAACCGGCCGCGCCGGAAGCAGCCGAGCCGACCGAATGGCCGGTGCGCAAAATGCAGTCGAGCCTCGGCAGCCATAGCTGCGGCTGGATTTTTCCGCCGGAACAGCAGTTTTTCAGCGCGGCAATCGCAGCGCTGTTCGAATCGTTCGGCCAACCGGAAGCCTTGGGTCTGGCCGGCCTGTCGCGCGCAAAGGCAGTCGTGCATACCGAGCGCGACTGGTACCGGCTCGACTGGGTCGACGGCATGCCGGGCGCACAGCCGGCGGCCTGGCGTCGCGACAGCCGGATCGAACTGATCGTCCAGGCAGAGACCGCGCCCGACTGGTCGCAAATTGAGGAAGCGCTACTGGCCGCGCGGATCGGCGACATCCAGGCCTGAATACTGGCAGCGCGACAAAAAAACGGCATGGCCTCGCAGTCATGCCGTTTTTTTGCAAGTTATTGATTATTAAGGATTTTTAATTATTTCTGCACCAGCTTGCGCAGTTCCATCAGCCACAGCACGCTGCTGCCGACCGCGATGCTAACGATCCACTCAGTCAGCGTCAGCGCCTCAGTCTTGAACGCAGCCTGCAGGAACGGCAGGTGAACCACAGCGACCTGCAGCACGACGGCAACGCCGATCGCAATCCAGAGCCAGTGGTTGCTGAACAGCTTGTGGAACGCGCTGCGGGTTTCCGAACGCGAGTTGAATGCATTGAACAGCTGGAAGAACACCAGCGTGTTGAACGCCATCGTTTGCGCACGGCTCATGTCGCCAGTGCCGCCCGGGATCAGGCCGCCCGGCAGGATCCAGTCGGTCACGGCCAGCGTGCCGATCGCCATGATGACGCCGACGAATGCGATGTCGACCCACATGCGCGGCGTAATCACATTGGTCCTCGGATCGCGCGGCGGACGCAGCATCACGTCGTGGTCGACCGGATCGACGCCGAGCGCCAGCGCCGGGCCCGAGTCGGTCAAGAGGTTCACCCACAGGATCTGCACGGCCAGCAGCGGCACGGTGATCGAGGTACCGGCCTCCGGATGCAAGCCGATCACTCCCGCCAGCACCACGCCGAAGAACATGAAGAATACTTCGCCGACGTTCGACGACAGCAGGAAGCGCAGGAACTTCTGGATATTGGCGAAGATCGTGCGGCCTTCCTCGACCGCAGCGACGATCGAGGCGAAGTTGTCGTCGGTCAGCACCATGTCGGCCGCGCCCTTCGACACGTCGGTGCCGGTAATGCCCATCGCGACGCCGATATCGGCTTTTTTCAGCGCTGGCGCGTCGTTGACACCGTCGCCGGTCATCGCCGCGATCGCGCCTTCGGCCTGCAGCGCGCTGACGATGCGCAGCTTGTGTTCCGGTGCGACGCGCGCATAGACCGAGGCTTTCTGCACAGTACGGCGCAGCTGGACTTCGTCCATGCGCTGCAGTTCGGCGCCGGTCACGGCCGGCGCGCCCGGCTCGACGATGCCGAGTTCAGCCGCAATCGCCGCAGCGGTGATCTGGTGGTCGCCAGTGATCATGATCGGACGAATGCCGGCGATCTTGGCCTCACGAACGGCCGCGGCGGCCTCGGTGCGCGGCGGGTCAATCATGCCGATCACGCCGAGGAAAACGAGTTCGTTTTCATGCTCTTCGCTGAGCGCGCCGGTCAGCACATCCTTGTGCAACAGGCGGTAGGCGACGCCGAGCGTGCGCAACGCTTCACGGGCGAGCCCGTCGATGCCGGACTGAATCTCGGCGCGCCGCTCGGGAGTCAGCAGGCGTTCTTCCTCGTCGATCCATTCATGCGAGCAGCGCGACAGCAGTACGTCCGGCGCGCCCTTGCTGGTCACGCGGATATGGTCGGTGAATTGCGCATCGCGCTGCGCGGTGCTCATGATTTTGCGTTCGGACGAGAACGGCACTTCGCCGATCCGCGTGAAACGCGCATCGAGATTCGCGCGGGTGATGCCGGCCTTGCGCGCGGCGACGATCAGTGCGGCTTCGGTCGGGTCGCCCTGAATGCTCCAGCGGCCTTCCTCTTCGATCAGCCGGGCGTTGTTCGCCAACTCGGCGGCCCGCAGCGCGCGTTCGACCGCAGCGCGAACCGGATCAGTCAGCGGCTTGCCGTTCTGCTGCAACTCGCCGGTCGGCTCGTAGCCGATGCCGGTGAAGTCGACGCGTTCGCCAGCGACGATCACCGAGCGCACGGTCATTTCGTTGCGCGTCAGCGTGCCGGTCTTGTCCGAGCAGATCACGGTCGTCGAACCGAGCGTTTCGACCGAGTTCAGCTTGCGCACGATCACGTTGCGCTTGGCCATGCGCGCCATGCCCAGCGACAGGATGATCGTATTGATCGCGGTCAGGCCTTCCGGCACCGCCGCGACAGCCAGCGAAACCGAGAACATCAGGATCGCGACAAACTGGCTCATCGAATGGTCAGCACGGTTCAGCCACAACAGCGTCAGGCCCATTACCAGCGCGATTGCGATCACCGAGCGGCCAAGGAAGCGGCCGACGCGTGCGAGCTCCTTCTGCAGCGGAGTCGGCTCCTGCTGGGTTGCGTGCAGCGAATCGGCGATGCGGCCGATCTCGGTGTCGGCGCCAGTTGAAATGACCAGCGCGCGACCGCGCCCGGAAGTCACGGCGGTGCTGCTGAACAGCATGTTTTCCTGGTCGCCGATGCCCGCTTCCCCGGGAATCGGCGCCGGGTCCTTGCTGACCGGTGCGCTTTCGCCGGTCAACGCGGCTTCGGCCACGCGCAGCGAGATCGATTCAATCACGCGCGCATCGGCGGCGAGCGTATCGCCTTCCTCGATCAGCAGAATGTCGCCGGGAACGACTTCGCGCGCGGCGACCATCTGCGGCTTGCCGCCGCGCAGGACATGCGCGGTCGGCGCCGACATCGCCTGCAGCGCGGCGACGGCCTCCTCGGCGCGGCGCTCCTGCAGGAAACCGAGCGTCGCGTTCAACACGACGATCACAAGAATCGTCAGCGTTTCATACGGCAGGCCGCCTTCGGCCTCAATGATCCATGCAAGCAGCGAGATCGCCATCGCACACAGCAGCAGGATGGTCAGCGGATCGGTGAACTGGTGCAGAAACTTGATCCAGCCCGGTGTCGGCGGTTCGGTCGGCAGCTCGTTCGGGCCAAAAGCTTCAAGGCGCGCTTGCGCTTCGGCGCTCGTCAGCCCCAGATCAGGCGGGCTTTCCAGCGCGGAGGCGAGGGCTTCTACGGATTGTTGATAGGCGGGAGTGGAACCCATGGGCAGCACCGTTTTCATGTCAGGGCCTCTTTGGAATATCTATTGTCGTTATAGGTCGCCACGAAACTTCGTGGGAAAAACCGGAACAACCCGCCGGCAGGAAGGGGGCAGATATGGCTGGCGCCGCGCCTGTCGATGGTTCGTGGCGAACCGGTGTTCGACAAAACAAGTTCTGATCAGTTGCATGTGATTTTTCACAGTCATGCAGGGTGAAGCCGAATCAGGCAAAATATCGCTTTGCCGATTTGCCACAGGATTCGCCATGAACGGTCTAACCTCCACCAACCTGAAAAGCCTGAAAAAAATCTACGCGGGCAAGGTGCGCGAACTCTACGAGATCGACGACAAGCGCATGTTGATGATCGCCACCGACCGCCTGTCTGCGTTCGACGTGATCCTGGCCGAGCCGATCCCGGAAAAGGGCAAGATCCTGACCGCGATTTCGAATTTCTGGTTCGACCACTTCAAGGACCTGATCCCGAGCCACTTCACCGGCGAACAGCCGCAGGACGTGGTCAGCGCCGAAGACCTGCCGCAGGTCGAAGGCCGCGCGGTCGTCGTCAAGCGCCTGAAACCGGTTCTGGTCGAAGCGATCGTGCGCGGTTATATCGCCGGCTCCGGCTGGAAGGAATACCAGCAATCCGGCACCGTCTGCGGAATCAAGCTGCCGGCCGGTCTGCGCGAGGCCGACAAGCTGCCCGAGCCGATCTTCACGCCGTCGACCAAGGCCGTGATCGGCGACCACGACGAAAACATCTCGTTCGAGCGCTGCAGCGAAATCCTCGGCGCGGAACTCGCCGCCAAGGTGCGCGATGCCGCGATCATGCTGTACCAGGCCGCCGCCGAATTCGCCGCCACGCGCGGAATCATCATCGCCGACACGAAGTTCGAATTCGGTCTCGACGAGAACGGCACACTGTGCCTGATGGACGAGGCGCTGACGCCGGATTCGAGCCGTTTCTGGCCGGCCGACAGCTACGCGCCGGGCAAGAACCCGCCGTCGTACGACAAGCAGTTCGTGCGCGACTGGCTCGAATCAACCGGCTGGAACAAGACCCCGCCGGCTCCGGCGCTGCCGGCCGAGGTCGCAGAAAAGACCGCGGCCAAGTACCGCGAGGCGCTCGAGCGCTTGACTGGCTGAGCACATCAGTCAATGAAAACGGGAGCTGCGGCTCCCGTTTTTTATTTCTGCCGCTGCGGCGTCAAATCAAAAAATTCATATAAATCAACAACTTAATATAACAAAAGCCGGACACCCGCGAGGGTTCCGGCTTTTTGGGTCCCGGCCGGCAGGCCGGGAATCCTGCTGCAGATTAAAGCGAGTAGTACATGTCGAACTCGACCGGGTGCGTGGTCATGCGGGTCAGGTTCACTTCATTCATCTTCAGCTCGATGTAGGCATCGATGAATTCGTTGCTGAACACGCCGCCACGGGTCAGGAACTCGCGATCCTTGTCGAGCTCGGCCAGCGCTTCTTCCAGCGAGGCACACACGGTCGGGATCAGCTTGTCTTCTTCCGGCGGCAGGTCGTACAGGTTCTTGTCAGCCGGATCGCCCGGGTGGATCTTGTTCTGCACGCCGTCGAGGCCGGCCATCATCAGCGCGGCGAAGCACAGGTACGGGTTGGACAGCGGATCCGGGAAGCGGGCTTCCACGCGGCGGCCCTTCTCGGACGCGGAGTGCGGAATGCGGATCGAAGCCGAACGGTTGCGCGCCGAGTAGGCGAGCTTGGTCGGGGCTTCATAGTGCGGAACCAGACGCTTGTACGAGTTGGTCAGCGGGTTGGTGATGGCGTTCAGCGCGCGAGCGTGCTTGATGATGCCGCCGATGTAGTACAGGGCGGTTTCGGACAGGCCGGCGTAGCCGTTGCACGCGATCTGGTTCTTGCCGTCTTTCCTGATCGACTGGTGAACGTGCGTGCCCGAACCGTTGTCGCTGTCGATCGGCTGCGGCATGAAGGTCGCGGTCTTGCCGGACTGGTGAGCCACGTTGTG
>RRZU012725225.1_pt1 | contig 11460 bp, 8 predicted proteins | sample 2165561 | NCBI WGS metagenome assembly RRZU01 (sample SAMN10456909, study PRJNA506462) | wastewater metagenome | isolation source: wastewater sludge | place: USA: Moscow, Idaho | reverse complement strand
TGCCCACGCTACTTGGCTGAGCAACGGATCATCGGCGATCTCGGGGTCAAGCGTAGAACTGGCATAACTGACCACGCGGAACTGGCCCTCCCACGCGGGTTGTCCCTGGGGATCGTGGAGAAGGACAAATCGGGCGTCACCACGATAGGTGTCTGGATCTAGGAAAGGAGAATCGTTAATCTCGGCCTGCAACGCTACCGCCCAGGGGGCAATCGCCTTGGGCGGTGGGATCTGAACCACGTGAATCTCGGGGCGGAACGTATGCCCGCGGAGAGAATCCAGCGCCTCCAGAAACTGCAAGGGGGCATTGATCTCAGGCACATGTTTACTGTAGCGGGCAGGTCCGGCTCATTTCGGGTGGCGCGCCGGGTAGGCTGGGATGCATGACCGTTAGCAGACTTGTGCAGCTTACTGACGCCAGATACCTCGCGGAGGCTGGCGCCGCCGGGATTGACCTTCCCCTTGAGCAAACGCCGGACTGGGACCGCTTTGACCGTGCCGTCCCGGGCCGCGAACCGTGGAAGAAACTGGCTTGGCAGACCGACGGCGAAACTCGCGCGCTGATCGCCCTGACGAAGATGGAAGGCCGCGGCTTCCACTACCTGTGGGCCAAGCATGGGCCGATGTGGGCTGGCTCGGTTCCAACAGCGCAGGAAGAGGCGGCGCTGCGCGATGATTTGCGCAGGCTAGTGCACGGATCTGACCGGAGCATTGCGTTCGTGCGCCTGCACGCTTTCGCACCCGCCGAGGACCTGCACGATCTACTCCAGTCCGTCACCTTCGACCGCACCATCATCCTCGACCTTACCAAGGACGAGGACCAGCTACTTGCCGAGATGAAGAAGCGCGGGCGCCGCGACGTGCGCAAGGCATTGCGCGATACCACGATGGTCGCGGCGGACGAAACGGACCGTGCGTTGGACGTGTTTCCGGAGCTGTATGAGCTGCTGATCGAGACAGGCCAGCGCGACGAGTTCGGCATCTCGCCGCGCGCAACCTACGAGCGCATGATCGAAGCCCTGGGGCCAGAGAATTGCCGTCTGTTCACCGTTCGCCGTGAGGGGCGGCCACTCTGTTGGGGGATTGTGACAACAACACCCACGCAGGCCACCTACTATTACGCCGCCTCCAGCGCCGAGGGTCGCAAGGCTGGCGCACCGGATTTGCTCGTTTGGTCGATGACCTGCATGCTGCGTTCACGCGGGATCCGGACGTTCGACATGATGGGTATCGACTCCGATCGCGCCCCGCAGTTGGCAGGTGTGCGCGGCTTCAAGACAAAGTTCACTGAGGACATCGCGGAAGTCGCTGGCGCCTGGGACCTCCCGGTTCGGCCGTTGTATTACCGAGGGCTGACCGAGGCTCTCAAGGCGAAGCGTGTCGGGGTGGCTCAGGCGCGGGCGTTGCTGGCGAAGGTGAAGTCGCTGCGCTCCGGGCCTTCGCCGGAAGCCTGAGTAGATGTTGAGACGTTCGGGAAAATTACTGGCGGTGAGAGCGGGCGATGTGCCTATATAGGCACACAGCCCGCTCTCACCGCCAGTTAGTTACGGACGAGACTGGTCTAGGGAAGGTTGGCGCTGCTCAGCAGGGCTGCCGCCACTGATTGCGGGTGTCAGCACCGCCACGCCGGGTTCGGTGAAGTGGATGTTGAGGACGCCGGGGCGGGTGTGTTCAATCGCAGGTTCGCCCCAGCTGAGCACGGCGGTGAGACCGGAGGTAGCTATGCCGGACGGGTTGTCGCAGGACGTAGGTGTAGAAGTCACGGCTCCATCGCCCGGGGCAGGAATTGCCACTCGGCTGTCCTCCTCGAAAGAGAAGACCACGTAGCTATCACCTCTGCGCAGATAGCCTGAGCCCCCGAGCCGAACAATCTCGCTCTCGCTAAGGTCACCGCTTGCAAAGTCTGCTATCTGTTTCCGTAGCGCGATCAGCTGTTTCGTGAAGTCAAAGAAACTCGCGTACTCCTCGCTCTCCACCTCGGCCCAGTCGAGTTTCGAGGCGAGAAACGTCTCGTCGTCCTGCGGGTTAGGAACGGTGACGGAATCTGCACCATACACTCCGAGCCAGTCCCACCCGGCGAACTCCTCCTGCCGCCCCTTGGCAACGGCTTCACCGAGGTCCCCAACATGATCCGTGAAGAATTGGAAGGGGCGGCGTGTGCCCCATTCCTGCCCCATGAAGAGCATCGGCGTAAAGGGGGAACCCAACAGTAACGCGAGCTGTGCGGCGACCTGGCCCTGAGACAAGGAAGCGGACGGCCGATCGCCGATCGCACGGTTACCCACCTGGTCGTGATCCTCTGTACACGCCACGAAAGCGCGTCCATCCATGCCTTCCGGCACCGGTGCTCCCCAATACTGTTCCCGGAACGTCGAGTAATTTCCGTCATGGGCGAAGGCGTGCCGGAACACCTTTTCCAAGGAGCCAGGCTTCGTAAAGTCCTCGTAGTACGCGAACGTCTCGCCCGTAGCAGCAACGTGTAGCGCGTGGTGAACGTCGTCGTCCCACTGGCAATCCATACCGAGCCCGCCCTCGGAGGTGGGCGTGACCATCCGCGGATCGTTGAGATCTGATTCGGCAATCAGGCCAATATGACGCCCAGAGGCCGCGGCAAACGCATGTACCTCGTCGGCTAGCTCCGCAAGAATGTGACGCTCTGAGTCGTCAACCAAGTGCGCCACCGCGTCCAGACGAAGTGCGTCGACGTGATAGTCACGCACCCACTGAAGGGCGTTGTCAATGATAAAACGGCGCACCGGCCCACTGTTCTCGCCGTCGAGATTGACAGCGTCACCCCACGGAGTCATGTGGGTGTCGGTGAAGTAGGGGCCAAAGACGGACAGGTAGTTACCATCTGGGCCGAGATGGTTGTAAACCACGTCGAGGCATACACCCAGCCCGAGCGCATGCGCGGCGTCAACGAAGGCCGCAAAGCCTTCCGGACCACCGTAGTTTTCGGTGACGGCATAGAGTTCCACGCCGTCGTAGCCCCAGTTGCGTGCCCCGGGCACCGGGACGATCGGCATCACTTCGATGAGATCCACCCCTAGATCTACCAGGTGTGGGAGTTTTTCTATGGCTGCGGCAAAGGTGCCTTCGGGCGTGAACGTTCCCACGTGGAGTTCGTAGGTGATGGCTCCGCGCGCCGGGATACCCGTCCACTGTGCATCTGTCCACGGGAAAGAAGCCACATCAACGATCTCCGATGGACCGTGGACACCCTCAGGTTGCCGTCGGGTGCGCGGATCAGGGAAGGGCGGGTTGTCATCCACCGCGAGGAGATACCGGGTACCGGGGGAGAGTGGTTCGGGGCTCACCCACCAGCCGTCTGCCCCGCCTCCCTGTGTGGCCCTGTCACTATGGGCCGAGGTGTCGAGTCCGGCACCGTCGGCCACCGTGGCCAGCGGCACCATGGGCACCTCGCGCTTGTCGTCCGTCAGATGCAAGGTGAGGCGTCCGGCGCGAGGCGCCCACACGCGAAGATTCTCAGGCATTAATGTCTCCTAGACGATTGATTTCGTGACCCCGCAGTGGAGCCCACGAAAATCCATCTCCGTTATCCCACACCTCGTGTACCCATGACATACAAGGTGTGGAATAACGGAGATACTTTTCAGAAGTCTTCGTATTAAGCGGATCGAACGAGGACGGCCACGGGAAGTTGGCCGAAGAGTTCGGCAAGTAGTGCCGACCCACCCTCAACAACTGCGCCTGTCAGCGTATCCGTCCACCTTCCTTTCGGAAGTACCACGCTATGATTCCCGAAACCGCCGACGTTGTTCAGCGCATGCGGCAGACGCTGGACCAGCACCACCACATCCGGCTGATTGTCCAGGGTGCGGGTGAACGCGTAGGCATGCCCGGTGGTCACGGGCAGCGGCTCGAACCCCGCACGTGTGGAGGCGAATGTGGCTGGGCGCTCGCGGCGCAGTCGCAGAATCCGCGATGTGACCCATAGCTTTTCCTGATTGAGGCTGGCCCGCGCGGGCAGAGTTTCGCGCGAGTCAAGATCATCAAGAATTGCATTGAGTTCCTCGTAATCGACAGCACGGCGATTATCCGGATCGACAAGCGAGTTCTGGAGAACTTCCTGACCCTGGTAGTTGTCCGCGACCCCCAGCAGTGTCAACCCCAGCACCTTCTGGGAGAGGGTGGCTACACGGCGTGACGCCGCGGTGCGTTGGTAAGCCTCGGCGCAGTCTGCAAGTGTCTCCGGTGTGGACAGAATAGTCCGGGCGTAGCTGTAAAGAGCTTCTTCGGCCTCCTCGTTCGGATTCGTCCATGTGGTCCACGACTTCTGCTCGCGCGCGGCCTTCTGAAGGTAAGCAACGAGCCGCTCGGACTCAATCGGTCCATCGTCTGTCCAGGTACCGACGATGGTCTGCCACATCAGGTTTTCGATCTGGCCGTCAATATCCCACGGACGGTCCGATGCGTGACGCGAGCGCAACTTTGTCATGAGGCTGCGCCATTCGGTAGCCCACTCGGACAGCACGCTAATACTGGCGCGGACGTCCTCGCCGCGCTTAGTATCGTGCGTGCTGAGGCATGTCATCGTAACGGGCCAGAGACTTGAGATCCGTTGTGTCCACCCCGTGAGTTCATCCGGTGTGAGGGAAGCACGCAACGGATTGCCGCCCACTTCTGTGGCACTTGTGAGGACCGTGTAGCGATAGAACGTGGTGTCCTCGACACCCTTGGCCATAACCGCGCCACACACCTGCTGGAAACGGATGATTGCCTCGGCCCGCGCATCTTCGTGCGTGCGTCCGGCGGATCCGACTTCGTGTCCAAGAAGAATATCGACGACGACGTCCAGCGAGTCCCGCACGTCATCATCCAGTCCCTCGGCGGCCCGTGTTGTGGCTTCTACGAGAGCCTGCTCGGCGACCTGGCTGGGCCGCTCTCGCGGCACCACGTAGGCACGGTAACGGTCCATCTCGACGATGAGAGCCGAGAGTGCCTCGCGTAAAGTGCGGCGCGTGTGGTCTCGCAGGCGCAGGTCGGCGTGGCAGACCCCAACCATGAGGTCTGTGAGCCGTTCTAGTTCGGCGGTCAGCGAGGTTTCGAGGATCTGCCGCTTGGCTTCGGATTCGAGTGCTCCGAGACTCTTCGTTGTCCCCGACATCTCGACATATTGGGCGAGGAGAGGCCCAACACCCGAGGGATCGGTAAGCAGTGAGCCGATACGCCACGAGGCATCGTAGCCGGTGGTACCGGAACACCGCCAATCACCCGGTAGTTCCTCGTCGCCTTCCAGGATTTTCTCCGCGACGATCCACGCACCATCGGTGGCCCGATGCAGCCGCTTGAAGTACTGTCGGGGGTCTGCAAGTCCGTCGGGGTGATCGATGCGGAAACCATCAATGTATCCGCCCGCATACAGGTCGAGGAGAAGTGCGTGCGATTGGTCGAACACCTCCGGCTCTTCGACCCGTATGGCGGCGAGGGTATCTACATCGAAGAACCGGCGGTAGTTGAGTTCATCCTCAGCCACCCGCCAGTAGGCGAGGCGGTAGTACTGTTGGTCGAGCAATTCGGCGAGCGGAAGTGCCTCTGTCTGTGCCCGCACCGGGAACACGTGCTCGTAGTAACGGACGACTGGCTGTTCGCCGTCGTCCTCAAAACCAGGCACCACCATTGTCTCTAATGAAATCTCGCCGTTCGCGAGGACTGTACCGATACGCGAGCCGAGCACCGGCATGAGGAGGCCGTCGCGGGCGCTGCTGAGCTCGATGTCGAACCAATTAACGTAGGGCGAGTCTGAACCATCGCGTAGGACGGACCACAATGCACGATTGAGGTAGAGCGGTGTGGGGACGGCCATATGGTTGGGAACCACGTCCACCACCACGCCCATACCGTTCGCGTGGGCAGCGTCCGCCAAGCGCTGGAAGGCGAGGCGCCCGCCGAGGCTCTCGGATATCTTCGTATGATCGACGACGTCATAGCCGTGCATCGAACCGGGGGCCGCCTGAAGAATAGGGGAGCAGTAGATGTCCGTGACGCCCAGTTTCTTAAGGTAAGGCAATACATTCACCGCGTCACTAAAGGTGAAATCCGGAGTCAGCTGGAGACGGTACGTCGAAACGGGTTGGCGGCACTCCGGTGACGGTGCATGAGTCTGCTGGACGGGGATTCTTCTCGTATCTGTAACCTCGCTCATATCATGACCCTACGCTACAAAAGCCGGGGCACCCACCGATCATGTGATCAGGGGTGCCCCTTTTCGCTGTTAGCACGGCCGCTTTAGATACGGCGCGCAATCGTGTTATTCGGGAGAGTCAGCTGTAAATGCTTCCGGCGCATCGTTCTCCGGTGTATCGGCTTCTGGCTCGTCGACGACGGCCGTGTCCTCGCCGGACTCTGAGGCCACGGCTTCATCAGCAGCAACCTCACCCGTGTTGTCCGCTTCACCTGCGAGAGGTTCGTCGGTTTGGTCCGGTTCCTCCGTGACTGTTTCAGCCTCGGCAGCCGCCTTGACCTTCTTCTTTTCCTTGCCCTTTGTGACGGAGGTTTTCTTCTCCTCAACTACCTCGGGCTTCTCGGCCACTGGTTCAGGTTTAACATCCACAAAGTTGGCTGTCACCTCTTCCTCGTCGTCATCCTCCGGGGAGGTGTCCACGAGAGAATCATCGCGCAGGAGAACGCGCAGAGAACGTCCATCCACGGGGAACTGTTCACTGGGCAGATACGCCTTGTCCGGGTCGAGGTTTGCACCGGTGTCGATGACGTCTCGCCATGCACCCCCGTACGTCGAGTCGGGGATGGTGAACGCCTGAGTGTTGGCGTCGGCATTGATGGCGATGATGACGTCGTCGTCGGTGATGTCATTACCGCGGGCATCGGGTTCCCGAATGGAGTTGCCATTGAGGTAAACCATGAGGGTTCTGGCGAAGCCCTGGTTCCAGTCGGAGTCCTCCATCCATGAGGCGTCCGGACGGAACCATTCAATCTCGCCTACCTCTGAGCTGCCGCCGCGCCGTGACGAGCCAGCGAAGAAGCGGCGGCGCTGAAGAACCGGATGGTCCTTACGGAAGTGAATGACTTTGGATGTGAAAGCGAGCAGGGCCTTCTGACGCGTATTGAGATCCCAGTCAACCCATGTGATCTCGTTATCTTGGCAGTAGCCGTTGTTGTTACCTCCCTGGGTACGGCCCATCTCGTCGCCGTGGCACAGCATAGGGACGCCTTGCGACAAGAAGAGTGTCGTGAGGAAATTGCGGATCTGCCGATCACGCAGGGTGTTGACCTCGGGATCGTCGGTTGGGCCCTCGGCGCCGCAGTTCCACGAACGGTTATTGGAGTCGCCGTCGTTATTGTCCTCCCCGTTGGCCTCGTTGTGCTTGTGGTTGTAGGAAACCAAATCGCGGAGTGTGAAGCCGTCATGCGCCGTCACGAAGTTAATCGAGGCGAAGGGGCGACGTCCCGATGTTTCGTAGAGATCGGACGAACCAGTGAGGCGTGAGGCTAGCTCGGACAGCATGGCTGGCTCGCCGCGCCAGAAATCACGGACCGTGTCGCGGTACTTGCCATTCCACTCCGTCCACAGGGGAGGGAATCCGCCGACGTTGTATCCGCCTTCGCCCACATCCCACGGTTCAGCAATGAGCTTGACCTGGGAGATGAGCGGATCCTGATGAATGATGTCGAAGAAGGAGGAGAGCTTGTCCACGGCGTGCAACTCGCGCGCGAGGGTTGAGGCAAGATCGAAGCGGAACCCGTCAACATGCATGTCCGTAATCCAGTAGCGCAACGAATCCATGATGAGCTGCAGCGACGCGGGGGAGCGCATGTTGAGGGAGTTACCGGTACCGGTGGTATCGAAGTAGTGTGCTTCATCGCCTTCGACGAGCCGATAATACGATGGGTTGTCGATGCCCTTGAAGGAGAGCGTGGGCCCCATATGGTTGCCCTCGGCGGTGTGGTTGTACACCACGTCCATGATCACTTCAATATCAGCTTCGTGGAAGGTCTTCACCATGGTCTTGAACTCGTGGACCTGGTTGAAAGGTGACGAAGGTGAGATGTTGGCGTAGCCGTTGTGAGGCGCGAAAAAGCCGATCGTGTTATATCCCCAATAGTTGGTCAGACCCTTGTCCTGAAGGGAGGGGTCGTTGACGAACTGGTGGCACGGCATGAGTTCGATGGCGGTAATGCCAAGCTTCTTCAGGTGCTTAATGACAGAGGGATGGCACAGGCCGGCGTAGGTGCCGCGCAACTCCTCCGGCACTTCGGGGTGGAGCATTGTCATTCCGCGGACGTGAGCCTCGTAAATGATGGTCTCGTTGTACTCGTGGTTCGGTGGACGATCATGGCCCCAGTCGAAATAGGGGTTGATAACCACGGACACCATGGTGTGATTGAGCGAGTCAAGCTCCACGCGTTGCGATGGATCACTGAAGTCGTACGAGAAGAGCGACTGATCGTTGGTGATCTGCCCGTCGATTGCCTTGGCGTAGGGATCAAGAAGAAGCTTGGAAGGATCGCAGCGCAATCCCCTTGGAGGATCGTATGGACCGTGAACGCGATAGCCGTAGCGTTGCCCAGGGGTGACGCCGGGCAGGTAGCAGTGCCACACCGAGGCGTCTACTTCACGCAGCTCAACGGGAGTCTGGTTGTTGTCACGGTCAAGAAGGACCAACTCCACCCTCTCGGCAACTGACGAGAAAATGGCAAAGTTTGTACCGGTGCCGTCGAAAGTTGCCCCAAGGGGATAAGGTTGTCCAGGCCATATTTGCATGCCCCAAGAATCTCATGCCGCAGGCCTTTTCCGCGACAACAACAGGCCGTCCCACCCCGAATTACGCCATAAGTTGACAGGCAGTAGGTTGATAGGGCTAAGAATTAGCTTCTGAAGGCTAATATAAACGAATTAGCCTCATTGGGCTAATTGATGAATCGCGATAGGCTGGCTACATGATCGTCCTGACGATAGACCAAGAAGGTTCACGCCGCGGAGCCGACCGCGTCCCCGAATTATTAGACCAGCTTGCTAGCGTGCAAACCGTTGCCGGTTTCGAGCGGACTGTGGGGGACGAAGTTCAGGGTTTGTTGAAGGACGCTAAAGCCGCATGCGCCGCTATTTGTCTTACGATGCGCATGGGGGGCTGGCACATTGGGATAGGAATAGGACAGGTCGACGACGACGCCCTCGCCGAGATTCGTTCCGGAACCATACGTACTGGGCGGGGATCCGCTTTTATTTATGCCCGCGAAGCCGTGGAACAGGCAAAGAAGCATGCGGTGTCATTAGCTGTCGTGGCCGACAATAGCGAGGAAAATCGTGGGGAGGCCGGGGCTGCGGATGTAAGGGACCGTTCATTGCCCGCACAACTCCAAGCTATCCTCCATCTTATCGGGGTGGTGGTGTCCAGCAGAACTCCGGCGCAGCGGGAGGTCGTTGACCTGCTCGCCACCGGAATGACGGGACGAGAGATTGCAATGGCGCTCGCGATTAGTGAGCCGTCAGTGTCCCGGCGACGGCGACTTGCACACGTGGCCGAAGAAGAAGCTGCCTGGCCTGTTGTAGAGAACATGCTGGCAGAGCTCGATACACGGGTGAATCACGTGGGTGAGTAGCTCTGGTGGCAACTGGGGCCTGCGCTCGCGGACGTCGGGGACACAACTCGAGCGCAAAACCTGTCGGAGGTGGGTGAGACGATGATCGTGTCAGAAAACTTCAGGCGGAGGAGGCGTGGTGGGTACTGATGGGTGGTCAACGCTTATTGTGCTGGCTGGGTTAATGCTGTCGGTTTTGGCGGGGTGGGGCCTCGTCGAACTCGTCTTTCAGCTGGCGAAGGTGGCGGCGCAGGTAGAGGTACGCCCAAAACTCGGCGGTCATGATGCGGTGATCCTCCGCAAGCCCGAGATTCATGTGTTGCGTGGCGGGATGTGGATTGGTGTTCTGGAGCGATTATGTATCACGGGCGCGGTGCTGGCTGGAGCTCCCTCGCTTATCGCAGCAGTGGTTGCTATCAAGGGATTGGGGCGTTGGTCTGAACTCCAGGCGCATCCGTCACTCACCGAACGCTTTATTATTGGAACTCTTGCTTCGTACTTCGCCGCGGCGGCCTGCGGTTATCTTGCTGTGTGGGGACAGGGGATGCTGTAGATCTGGAATCTAGATCGAGAGGTATCGGTAGCCCCGGAAGTAAAGATCGGCTAGAACGAATACCTTGCGGTAGTAGCCATCGACCAGGGGAATGAAATCCGCCGTACTCACGTCAGTTGTGAAGGTGAGGGATGTGCCGTCGTCGTCGATCTTGATTCCCCCGCAGGTGATGGACTGTTTCTCGTCAAACAGAAGGGCGAGGCCCTGGGCGACGGGGATGGCGAGGAGGGCAGAGACTTCCTCTTTCTGCAGTGTGTAGGTGAGAAGTGGGCGATCATCGCGATAGAGGAACACGTGGGCGAACTCGCGGTTGCGGGAACCGCTGGCTTCGTCCTGGGCGTCAATTCTCAGACCAAGGGGGATGAGGTGGTCGAGATCGATGTCCACCCCGAGTTCCTCTTCAATTTCGCGCACCCCGTCCAGTGGCTCCTCGTGTGATTCCAGGTGGCCCGCGGCCGTTACGTCGAGAAGCCCGGGGAAGTTTTTCTTAAGAGGAGAGCGGAGCTGGACAAGGACGCAAGGCACGCCCTCAAGATTGGTAACAAACCAGCAGTGGAAGGTCTCGTGCCAGAAGCCTTGGGTGTGGACGATGGTACGGTCTGCCTCGCCAATCTGAACGTGGTTGGCGTCAAACGTCTTGATGATTTCCATGTGATTCCTCAAATGAAACGGGGTGTGCCAATATCGCCGTATGTTACTCAGGGTATAACCCAGATGCTGAGGAAGGGCGGGATAGGCCTGAAAGGCGGAATCAAGATCGCATAATGGGTAGGTTACGGGCTGCCGGCCATGATGGACGTTGCGGGTAGTAGGCCAGAAGTTGCTAGGGGAAACGAAAAAGCCCCCGGAGAACCGGGGGCTTGATTGTGGGCGATACTGGGTTCGAACCAGTGACCTCTTCGGTGTGAACGAAGCGCTCTACCACTGAGCTAATCGCCCGCTGTATTAGCGTGCCCCACGAGAATAGCCCGTTTGAGGGGCCGAGTGCAAAACGGCTGCGAGTGGCGTGCGCCTCACCGTGTCGGTTGGACAGCGGCGGAGGTGTTTGCATATAGTTATGGGGCGTCGCTGAGAGGTTATCTCGAAGCTTCTAATAACTTAACTTACGCGGATGTGGCTCAGTTGGTAGAGCATCACCTTGCCAAGGTGAGGGTCGCGGGTTCGAGTCCCGTCATCCGCTCGGAGGAAAGGCAGTCTTGACTGTCGATCCACACGGTGGGTTGGCCGAGAGGCGAGGCAACGGCCTGCAAAGCCGTGTACACGGGTTCGAATCCCGTACCCACCTCGCATGGGCGATTGGCGCAGCGGGAGCGCGCTTCCCTGACACGGAAGAGGTCACTGGTTCG
>RRZU011969804.1_pt1 | contig 11461 bp, 10 predicted proteins | sample 2165561 | NCBI WGS metagenome assembly RRZU01 (sample SAMN10456909, study PRJNA506462) | wastewater metagenome | isolation source: wastewater sludge | place: USA: Moscow, Idaho | reverse complement strand
TGAAAGCCATGACCGTTCCCTCACCCCCGACCCCTCCCACAAGCGGGCGAGGGGAGGTTCGTGAGTCGCTGACGCGACTTTCACATTCAGTAGTGGCTCAAACACTGCAGAGCGCGAGGACAGCATGTCACAGAACCGAGAATTGGCGAAGGGTTCGCTGGGAACCTTCGAGTCCGCCATCATGGGAATTGCCGGTACGGCGCCCGCCTACAGCGTTGCCGTCACGACGGCGACCATCGTGGCGTCGGTCGGTATCCTGTCGGTTGGCAGCATTTTCTATTGCGGCCTCATCATGTTCGGCATCATGCTGGCCTTCTCCCACCTCAACAAGATCTCGCCGCACGCCGGCGCCGCCTATGCCTGGGTGGGACACGTCTTCGGCAGAACCTGGGGATTCTTTGCTGGTTGGGGCCTGTTGGTGGCGTCGATCTTCTTCATGGTGTCGGCCACCATACCGGCGGCAACGTCAACACTGATTCTGCTTTCCCCGGATCGGGTCGAGAGCACCGCCTGGGTAACAGCTACGGCCGCCATCTGGCTGACCTTGGTCACCATCGTGGTGACCAAGGGCATCAAGCAGGCAAGCTATGCTCAGTTGATGCTGACCGGAATCGAATTTGTCGTGGTTTTCTCGCTGGTTGTTGCGGCTTTTGTGCAATATGGCAGCCAGCCGGCACACCCCCCTTCAATCATCTGGTTTTCTCCGTTTTCCTTCACGCCGCAGTTGTTCGCTACGGGCGCCCTGACCGCGATATTCTTTTACTGGGGTTGGGACGTCACCATGAATCTCAGCGAGGAGACCAGGACGGGCGATGCCGGCAAGCTACAGCCGGCCAGCCATGGCGCATTCTGGGCCATGGTCAATCTGATTCTGTTGTTCGTCATCATGATGATTGTGGTGCTGATCGTGTTAACTGATGACGAAATTGCGCAGGCCAACACCAATGTGCTCTATGCGATTGCCAGCAAGCTCTTTCCGTCACCCTGGAGTTACCTGGCGGTACTTTCAACCATCCTGAGCACGGTCGGCACGATCGAAACACAGATTCTGCAATTCAGTCGAAGCATGTTTGCCATGGCGCGCGACGACATGCTGCATCACCGCTATGCCAGGGTTCACTCGGAATGGCAAACCCCATGGGTGGCGACCCTGGTGATTTGGGGCTTGGGCGTTGTGCTGCTTTTCAGTTCGTCGTTCATGCCGTCGGTACAGGCGATCCTGGAGAGTTCGATTCTCGCTATCGGCTTCCAGATATGCTTCTACATGAGCCTGGCGGGATTTGCCTGTGCCTGGCACTACCGCAACCAATTGACCAACGGCGCATACGCCGCGATCTCGTATGTCCTCTGGCCCTTGCTTTCGGCGCTGTTCATGGTTTTCATCGCGCTGTATAGCATTCCCACCTTTGACACGGTGACCAACATCTTTGGCATCGGCGGGATTCTGGTCGGCTTTTTACCTTTGTTCCTTGGACATTTGCGGCGCAAAAACGGTATGCGGGTGCGCGGCCAGCGCTTCGAGTAAAGCCGTCTGGACGGGCCGTCGGGTCATCTGGATCGGTTTCCAGATGCCCTTCGGCTCTTCGAAGATTCTATTTCAATGTCGCTAGCAAGGTAATTTCGGCTACGCTGGCCAACGCTTTCGATAGCGGGCAGTCACCTTTGGCTGCGGCAGCGATCTGCTGAAATGCTGCTTCATCAATGCCCGGAACGGTGGCCTGCAGGGTCAAGGCGATGCGGTCGATGACAAAACCTTCACCCTGTCTGGACAGGCGAACGCTAGCCGTAGTATCGACATCGGTCGTCGCCAGCCCGGCTTTGTCACAGGCGAACGAAAACGCCATCGTAAAGCAGGCGGCGTGCGCGGCGCCGAGAATTTCCTCAGGGTTGGTGCCGCGCCGCTCATCTTCAAAGCGGCTGGCAAATCCATACGGGTATTGCTTTAGCGCACCGCTCTCGGTGCTGATCGTGCCCAGGCCCTTCTTGCCCTGGCCTTCCCAATGAACGCTGGCGGTTTTTTCGGTCATGGTGTGTCTCCTTTTGCTGGTTTTGGGGTTGTGCTGGCTAACGGCCATGGCGACTCCAGACCCCCCGATGATGAACGCCATGACCGTCCCCTCACCCCCGACCCCTCTCCCACAAGCGGGCGAGGGGAGGTTCGTGACTCGCTGACGCGACTTTCACATTAACTTGCCAAGCGAATTTAGCGGAACGAATAGACGCCGTCTGTTCGGCATCGCACGGACAGCGCAGCGACGCAATGAAAATCTGCATGGTTTGCATCCGCGTAGCCTGCACCCGCCTTTTGCGTAAATGACGGCTTGCATTGGTCATCGCTATGGTCATCGCGCCGTCGTGCTGGCAACGGTTGCCGCCGTGCCGGGAATGGTGAGCGGTTCACTGCAGCATTTGCGCGTACCCCGCCTATCGCAGCACGCGACAGCGAAGGCAAATCAAGGCGCGTCGGTTAATATGCTGCTTGTTCGAGCCACGAAATCGACCAAGCGGGACGTGGCGGCGGGCAGGGAAATCATGATCACCAGGAAGCAAACGGAGGATTGAATGGCTGGCAGCATTGAAAAGAATCTCGTCGGGGGCGTGCTTCACCTTGAATTCACCTCGGACGACGGGCGTAACACGATGGACGATGACTGGTTCGAGCGATTGAACAAGGCACTGGAAGATGCTTCCAGCGACAGGAATGTGCGTGTCGTTCTCCTCTCGAGTCGCGGCGCCGCGTTCTGTTCCGGCATGAACCTGCGCAGCGCAGCCAGCGGCTTCCTAAGCGAAGGGTTCGGCGGCTCACCGCTGGCCCGCGTGAGTCACCGCCTGGCCGATTTCACGAAACCCCTGCTGGCCGCAGTCCATGGCTCCGCGATCGGTGGTGGCGCGACGCTGCTTCTGCATTGCGATCTGGTCGTCGCCGCCGCCGACACCAAGTTTCGTCTGCCCTTCGCCAGCCTCGGCATCGCGCCCGAAATTGGTTCAAGCTATCTCTTGCCGCGCGCCGCCGGCCCACGCCTGGCCAACGAACTGGTCCTCCTGGCCAAGCTGTTCGACGCTCATACAGCGCAGCGAGCCGGTTTCGTGAATACCGTCGTTGAACCAGGAAGCGAACTCGCAATGGCCCGTCAGTGGGCGAAAGATCTGACCGCCCAGGCGCCGAACGCCCTGCTGGAAAGCAGGCGCTTGCTGCGCGAAGAGCACGCGGCAGGTCTTCACGCGGCCATCGACCGCGAAGGGGAAGCCCTGTTCGCAGCGGTCCAGTTGGGCGAATTCGACGAAGCCGTTGCCGCATTCATCGCCAAGCGCTCCCCGGATTTCTCGGCGTTTCACTGAAGGGAGTGACGATTCAGGCTTGCGTGCCAGGCGCGACCTGATTCGCCGCCGTGCCAGGCATTCATTTCGTGCCTGGCCCACCTGGTCGGGCCGCGCCATCGGCACCCTTGAGGAGGCAAGCAAAATCGGGAAAACACCCAGCCTGCTCAGCGCAGGTCCTCGCTTGGGCGTGCGCCGTCCTCAGGTTTCGCCTCCGAACGCTGACATTCCGAAGCTGTTCTTCGCCGCATGCGGCCTACCCTCGCGCCGGATCACTCCTAGCGAGAAGAAAAGGTCAGGTTTCGTGAGTGCCGGGGCGCATTTCCAGCGGAGCGCTGGCCGGGACCCCGACTACTGCCTCAGCTTGACCCGCAGGTATTGCCATAGCGGCATTGGCCCGCGGCTTGACTGGAGACTTGGTCTTGGCCGTGGCCTTGGCTGGAGTCCTGACTGGAGCCTTGGCCGCGGTCTTGGCCGGAGCCTTCGCTGCAGCCTTGGCGGGCACCGATCCGTCTGACCTTTCGCCCAGCCAATCGGCGGTCTGAGCCCAGACGAACTTCTGGGCCTTGCTACCCAGGATCACACCCATATGGCCGCCTGGGGCCACCGCGAACTTCTTGTCTGCCGAAGACACCAGTCCCACCAGACCCTCTGCCGTAGAAGCAGACACCAGTGCATCTTTCTCCCCGGCGAACACCAGCAGCGACGCGTAGATGTTGCGGAAGCGGGAAACCTTCTTGCCGAGTTCAATGGCGCCGCTGGCCAGCTGGTTGTCGACGCCAACCCTGACCACCATGTCCCGCAATACCCCGCCAGGGTATGCCAGCATGTTGTTCAGGTAGTCGGATGTGGTCGAATGCGACTCGACAAACTCGCGATCCCAGAGCTTCGTAAGCAGGTCCCAGTAGGTGGTGAAGCTACCGACCGGGTTCGTCATCTTGAAAATGATCGTGGTCATCCAGCCGGGAACATGCAATCGGGCCGGATCGAGTGAATGCAAGCGGAAATCGCTGAGCTTGCGCAACAGCTTCACCGGGGCGTTCACCGCCTGCCCCGCCCCGGCGATGATGCCTCCCCCTTGCAGGTCGATCGGGCTCGCCACCGTGACGATATTGACAATGCGAGGATCCTTCCTGTACCCGGCATGGATGATCGCCAACAAACCGCCCATGCACCACCCCATCAACGAAACCTGCTGCGCACCGCTGTGCGTCCGAATCGCTGCGAGCGCTTCGTTCATCATCGAATCCGAATAGTCTGCCAGGCCAAGGCGGGCATGACGTCTGTCCGGTTTTCCCCAATCGATCAGGTAGGTCTTGAAGCCGCGCGCTGCCATATAGCGTGCCAGGCTGCGGTTGGGCATCAGGTCGAAGGCTTCGGTGGTCACCCCAAGTGGTGGAATCAGCACCAGCGGAACCAGATATTGCGAGGTTTGCACCGGCAGACTACTGCCGTCGGCGAGTTCAATGGCGTCCTCATCCGCCAAATCGTAGTAGCGGACGGACATTGGATCGCCCTGATGCACCAATTCGAAAGGGGTTCTCCCCGACTGAACCAGTTGATCACGCTTGAAAACCCAGTCGAATCCGTTGAGCAGCGAGAGCGCGACGCGGTCGTTGATTTCCAGGCCCTTGTCCAGGCTGCGCTTAAGCATAGGAATCATGATCTGTCTTCCTTATTGTGGCAGTTCGGCGGCTACATTTCGCCAGACCAGCGAATTCTCATGCCGATTATAGCGCTGCAACGAAGACTAGTCGCCAGGCGCGCCGTGGCGGCGATGACGCCAGCGGCGGACCAGCATGCGCAGACGGCCGAAAGTCCAGTGATCGTTTACCACGAAGTTGGCGACGCTGGCGATGACGATGGCCAGCACATTTGCCAGCAGGTAGTGCATGCGCGTGGCAAAGGCGTGGGTCAGCGCGAACTGGAGGGCGATGCCGAGCCAGCAGGCAATTGTGTATTGTGCGAACTGCAGGAGAATCGGGGTGTGTACCTGCGCGCGCCGGTCAAGCCAGGTCCACGCGCGGTTGAGCAGGAAGTTGTTGATCGTGGCGAAGAAGATCGCCACTGCCAGCGAGACGTTGAGGCGTAGCGACGCCGGCTCGATGGACTGGAACAGAATCTCCTGGGCGAGGTAGAGCACGACCACGTTGACTACCGTCCCGGAGGCCCCGACGACGCCGCACTTGACGAAGCGATGGCGCAACAAGCGGCCGAGGAGCGGCAACTGATGGAGCCGCTCGAGCAGCGTCATGCCCGGTCCGCGGCGGCGCGCGGGCGGGCGCGGGCGACCACGATGCGCGCTTCGGCCAGCACCTGTTCGGGTGCGATCCGCTGCAGGCACTGGTTGTCGCCGTCACACGGCGAATTGCGGTGATTGTAGGCAGTGAGGCACGGCGAGCAGGGCAGCGCCAGATGCAGGCAACTCGCGTGTTCGCCGAGGGGACCGTAGAGCAGCGGCGTCTCGGGCCCGAACAAGGCCACCGTGGGCAGCGCAGTGAGCGTGGAAAACTGCGCTGGCCCCCCGTCATTGGTGACCAGCAGCGCGGCTTGTCCGAGCAGGACGACGAGCTCCCGCACCGATCGGGTATAACCGGTGAGATCGATGCAGTCCGGATGCGCGATGGCTTCGGCGAGTTCGCGCCCGAGCGCCTTGTCCGCGGGCAGCCCGATGATCGCCACGGCATAGTCCTCGGCGAGCAGGCCGGCAATCACCCGCCGCCAGTTGGCCAACGGCCAGGCGCGGATCGGCAGGATGCCGCCACTCGGATAGACCAGCGCCAGCCGCCGCCCCGAAATTCCCGGATAATCGGTGCCGAGCCGCCTGCTGAAGGCCTCGACCTCGCCCGCGACAAAGGCCGGCAGCGGCAGGGGCAGCGGACCCTGGTCGACCCCCTCCTTGTCGAGCGGGTAGGTCTGCGACTCGAGGGCGCGCGCCAGCGTCAGGAATTGCAGCGACAGATGGCGATACGGGTTGTACAGCACCGGCCGGTTGATAAAGGAACCACGGTACAAACCTTCCTGTGTGTGGCGATGGAAACCGGCGCGCAGCGGTGCCCCGGAGAGCCATGACAGGAGGCTGCTGATGCGCGCGAAAAGCTCGCAATCGAGCACCGCATCCGGCCGCAACTGGCGCAGCGTGCGAATCGCGGCGAACAGCGTTCGTAGCAGTCCGCCGAGCGAGCGGTCGTCGATGGCGATCACGTTCTCCGCTGGCACGCTGGCCATCAGGTCCAGTACATCGCGATTCTTGCCGAACAGCAGCACGTGCAGCGATGCCTCGGGGTAACGGGCGCGCAGCAGCGCAAACATCGGCTGCGCGAGCACCAGGCTGCCCATCTCCGAAAGCAGGATCACCACAATCCGCCGCGGCAAGAATGGCCGCGTGGCGCGGCCGGAGCGCAGACGTTCGACCAGCGAGGCGAGCGCGCACAGCGGTACGCCGACATAGCGATCAATCGTGCGTTGAAGATTGACGTTCATCGCAGCCACGCCGGTGGACGATAGCCGTAGACGACTCGCGCATAGTAAGTGCCCACCGCGACGCCGCCCTTTTTCGCGGTGAGCACCTGCACCGGGCCAAGACGCGTGGCGGAGGCGGCTACCCGCCAGTCCTCGACGTTGTCGCGCCAGTCCGAAACGACGATCAGATCCCTGCCGGTATAGCTTGCCGGCGCAAACCAGTACTTGTACATCACCGCATCTTCGTTGTCGAACAGGTGCCGGCTGGCGGTATCGCGGGCACCATCGCCGCGCGGGTCGTAGAAGGCCATCTCGTCGGCGGTGTTGTGCTTGTCGAGGCCGACCACGGCGGGACGGCGCCCAGTTTCGCGCAGCACGGACTCCTCGATTTGCTGCACCTGCGCGCGCAGGTCGCGCCAGCCCATCTCCAGGTAATGGTGATGCGCGCGCAGGCCCGCTAATCCCCACACCGGATAGTAAAAAAGGCCGTAGGCATAGATCAGGATCAGTACATGCAGCAGTGGCATCCAGCTACGGGCGAGCAGGCGATCAAGTCTGCCGTCGCCGAGACCCGGCGGCGACATGGTCGCCGCGAGCATCGGCAGGACCGCCAGCCAGATCGGCCCGGTCCAATGGAACTTGGTCTCCGCGCGGATGCTCGATAGCGCGAAGACGAGCAGCGGCACCAGCGTGAACACCAGCATGAACACGCGCCGCCGCCCGGCCAGCAGCGCCGCCTCATCGCGTGACGGCGCCGCCTGAAAATTCGCCGTCATGCCGCCGCTGGGGCTGAGCAGCCGCCACAGGGCAAGCACCCCGAGCGGCGTCAGCAGCACGCTGGCGTAGCCCAGGAATTCGTGCAGGCTGAACTGGGTTGCCCGCGCGGCGAGCCGCCGCGAACCCTGAAAAGCGAACGAAGCCCAATCGTGCTGGATGTTCCAGACGACCACCGGCGAGAACACCAGCAGCGCGACGACGACGCCGCTCCATGCCCAGGGCGAGAGCAAGGCCCGGCGCGCGCGCGCGTCGACGAGCATGAACACGAAAGCGGCGGCCGGCACCAGCAGCATCGTGTACTTGGCGAGCATGCCGATGCCAATGGCCAGGCCGGCGCCCAGCCAGGCTGCCTTTTGTTCGCCGAGCAAGGCCCGCTGCAGAAAGAACAGGGCGGCTGCCCAGGCGGCGGCAAGCGGTGCGTCGGGGGTGATCATCACACCGATGCCGAAGCAGAACGGCAGCGTTGCCGCCAGCAGGGCGCTGCGCAGGGCGTTGCCTCGCCCGGCCATGTCCTGTGCGAAGCCGACCACGAAACAGACCATCACCACCCAGGCAAGCACCGCCGGCAGACGAACGAAAAACTCGCCATCGCCGAGCGCCGAGCTGCCAGCGATCAGCCACGCCACCAGCGGCGGATGATCCAGGTAGCCGATATCGAGATGCTGCGAGTAATTCCAGTAGTACGCCTCCTGCGGCGCCAGCTCGAGCTGGCCCAGGTAAACCAGGCGCAACACCAGCAGGTAAGCAATCGCCAGCGGTGCGGCGACAGCAAAGTCCTGCCGCCGCACGCCATCGGCAAGCGCCATACCGCCGAGCAGCAAGGTCAGGGCGCCCGCCAGCGCGGCTGGAACGATGGCCAGCAGCCAGGGCAGATGGGCGCCGACCAGCGCCAGCAGACCGGCGCGCAGCGGATAGGCCAGGGCCATGACAAATAATAGCGTCGCCCAGGGCAGTGGCCGCGCCATGCTGCCAAGCAGGGTGCCGATCGCGGCCAGCATGGCGATGGCAAAAGCGCCTGCCTGCGCGAATTCAAGCGCCACGCCCAAGCCGTTGAGCACTGCGAAGGCGGCAAGGTCGACCCCTGCGGCGACCGCAGCAGCGATCCGCCAACGCCGGACCAGCGCCGGGTCGGTATCCACCAGCGCGGCGAGCGAGCTCATGCCAATCGCTGCCGCTGGCCTGTCGGCGAGCAGCGCCGGCAAGCCCGATCTGCAGCGCGGTGAGGCGGTTCTCGCAGGGTGTTCATGCCGCGACCAGACGCCGCTGGCATTCAGGATATGCCCGCGCCGGCGGACGGAATTTTCTCTGGTCCTGCACTGGACGCTCTCTCTCCGCGGCGTGTCGGCCGCCGCGCCATCTGCCGCCACCAGCCAAGCAACGCAACAGTCGAGCGCAATGATTTCAGGATCATGGCCACGGTAAGCAGCATTGCCAACCCATGCCACGCAAGGCCGCGAATGTACCCAAAAGCCGCTGATAAGACAAGCGCCGGAGCCAGCCTTTCGGAGATACCACGCTGCGGTCGATGAGCCTACGCGTCAAATGCCGAGCAAATCACGGGCCAGATGCTGCACCTTCGACAGCCGGGAGTTGGCTGACAACCGCTTCACACCCGTTTCTTGCCAGCCCTGGCTGGCGCGCGAGGGAAGGCGGCCCAGGCCGGGCAATACTCCCGGCCGCAGAAGCGCAATCAGAAACCGTAGGGCTGGTACAGCCAATCCTTGACCACCTGCACATCGCGATCGGGCAGGTAGTGAAAGCCGGCCTGCGTGTCGTCGATGACGGCATTGGCGAGAGCGTGCGGCGCGCTTCTGGTGGTCAGCATGTGGAAGAACCAGGCCATCGGGTAGCCAACCGCCTTGTCGTAACCGACCATGGCATGGTGTAACGCCAGACCCTGCAGGCCGAATGCGGCGGCGAACTTCGGGGGCGCCCCGTTCAGCGCTGCCACTGGCGTCGCGTGCAGCACCGCCTGCCGGTAGCGATCGAGATGCTCGCGCACGACAATCACCCAGTGATTGGAGAACTGCGTCACCGCGCCCGCGCTGCTTGCTTCCCAGGCCTCGACAAAACGATGGATCGGCTGCAGTTCGGGCTTCTGCGCGCGCATGCGCGCGAGGAAGGCGGCGACCGGCGTCAAGCGGCGGAGCCTCAGAAACGGCGCGCCGAGCGGTTCGGCCCCGGCACAGCAGGTGATGTCAGCACCACGCGGATCGATCAGTTCCTCGATTCCTGATGGTAGCGCGTCACCCGCGAACAACGGATGGCAGATCACTTCCTGCAGCTCCTCGATTTCGATCTGGACGAAATCCGTGGCGCCGGCGCCGGTGGCGGCAACGAAGTAATGCGTACGCCCGGTGAGGCGTGTCGCACGCAGGCCCAACTCGGCATAGTCATCGCACAGCGCCGCCATGTCGTCGTCGTGGGCAGCCAACTCACGCTCGGCCCAGGTCTCGAGATGGTCCGAGAGATGCGCGTTGCTGGCGTCCACCACGCCACCCAGGCGATACCAGCCGCCGCGCGACAGCACTTCGCGAAAAGCGAGATCGGGCGCCAGCGGTGCCAGTTCCCTGGCCAGCACCGCAGGTCCGGCGGTAGCAGGAATCCGCACACATAGCTCAGCGACCTTACGCGACAGCTCCTCCCAGTGTGACACGGCATTCATCCGCTCTCCCCTGACCTCGAGTGATGGCTCCGGTCGAGATCATCGGTCCTCGACCGCGAGGTCCGCCGCAAAGCGGGCCAGCGAGCCGGCTTCGACGCCCATGATGCGCGCCAGCCACGGCGGTGGGTGGCGCAGCGCCTCCTGAAGCTGGGCCAGCGCCGGCAGCGCTGCAACGCCCGAGCTTTGCCGGCTGGTCACCTTTACCGGATGCACGCCGGCGCGCACCACCTTGGCCGTTGCCGGGCCGCCAATCGATTGCACGTAGACGATCTGGCAGTCACTGATCAGTGCCGCGCGCGCGACGTTGCGGTCCTCGGCGTGATCGGCCTCGAGCGTCGGCCGAACGCCGATCAGCCGCACTTCTTCCGGCGATACCTGGTAGACCAGGAAACGTTCGCAGGAACCATAATGCCCATCAAGGAGTTGCTCGCGGTTCGAGGCGCAGGCGACGCGGATCGAGCCCGGCATGTCGCCCTCGGCGTAGCTCGCCACCGGCGGCAGGTCGCTGTGGCCGATGCCTTCCCCCCACAGCAGACGAACGGCCTGCTTGAGCTGCTCCCTGGGAAGATCCGGTTCGACCACCTCGTCGCCCTGCAGCAGCAGCTGCAGATCGGCCACCGTGACGGTGGCAAGTTTGGCCTCGGTCAGCGGCAGGTCGAATCGTTCGACCAGCGCCGAAACCAGTTCCCTGGCCGACAGACTGCCCAGCTCACGGGCAGCCAGGGCGACGCGCAAGGCGGCGTCGCGGGTAATCGACTGCGGCATCGGAGCCTCCCCTCTGGCCTAAATGAAGACGATGCAGGATTCGCCGGCCGGACAGGCGTCGAGGCACTGTGGCGAATCGAATTCGCCTTCGCACTCGGTGCAGGTTTCGACATTGATCCGGTATATTCCCGCCTTGCTGGTGATCGAGGTGGTCGGGCAGACCGGCTTGCAGTCGCCGCAAGAGGTGCATTCGGCCTGGATGATTTTCATTGCCATGATGATTCTCCGTCAGATGAATTACTCGGCCGCGTCCAGTCGCCTGGCACGCAGCGAGATCGGGAAGCGGGCGGGCGGGACCTGCGGTTCGATGTAGTAGGCTCCCCCGTTGTTGAGGCGGATCTCGCCGCCCCACTTGTCTGCGCTGTCGAACTCCAGCGAAACGATGGCGTCCTCCAGATCGCGTTTCGGCAGGTAGAACGAGTAGGCACCGACAGCAGTCTTGCGGACCATGATATTGGCCATGGAGCTTCCCTT
>RRZU011787618.1_pt1 | contig 11462 bp, 7 predicted proteins | sample 2165561 | NCBI WGS metagenome assembly RRZU01 (sample SAMN10456909, study PRJNA506462) | wastewater metagenome | isolation source: wastewater sludge | place: USA: Moscow, Idaho | reverse complement strand
TCTCAAAGTTCGCCGCCCATACCAGTGCCGTCATACGGCGGCGACTCTCTGGCTCGCCAGCGGCGAGAGCCCGGCATGGATTGCCCGGCAACTCGGGCATTCAACCACGGAAATGCTCTTCCGCGTCTATAGCCGGTACGTGCCCAACCTAACCCGGCGGGACGGCTCCGCTTTCGAGCGGATGCTCCTGCAAAACGGCGCGACTTCTGCCTTGGGCACGGAGGGCAATCCCCTCCAGACCAATCCGACCCCTGTTTCGATGTAAGGCACTTCGAAGGAGATTCTTATGCATCAACCCAACACTCCCAGTTACGCAACCGAGCAATCCGGATTCGTTGTTGTTCCGCCCGATACGAACGGTATGCTGCCAAAGTTTTTCCGACTGACCAGTATCGCCCGCTTCCCGGCTAGGAATGGGAAGGGCGTCTGGAATGAAGCGACCGTTCACTATGAAAACACAACCTTGAACGTCGGCTGGCCTTCTGCGACAGTCGATATTCGACTCACACGCGGCAGCATCGTAACGATTCATTTCGATCGTCGTCGGTATACCCAGCCGGACCGCTTCTCAGTGATCAAAATCCAACGGATCGACGAACCAGTAGCTGGACTCAATCTGTTTGAACTTGTCCCCGCGTTCTGGATTGACGATCACGATCTGGCATCGCGCGCCGCGCGACTGTGGAATCGTCTCGACCGGCCTTGTGCGCATCTTCTCAATGCGGTTCTCTGGGATGGTCAGCGCTTCTGTCGCTACCTCTCAAGTCCGGTATCCATCGCAGAAGACTCGGTTCCCGTCAGCACCAATTTCCGCTACTCGGTCAGTCTTGCCGAACAGGCGTTGCTGCTCGTTGACGACTTGCCTGACATCGACCGGAATGTCCTGGTCGTCGCCGCACTTCTCCGCGATGCCGGCAAGGCCGATGGCTTCAGGCTTCTACCGAATGGTGGGCTTGATCTCACCGCGCGCGGACGTTGGATCGGGTACCAGCAGACAGTCCTCGAATGGCTGGCTTTGGCGCGGAGGCATGTTGTCATGGCCGATGAGTCGTATTTCCGCATGGCGCATGTCCTGATGGCGCTCGCCAATCCAGCGATCGCGCCGATCTCGGTCGAGGTTGCAATTCTCAATGCGGCAGCCTGCTTCGTCGATAGTCCGGTGCGTTTTCGTGGCATGGAAACCGGGAAAACGCTTATGCAGAAGTAAGCGAATGCCTACTGGTCTCAATTCGTAGAAAGGGGTGCCGGTTCCGGGATTCGGAACCGGCAACTGCCTGGCCTCAGAACATGGCCTTTAACCACCAGCAATAAAGGAAAGGAAGCGCGATGACTGCGAAACGGTTCATGGAACGCTGCCGTGCCGAATGGAAACGGATCAATCCTGTTTACACTACCAATAACCAGTCGATCGGCCGGACGTTCTTGTTGGCGTGCCGAGAAACTGTCCCCGGGTATTTCGCCCCTCTTCGTTTCCTCTGGTGGATGGCCGTCAAGAGCTGGCGCTCGCCAGTTACAAGTCGGGAAGAGATGCGATGAAGAGGCCGCGGCTTTTTCCTGTTCGGCAGACTGTCCGGATCAAGGCGGGCAGGGTGATCATGCTGTCGCCCCTGCTCATCAGGCGTTTGGGTGGAATGTGGGCGACAGACTTCACGTCTTCGTAGAAGGCGGATACATCGATATCGAGCGGGTTCCAAATGAAAGCGAGTGGAGGATCAGTCGGCTGGCGCCTTGCTGTTTCACCTGCTATCGAAGTTCTACGAGCAGACCAGCGTGATGATTACGACCAACCTGACCTTCGCCGAATGGCCGACCGTCTTTGGCGATGCCAAGATGACGACGGCGCTACTCGATCGGCTGACGCATCACTGCCATATCGTGGAAGCCGGAAATGAATCGTTTCGTTTCCGGCACAGCTCGGCAACGGCGAAGACAAGGACCAAGGCACGAGAGCAGAGTAAGCAGGGAAGCCCGACGGAGGAGAATCCATTCTGATCGTGGCCGCGCTGGGAAATCCGTTCCGGACTTCGTCCTCCACGACTTTCCCAGCGCATTCATAGTGGCTTTCGACAACGTCGTTCTGAGCTACACTTATCCACAAGCCAACCTATGCTAGGTGGCTATCACCCCTAGTCAAGATTCAACGCGCACAGGTGGTCAAATTTGAACGCTCGCCGACAACCTGAAGTTTTCAGGTTAGTCGCAAAACCTTTCAGAGACAACCAGCAGGGCTGGAGCCTGTTGATCAACCCGCCGCAACAGTTGGTCTGGCAGAGCGAACTGTCACAGTGCTACCAAACGGGAGCTGGATGTTAATTGCCTTGCAGATTTTGCGCAGACCGTTGTCGCTCAGCCCGTAATTCTCGCTGAGCTTGGTTAGCGGCGTTGTCTATACTTTTCTCATAAAGGGCTGCTCGTTCGAAATTGATCATGTGGTGTTCCTTGAGATGCAGAATTGATATCTTGGACAGCGAATCTGACATAGATTTACATTAGAATCGTTCCGATCTGCTCCTATCCCGCCATTAAAGTGCTGCCCGAAAAATCACATCGAGATCATCGAACGATTTGCCAGTTTGGCCTCGAGATGTCGATCCTGTTTCTCGCAAGCATTGCGCCATCAAAGCTCTTCCCGACTCCGATGCTCGCTGATTTGCGATCTGCACTTCACTCCTCATGCGAGCGCCAGAAGTTTGTTACGAGTTTTGGATTTCTGGCATTGCTTGTGGGGTATTTCCCGCTATTGCTGCTCCTGAACTATGGGCTGGAAATGCCCAATGACGTCCTCATGATGTCATTGCAATTGCTTGGAGTCGCAATACTCTTCTTCCTGGCATCGAGTTCGAGGCAGAAAATTGCTGAAGTGCTTGATGCAAGTTCTTTATGCCACGCTGTTCCAGTCATGACGGCGAGTTTCGTCGTCGAGGCATTCAGCGATTTTCTGCCGGTAATTCTCACCCCACCCCCCAATCTGCAAACGCGTTCCTGAGTCTCAAACAGAACCGTTTCGTCGGAATGACCCGACGCAATCCGCTGCGCGAGTTCGCGGCGGCAGATTAGGAGTGCCAAATGAAAGCAGTTTGCGAGTCCAAGCCCTCGCTCGGCCTGGAAGATTGTCATAAGCACAATTTGAACATGCCCGTTGTGTGCCTTGAGCATGTGCGTCCGTTATTGTTTCAGACGATTAGTGATCCCGATTTTCAACTGGGTGCGTTGCACTCGATCGATTGGGCATCATCGCTGGATTTCCTTCCGCATGTTCTCAAACTGGTGTGCAGCGTGAGTGGCTACGAAGAAAGCAATTTCACCGTGACGCCGCTCTTCCGGTATGAGGATGGCCGCCATGTCGCAAAGCCTGGCGTGGGAATTTTCGCGAATGAAGGCGTGCCACTCGACGATGAGCATCTCCTCAAGATCGACAACGCGCTGACGTCGTTTTGCCGTTCGGTACTGGCTGGCCAGGAGATTGAAGGGCAAGACCAATTTTTCCCCGTCGCCACTTCCGAAGACAGCGCTGAAGTCGTCACAAAGCTGGTTGAAGATTTTCTGATCACCTATAGCGGAAAGAAAGTCGGGGAAACTCGTCTTCTCAAAACCAGAAACTGTGAAATGCTGCTTGCCGGAACCTATCGCTCAATGAGGGATGAGCCCTTGCCGGCACCGGTGAGGTGGACTGTGACGGGCGAGATTGATGGTCTGCGGGGCAAGTCGCGAACTCTCTACGTCAATCTCACCGAACGGAAGACGATCGCAGTCTTGTTCGACGAAGAGCGCTTCAAAGAGCCGCTTCGCTGTCGGATTCTTGACGATTTGCTCTACGAATTCGTGATCGAGACCGAATGGATCGCTCGCGACAAAACCGTCGACAGTCTGATTTCCTTCTGCCGTTCCGATAGCAGCGAGGCTGCGCTTATTTAGGAGCAACGACGCGGGGTGCCATTCAAGAGGCACTCCGCGTGCCGATTCAGGGACAGTCGTGCGACTTGTCCCGGTCATGGCGATCACTTGTGCGGATCTGGTCCGAATACCTTGATAAAGGTGCGGTGCTTTGCTTCAAGCCAGGTTTTGGTTAAATCGCGGTTCGCCTCGAGTGCGGCATAGATATCGCGAATGAGATCCGAATCCACGATCTTTGCCGAACGCATTTTCGAGAGCATTTCCCAGCCATGCCAGACGGGAATATCGAAGTCTTTCGCCAACTGATGCATCCCCAAGTCGTCAGTAACGACTATGGCTGAGCGTATCTGTCCAAAGGCCAGAACACGGCAGTCGGTTTCCGCAGGAGGTGACCGACCCTTTGTCATGTAGCTATCCACGTTGGCCAGCACCCAGCCTTGCAAAAGATTGATAGCGGCATCCAGCCGTTCCTTTTCGTCCTTGTTCAATACTATCCGAGTTGCCAGGCGTTCCGCACGAAGCTCTTCGCCGTCGAACCAAGGGTACTTTGCGCGCAGCGTAGGATTGCGATGGACCTCGGTTTCAACTTCCTTGAGAACCGTGAGGACATATTCCTTGTTCCCGAACGCGACGCCGAGCATCCGCCGGACACGCTTGGCTAGGCGCAGGTAAGCGTTTGTATCGAGCAGTACAAGAGTCAACGCGCCAACTCTGCATGTAGCGCCGCAGCGTCGTGAATGGATACGTTGAGCACTTGCTGAATGTATCCCGCACCGGTTTCCCGTTCATGCAACATTTTCTGGAGCGAAGGGAAGAAGTCGGAAAAGAAGATCGTACTGGATGCTGCGATAAGGGCTTTGGGGTCTGGCGGCAACGGCTTGAATAGGCTCTCGCTGATCAATGCGCCGCGAGTCAAATTCCGCAGTGCATGGATGTCCGACTCTTGAACCTTGAGCGGCGCCACGCCGGTCGCCTGTGCGTACTTCCGTACTTCACAGAAGACGCTGAAGAGCGAAATGTGGTGGTGTGCAGCGATGCGGCGGAGTACTTCCGTCTGCGAGGTCTTCGCACGCTGCTTCACCGCCTCGGCATAGGCTGCATGAGCCAACTCTCTTGGGAAGAGCAACGCACCGGCAAACGCATCTGCGAAGTCCTCACCTTCATTCTTCCCCGCAATCTCGGGGGTATAGACGTGAGCCAACTCATGCGCCATCCAGAACTTGAAGTCTTCCTGATGGGTATCAAGATTTAGGAAAACGAACGTTACCTGCTCGTCAGGGAGCAAGATATGCAGCGCATTCTCGTGGTTGCGCTTCTGGCCCCACATGATCGGAACAATTACTGCGTCATTCGCGCGAAACTCACCGATCAGCTGCTGATAAGTCAGAGCAGCCTGCATCCCGATGCCGATTTTTTCGCGTACGGCGGCTACCGCGTTCTGCAGGGCCTCGTAATCGGTCGTCGGAGAGGGAATCTGAGTACGTAAAGCCTTTCGCGGCGGCAGGTAGGACACCAGCGGTTTAAGCAGCGCCCCCATGACTTCGGCCCGACGGATATGCTCATCCGTTGTCTTCGCACCAGCCTTTTTTCGGAAGGCAATGACAGGTTTCGAAGCTTCAGACTCAACGAGCGCGTCAAATCCCAATTTGAGAGTCGTTGCCAACTTGAGCAATTTGTCCGGGCGCGGGAAATCGACACCTTTCAGCCAATTGGTGACCGCTTGGGAGGTGACCCCGATTTCGTCCGCGAGTCGCTTCTGCGTCCAACCCAAGTTGTCCAAAGCAGATTTGACTGACTGACTGTGTAGTACTTTGCTCATAGCCTTGGGATTATAGATGAATATCTCATCAAATCAAGTTTAATCAAGTTTGACGGCTTGCTCATGAATCCCGGTCAACGCTTTCCCTTTGACGGAGCCTTCTCTGTTGTGTGACTGCGTCATCAGTGCTGCTGATCGACAGAAGTGTAGCGATCAGCTCGAAGCGATTACGGATCGGGGACTCGTCACTGTCTTTAAGACACAAAGCGCAGCGCGTCGCGACACGCAAGATTTTTTCATCATCATCAAATGCCGCATCGATCTGCTGCCCTGCCGCTCTACGCCCCTGCTTCTTCGGGTCGCCCGGCTTGAAGCCAAAGTCTGTCGCGATACCTCTCATGTGATCGCTGTCTCCTGTCATCAGGAGGACATACTGATCTGCCGGGATGTTCCAGAGATCGCGCATGAGTGAAAGTGCGAGAAAGTGCTCGCGTCTCCAGGCAAGAAGTTGTCGGCTGTTGCCGACCATGCGTTGCGCGCAAGTTATGGAGACAGCAGGTGAGTTGAGCTCAGTTAGTTTCTGATCCACTTTCTCCACTAGGCTTAGCATCCGATTCCAGCCGTGGTTTCTGATCCGCGTCAGCCACTCGACGCTGGCGCCAGGAGCGTCGCTGTCACCCTGCTTCTGCCGGGCGATCTTGCTATTGATTTTCTTGACCGCGGTTATCAGGCACTTCAGTTCCTTTCGATCCCAACCCATCCAGTCTGAAATTTCTTCCTCAGTCTTGCCGCGCGCAAGCAGGCGAAGGGACTTGATCACCGTCTCCGCACGACCGTAGATCGGGGATGAAGCGGCCGGTGGTGACGCAGGCTTGCTGAGAGGGAGAACCGGAAGCCGAGTCAGATCGACAGCATGTTCATACTGACGGGGAGGTTCTTCAGGCAGCGCGATGCATTGCTCTGCAAGATCAGAAATGAAGTGGTAGTAGCTCTGGAATGCCGTGCGAGGACCTGCATGGCCGAGATAGCGCGCGCTTGCCCATGGTGCTCTTCGGGTAGGCCCTGTCCGGCCAAGAAGCAGTTCCTGCGTGCGGTGAGTTTCGCTCTTTCCTGCCATGCTAGTTCTGTTCCACGAAGGCAGTTCGATGCCGGCAAGTGCGCGCATCACTTCATTTGCGGCTGCATGCCTGAGTCGATGCAGATTGCTGTCGGGATTGCCGGTGGCTGACTTGACTGCGTCGAGGGCGAGTCGCCTGAGCTGTTGTTGCAGTTTCCTGTTTGCCGAAGGAAACAGCAGGGTGTCCCGGTCATCTCCGGAGCGGGCCTCCGCCGTCGCAGTCGCCCAATCAATCAGAGCAGTCTCCGATGGCGTGAGCGACATCAGCAACGGCACTACGCGCCGTGACGATTTCCGTTTCAGGCGTCGATAGCGGTTGTTCTGCACGACAATGGCAATATGGTTGCCGATGGGAATCCAGTCGGATCTGAGCAATCCAAGGACTTCGCCGCCCCGAAGTCCAAACCGGTAGGCCCCCAGTAGAAGGAGTGCTGAATATCTGGACTTCTCCTTGTCGGCAGTCCTCCGTGCCAGAAAATTGAATGCACGCAGATAGTCACTCTCGACAACGACCCCGGGGTCTACGGGAACTGCGCCGTCGTGGCAGGGAAGCGCAGCCCAGACGGGATCTTCGACTTCAACCTGCTCGGCAAGCCAGCGATGGAATTCCTTCAGGCGTGCGAAAACGTATTGTGGGTTGCGGAGCTCGCGACCTTCGATTACTTCCGAATAGAATTCGGTCATCTCGTCTTCGTTGGCGAGCTCGAGATCAATGACGTAACCGATTTCTGAAAACGCTGGAGAAAGCGCACCGAAGTATCGCTTGATGGCATTCCTGGCCAGGAATCCATCGTGGCCGGACTTCCGTTCCATCAGACTCGCGACCCATGCGCCCAGCAAAAGGCAGGCGCGCGGCGCTCGGCCATCGGCCGCCGCGAGGGTGCGCCGTATTGCTGCCTTGATGTTCCGGCGTGAATTCGGAGTCAGCGACGAGGTGGTCAGATCCGGGTCAAGGTGTTTCCCGATTTCCGAGAAGAGATTTCGTGCTTCCTTCTGTAGAAATTCGATGTCCTGCACTTCCGGCATTCGGGAGGGGAGATCGTCATCGGGGGATTCTGGTGGTAGATCGATGTCGGCCGCATCAACGGCGATCCTCCGGTTCCAGCGTAGTCGGCACCAATCTCGCCATTCGAGCGACGCAGATTCCACCCGTCCGCCAAGGTATCCCGCGACGACACCCGGCAAGGTTTGGATGTTGGCCTGATCGGTGACGCTCGTCAGCGATGCAATAAGGTGCGACACCTTGGCGCTCTGTCTAAGGCGGCCAGCTCTGACGAGGCTGTCGGCGACGTGGTAGAGCGGTGTCGGAATGGGTAGTTCGTCGAATGATCGTCGCTGTGAACGATCCAGTGCCATGTTGATCAGCCGCGCGGCTGCGTTGGAAATGCGATGTCTGTGAACCGGTGCGGCAGGGTCATTCAAGGAAAGATTTATCTTGTGCTCCAGATAGAAGCCTGGCCGCGCACGGATCAGACGCATGTTCTGGCCCGCCAGCACATCGCGAAGAAGGACGCGGTCCGCAATCTGGCTCTGAACGATGAGGAGGGTCACCGCGATGATGGCAGCGTCCATTTTCCCCAAACGCAATTTCGTCAGGTCCGGAACGAGTCTGCCGATTTGCGACTGGAGATCGGTCAGGATGCTCGTCGCACCCGGTCCATCAGGCGTGAACGGGCTGGTCTCTTCCTCGAGTTGCTGATAGCGATGGCTGAATCGAACCTTTTTTCCGACCTTGCGATTCAGTTCGTTTGCCACATTAATCAGCACCGAAAATCTCAAGGCTCCCAGTGGATGCGGCAGCCCCGTCTCGTTTGTCAGGAGCGCTCGCGCCAGAGTGTCGAGTTCTGCCTTGGTGAGTTCGTTGAGCGCTCTGCCTTTCTGATGGGCGTTGATGATGCCTTTGGCGCTGGAAATAGCAGCTCGTATTCTTTCTCGGCGTGCGCGAGCACGCGCCTTGCCTCCAATATCAGGATTCGTTGCCCCGGAGTCCCATGTGACATCCAGTGCTTCAGCCGGCAATGGCCATGTTTCCGTTCTAGTGAAGCAGAGTGCGTCCAGGCACGATTGAAGCGGAGCCCGAAGTGAGTCCATGTCCTCCTTCCAGATACGGAAGGAATGGTCACCATGTGTCGAGGCGCCGGATTCCGCATGCCCAAGCAGGGCATCGATCAATTCCGGATCGACACCGTCTTGCCGGAGTCGCGTTGCCAATCGGTGCCGAAATAGATTCAGAGGCAAGGGGCAGTCAAAGAGATCGAGTTCCCGCAGATGCTTTTCGGAAGCATGACGCCAACTGATGGTCTTCCCCGGCCCCGTGGAAAGAACAAAGAAGAAGGGAAGCCGGCTCGACTCCTGGCCTTGAGCCAAGGTGGTTATGGCTGCCGACAGTTCCGGTGCGCTTGCCTTGAGAGCATTGGCCACACAAGAAAGGTGCTTCAGGTAGGAGTGCTGAACCTCTGCCATCAGCGACATGGGCAAAGGGACCAACCTGCCGGTGCGCGCCTTGCGTGAATGCTTGTCGTCGATGAACAGCGTTCCGTCGTCGAATCCGAACTGACGCGGACTGCAGAAGGGATCACGAAGCGGGCGAGCCCCGGTAGCCGAATAGATCTTGATCAGAAGCTTCGCGGTCAGCGCATTGTGGAAGTCGATCAGTGAGCCTGACTGCCGAATTTCTTCAACTCTGACGTTGAGTTTCTCAATGGCGCTTGCAAGCATGTGCTCCAGAGCAGCCAACTGGCTGCCCAGCGCATTCAGAGGTTCGCCAGCAGGTTCTGCAATATCGTCCGCGAATCCCAGTAATCCAAGAAAGCTGGCAAGCGACGCATCGACCTCGGGATGTCCCCAACATGGGTAAGCAGTGGCTCCGGGCAGACCAGTTCTTGGGTGGGATGCAAGGAGCCGGGCAAAGACACCGTCGCCCGTCTGCAAGTAGGCATGCTGTGCCAGTGCATTTCCCAGCATGGCAGGTGACAGCCGGGGAAGCGTTGTCTGCATAGCCTTCAGGAAGGCCGATTCCGGCGAATCTCCCCAGGTAGAATTCCACAACTCACCAAGCGACCGGGGTTCGTTGATGCCTGCCTCCAACTCCAGCAGGAAGTTCGCCGCCGAGTCCGGCAAGGGAAGGATGCAGACCTCTGCCATCGGGGCGATCCAGGATGAACTGTCTTGGTCGTCTGGGGCCCAGCCGGGAACTCGTCTGGGTGGCATTCTGAGAAGCCGTTTCCCCTTAATGTCGAGCGTCCATTCCTGTCCAGGAACCGAATCCAGAGCGATATCCAATGCTCGTCGCAGGCTCCGGCCGGCCACCAATGCAATCAAAGAAAAAGTGGCGACTGCTCTTTCATCCTGTTCTGGCGAGGAAAGACTGTTCTGCAGCCATGTAGCAAGCAAGGGAAGTTCAAGCGGGTTTGGCCGATTCCACGACCAAGGCAGGAAATGGAGATCCTCTGCTGCGGAAAGCAGAATGCTGTTGGCCTGGAGTTGCTGGTGGGCATATGAGGCTTTTTCGTCGACGCCGATTCGCTGCAGATCTGCGGATTCGCCGATGCCAGGGATCAGGGTCGCCGGATTTGGATCCTCAAGGTCAGAACTTCCGATGGTTGTCTGCGTATCCTCAAAGAGGTCCCAAATCGCCTTTCCAGGCCGCGGCTTTTGTTCGCCGACCTGGACCGGAAATAGCCCCTCACCATCTTTGGGGGCGTGTTCGTGTCGCGCGATGAGAATCAGCGCTTCAAGGAGGTTCCGTTGCGTGTGAGTAAGTGCTTCTTCAGCAGATTGGGTATCCAGTACCTGTTGTGCTCTGGAGGCAAGGTGAACTCCGATGCTTTCAAAGCCGAGCGAATCAGTTCGCAACTTCCCGAACAGATCCAGCCATCCTTTGTTGCCGTCGTGAGCGAGCCGCAGTTTGGAACATGCCAGTTCGAGATGCTTGTCTTGGGGGTTTCCGAGGGCGGTGCGTTCAAGACAATGGACGAACAACCAAAGACGCAGGCGCTCAAACCAATTCCGATAGTCGTCGTTCGAGACGACTGGAAGACGGGCAAGTAGAAGTCCCAGCAAATAGAAAGTGGCGATGTGCTCGGTGATGTGAGCAGTGGCGGGAACCACGTCAGTTAGCGGACGGTATGCAGCGAGGCGGGGGTCTTGAGCCGAACGTGCGATGGATAATCGGTAAAGAGTTTGCGCGTACTCACTCTCAAGGCGCCATTTTTCGAGAACCTGCTGCGCAACGTTTGAATCGAGGGCGGCGAGTACACGTCCAAGTGCTTGAGGATGACTGGTCAGTCCGGTGGAATTGATGACCAGGAAAAACTCATCTGAGACAGAGTGGTCACGCGCCCAATCGAGGATTTGGCCCCAAGTGGCGGGGAGGGCAGACGTCAAACTCCCAGCGAAGGCGGATGACCGAGAATCGGGTTGAAGGTCCGATTTTGTTCGGGTTTTTTCGGCTTCTGTAGTATCGTTCGAAAACGGCATGCGCTGGCGGAACTGGTTGATAGGCCATAATTTACGCCATTTTTAACCATTTCCGTCATATTGTGAACGTATAATACTATTCAATATGGCGTTTCCTCCGAAGGCAGGGGTCGGACGTTCGAATCGTCTCGGGCGCGCCAGTCTTACCTTGAGAAGAGCCTGATTACTCGGGCTTTTTTTATTTCTGCAAGCAGCATTTGCTTCCACATCGTC
>RRZU013592357.1_pt1 | contig 11463 bp, 8 predicted proteins | sample 2165561 | NCBI WGS metagenome assembly RRZU01 (sample SAMN10456909, study PRJNA506462) | wastewater metagenome | isolation source: wastewater sludge | place: USA: Moscow, Idaho | reverse complement strand
GGCCACGACGAAGGCCTCGGTCGTCGTCACCCCGAAGCCGAACCAGACGCTCGCCTCGGGCCAGGTCGAGGCGATCGTGCACCTCGTCTCCTCCTCGATCCCCAAGCTCGACCCGAGCAATGTCACCGTGGCCGACAGCACCGGCGCGCTCCTGTCCGCGCAGGGCGCGGGCGGTGGGGGCGCCGTCGGTGAGGCGCGCGTTGCTCAGCAGGCCGCGCAGTCCGCACAGATCAGTGGGCAGTTGCAGGCCCTGCTCGACCGCACGGTCGGCCCGGGCAACTCCTCGGTCTCGGTGCGCGCCGACATGGACTTCAGCAACCGCAAGACGTGGACGAACAAGTACATCCAGCCCCCGGCGGGTGCGCCGGCTCTGCAGTCGGACACGACGAAGGAGCTCTACAAGGGCAACGGCCAGACCCCCGTCGGCGGCGTGCTCGGCCCGGACAACATCCCGGTGCCCAACGTCAACGCGGGCGCCTCGGCGAGCAACTTCGAGAAGACCTCGGAGAAGAACATCAACGCCTACGGCACCGAGCAGTCCTATCAGGACGGCACGGCCGGCGAGGTCCGCCGCCTCAACGTCGCGGTGCTCCTGGACGCCAAGACGACCGGCGCGATCCAGCTCGCCCCGATCCAGCAGGCGGTCTGCACCGCGGCCGGCATCGACACGACCCGCCAGGACATCTGCACGGTCTCCAAGGTGCCCTTCGACACCGCCGCTGCGTCGAAGCAGAAGGAAGAGGCGGCCGCGGCCGCCGAGCAGGCCCGTCAGGACGAGCTCATCGGGCTCGCCAAGAACGTCGGCCTCGGGCTCCTGCTCCTCCTCGCGCTGCTCATCGGCTTCCGCCAGAGCCGCAAGCGGACCCGCACGATGGAGCTCGGCGAGCTCGAGTCCGTCGAGGACGGGCCGATCCTGCCCGAGCTGCCCGGTGGGGCCGCCGCGGCGATCGAATCCGGCCGCCCGGCCGAGTTCGAGCTCGACGACGACGAGCTGCGCGTCCTCGAGGCCACCCCGGTCGACCCGCAGACCCAGGCTCGCGCCGAGGCCCGCGAAGAGATCGCCACCCTCGTGCAAGACAACCCCGACGAAGTCGCGCGCCTCCTGCGCGGCTGGATGACAGAGCGGAGCTAGATCGGTGTCGTCCGTCGCCACGATGAGCGGTCTGCGCAAGGCCGCCATCCTCCTCGTCCAACTCGGACGCGACCACAGTGCGCAGATCATGAAGACCCTGCGCGAGGCAGAGGTCGAGGCCCTCACGGCCGAGATCGCCCGCCTCGACAGCGTCGACGTCGACACGCTCGACGACGTGCTCGAGGAGTTCCGCCAGCTCGCCAAGGCCCGGCAGTACTACGTGCAGGGCGGCATCAGCTTCGCCGAAGAGGTCCTCGTCGCCACGATGGGGCAGGACAAGGCGAGCGAACTCATGGGCCGGCTGTCGGCCTCCCTCGTCGACATGCCGTTCGAGTTCCTGCGCAACATCGACGCAAAGCTCATCCTGAGCTACCTCCAGGACGAGCACCCGCAGACGATCACGCTCGTGCTCGGCCACCTGCCGACCGAGCAGGCCGCGATCGTGCTCTCCGGGCTCGCCCCGGAGATGCAGGCCGAGGTGGCGCACCGCCTGGCGATCATGGACCGCACGAGCCCCGAGATCGTCAAGCAGGTCGAGGCCCACCTGGAGCGGCGGCTCTCGACCCTCGTCCAGACGAACGACTCGACGACGGTCGGCGGCCTCAAGCCCCTGGTCGACATCATCAACCAGTCGGACCGCACGACCGAGCGCCTCATCCTCGAGGGCCTGGAGAAGCGGGACCTGGAGCTGGCCGAAGAGGTCCGCGCCCACATGTTCATGTTCGAGGACATCGTCGGCCTGGAGGACCGCGCGATCCAGGTCGTGCTCCGCAAGGTCGACTCCAAGGACCTCGCGGTCGCGCTCAAGGGCGTCCGCGAGGACGTGCGCGAGAAGATCACGCGCAACATGTCCGAGCGTGCGGCCCTGTCGCTCGCCGACGAGATCAGCATCCTCGGCCCGGTCCGCCTCAAGCAGGTCGAGGAGAGCCAGGCCGTCGTGATCCGCCAGATCCGCAGCCTCGAGGAGGCCGGCGAGATCGTCGTGGCCCGCGGAGGTGGCGATGAGTTCGTTGCGTAGCTCGGTCGCCGCCGGCTACGTGATGCGCGGCGACCACGTCGGTGGGGTGGTCCGCCCCGCGCGGATGTCCGCCGACCTCGCGACGACGCCCTACGCCGCCTACGCCGCGTCGGGGATCACCGACCCGCGCCTCGTCGACCCGCATCTGGCCGAGGTCGTCGAGGAGGCGAAGAAGGAAGCGCGGGAGGCCGGCTACGCCTCGGGGCATCTGGCCGGCTTCGAGGTCGGGCGCCAGGAGGGCCTCGAGCTACTCGCCGCCCAGCAGCAGGTGCTCCTCGAGCAGGACGCGCAGGAGCGCGCCGCCCGCAAGGAACGGCTCGTCGAGCTGCTCGGCGCGCTCGAGACCGCCGTCGCGGCAGCGCTGGACTATCAGGCGCCGCGGGTCGAGGAGATGCGTGACCTCATCGCCGAGATGGCCGTCGACATCGCCGAGACCCTCGTCGGGCACCACCTGGAGATCGAGGACTGTGCCGCCAAGGACGCCGTCGTGCGCGCCCTTTCGCGGATCCCGCGCGACGTGTCGGTCACGCTGCGGCTCCATCCGGCCGACGTCGCGCTCGTCTCCGAGTACGTCGACGAGGTGACGGACTGGCACATCGCCCGGATCGTGCCGGACACCTCGATCGATCGCGGCGACGCGACCGCGACGGCGCAAAATCTCGAGGTCGAGGCCTCGATCACCGACGGCCTCGCGCGCGTCCGCGAGGTGCTCAACCCGTGAAGGCCCTGCTCGAACAGCTGACGAGCGCCGCGCAACCTCGCGTCACCGGCCGGGTCGTCAGCGCGGTCGGCCTGAGCATCGACGTCGCCGGGCTCGAGCTCGCCGTCGGTGAGGCCGTCGAGATCTCCGGTGACGAGGGCATCGTCATGGCCGAGGTCGTCGCCCTGCATGCCGACTACGCCTCGTGCATGCCGATCTCGGATCTGCGCGGCATCCGCGCCGGCAACCCCGTGCGAGGGACCGGCGGTGCGCTGCGCGTGCCGGTCGGCCACGGGATGCTCGGCCGGGTCGTCAACGCGCTCGGCCGCCCGATGGACGGCCAGGGTCCGCTGCGGGGCGTCCAGCTCGTGACGACCGACGGCACGCCGCCGCCGGCGATGGATCGGGAGCGGATCAGCACGCCGATGCCGCTCGGCGTGCGCGCGATCGACACGCTCATCCCGTGCGGTCGCGGCCAGCGCCTCGGCATCTTCGCCGGCTCCGGTGTCGGCAAGTCGAGCCTGCTGTCGATGATCGTCCGCGGCTCCGAGGCGCCCATCTGCGTGCTCGCCCTCGTCGGTGAGCGTGGCCGTGAGGTGCGCGAATTCGTCGAGGGCGACCTCGGGCCGGAGGGTCTCGCGCGCTCGGTCGTCGTCGTCGCCACCTCCGACGAGCCGGCCCTCGTGCGGCTGCGCGCCGCCTTCACCGCGACCCGGATCGCCGAGTGGTTCCGCGACCAGGGCAACGACGTCGTCCTCTGTATGGACTCGGTGACCCGTGTCGCGATGGCCCAGCGCGAGGTCGGCCTCGCCTCGGGGGAGCCGCCGGCGACGCGCGGGTACCCGCCGTCGGTCTTCGGACTCATGCCGCGCCTCTTGGAGCGCGCGGGGATGGCGAAGACCGGCTCGATCACCGGGCTCTACACCGTGCTCGTCGACGGCGACGACCTCAACGACCCGATCGCCGACAACGTCCGCTCGATCCTCGACGGGCACATCGTGCTCTCCCGCTCGATCGCGACGCAGGGGCACTTCCCGGCGATCGACGTGCTCGAGTCGATCTCGCGTGCCGACAAGGCGCTGACGACCCGGGAGCAGCGCGAGGCCGCGACGACGGTCCGCCGGCTCATGGCCGCCCGCCGCGACGCCAAGGACCTCATCGACATCGGCGCCTACGTCGCGGGGAGCAACCCGCTGGTCGACCGAGCGCTGCGGCAGGCCGACGTCATCGACGGCTTCCTGCGCCAGGACATGGAGGACCTCACGCCGGCGGCTCTGAGCTGGTCGGCACTGTCTTCGATCGCCTCGACCGACACGCTCGGCTGAGCGCCCGCGGGCCTGCGCGATGGCGAAGATGAAGACGCCCTACGACACCCTCCTGCGGGTCCGGCGGATCGAGGAGGAAAAGGCCAAGGCCGCCCTCGCCGTCGCCAACCACGCTCAGCGCGCCGCGGCGGCGACGCTCGAGGATCGCCGGGCGTATTACGCCTCGGCCGCCGCGCAGCCGGATGGTGAGACCGACCTGTCGGCCTTCCGACGTGCCGTCGCTCACGGCACCGCCGCGGCCCGCGCCGTCGGCATCGCGGCCGGCGCCCTCGAAAGCTCCCAGCTGACAACGCAACAGGCGATGGCGGCCACCCGCCGGGCCTCGATGCGCACCCAGGGGCTGGAGAAGCTCGTCGAGCGCGCCAAGGAGGCGCGGATGCAGGAAATGCTTGCCGCCGACCAGCGGACGGCCGAAGAGAGCATGGCAGGCAAGACCGCAGGTCGCGGCGGCCGCCGCACCACCTAGAGCACCTAGGGGTGCCTCCGGCACAGCACCCGTGCCGGACGTTGCCCGCTGTGTCCGTCGCAATCGCAGGTAGAGGGGATCGATGACAGTCGAGGTATCCGGGATGGCCGCCACCCAGGCGCGCGTCCAGGAGATCCAGAGCCGGCTCGGGATCACGACACAGAACGCTGTGCAGCCTGCTGCCAGCAGGGCGTCGGGGTCGACCGGCTCCTTCGGCGCGTCCATGGCGCGGGCGAACGCCGCCGCTCAGGCGACCGCCGCGGCCCCCTTCGTGTGGGATCCGACGATGGGCCCCGGGCAGGTCACCCTCAAGCCCGGCGCGGCCGAGGCCCTCGCAGCGCCGCCCACGCCGGCCGAGCTCATCGCCGCCGGCGGCACCTCGGGCACCTCTGGGACCTCCGGCACCACGGCCACGCCGGCGGTCGACGGCATCGACCCGACCTCGCCGGTCGCGCCCGTCGACGGTGTCGAAGGCACCTCGAAGGCCGATGCGCTCATCGCGACGGCGAAGAGGTACCTCGGGGTCCCCTACAAGTGGGGCGGCACGAACCCCGACGTCGGCCTCGACTGCTCCGGCTTCACGCAGCTCGTCTTCCGCCAGCACGGCTACAACCTGCCCCGCGTCGCCCGCCAGCAGCAGCACGAGGGCACGAGTGTGCCCTCGCTCGCGCAGGCCAAGCCCGGCGACCTCGTGACCTTCGGCAACCCGGCGACGCACATCGGCATCTACGTCGGCGACGGCAAGATGATCCACGCGCCGCGCACCGGCGACGTCGTGAAGATCGCCCCCGTCTATCGCACGCCGAGCTCGATCCGGCGCATCCTGCCCGAGGGCAGCGACCTGCCGCAGGTCACGCGCGGTGGCACCGCCGATCGCGGCGACCAGGTCGCGCTGCCGACGGCCCAGATCGACGCCTCGGCCGTGCAGGCCGCCGTCGCCTCGGCCGCCGCGAACGCCGCTGCGGTGTCCGGCACGTCTTCCTCGTCGATGGGCCTGGGTGGCTGGGCCGGTTCGACGCCCGCGCCGAACTCGTGGGGTGCGGCCGTTGCCGCCGCGACCGGTGGACCGTCTTCCTCTGTCGGGCGCGTGCCGGCGGTGGCCACCCCTGCGGTCGCCTCGACCGGTGCGCTCGCCTCGGTCGGGCCGCTCGCGCAGGCCCCGGCCTCGCTGCAGACCCTCTTCGTCGAGGCGGGCCGCAAGTACGGCGTCTCGGCCCAGCTGCTCGCGGCCGTCGCCAAGCAGGAGAGCAACTTCAAGCCCACCGCCGTGAGCCACGCCGGCGCGCGCGGCCTCATGCAGCTCATGCCGGGCACGGCCCGCGGCCTCGGGGTGCGCGACTCGTTCGACCCCGCGCAGGCGGTCGATGGCGCCGCGCGCCTCCTCCGTGATCACCTCAAGACCTTCGGCTCGACGAAGCTCGCGCTCGCCGCCTACAACGCCGGCCCGGGTGCGGTCCGTCGCTACGACGGGGTGCCGCCGTACGCCGAGACCCAGAACTACGTCCGCAAGATCATGGCCAACTTGAGCACCGCCGGAGCCTAGGAGAGCCCATGAGCGACCTCACCCTGAACCCGATCTCCTCCGACGTCCGCGCCCCGCGCGCGGCGCGTCGTGCCGGTGATGCCCCGACCGGCGAGGGCTTCGACCGCGCGCTCGACGCCGCCCTGGTCACCCGGTCGCGGACCGGCTCGCGGGGGACCGCGCAGTCGCGTGGCGCAGCCTTCGGGCTGGGCGCCCACTCGGCGCTGCTCGGTGGACGCGGCGGCTTCGGCGCGACGGCTCCCGACCTCGGTGCGCAGGCGCTGCGCCGTGCGTCGGTCGACTCCGGGTCTGCTGCTCCGGGTGCCGCTGCGGGTGCTGCTGCTGGTGTGGCGGCGGGCTCGCGGGGGTCTTCGAGTGCACAGGGCGCTGTGACGTCCGGGGCTGTGGCCGTCGATGAGGTGCCTGGCGAGACCGTGGATGTCGTCGGTGCCGCTCAGGGGGCCGCGTCGGCTCAGCAGGCGGCCGCGGTCGCGCTGGCGAACGGTGTCGCGGGGGAGTTGGGCCAGGTGCCGGCGGTGCCCGTAGCCGGGTCCGTCGCGGTCGATGCGGCTGCTCTCGTGGACGGCGCGACGGAGGCCGTCGTGGCCTCTGGTCAGGGCGGTGTCGCCGTCGCTGCTCCGGTGTCGGCGGGCTCTGCTGCTGCGGCTGCTCCTGGCGTCGCCGCGTCGGCCGCTGCGCCGCTCGCTGCTTCGGTCTCTGCGCAGGCCCAGGCGTTGCCGGCCGGTCAGGTCTTGGCGCCTACGGAGGTCGCGGCCCTTGGTGGCGAGGCCTCCGCGTCGTCTGCCGCGCGTGTGCTCGGCACTGCGACCGGTGTGGCCGAGACCGCGAACCCGTCGACGGCTGGGTCCGCTCCTGCTGTCGGGGGCGTCTCGAGCCTGGCCGGTGCGACGGGCTCGCCGCTCGCCTACAGCGTCTCTGCCGGCGTGCCGTCGCCTGCGGGCTCGGCCGGCGTGTCGGAGCTCGGCGTTCAGAGTTCGACCGGTCTTGCGATGCCCGCTGCCGGGGCTGCTGCCTCCGCGGCAGCGGCTGCCACCGCGGGTGCGCCTGCGGGTGTGTCGACCGCATCCGCTGCGACAGCGGCGTCGATGCTCGCTGCCTCTGCCGACACGACGCAGGGCGTGGTGCCTTCGGTCGCGCCCCAGGCAGGCGTGTCCGGTGTGGCGCCGCAGGTTCCTGGCGCCGCCGCGCAGGTCTCCCCGGCCGCACCGCAGGTGCCCGCCGCACCTCAGCTCGCCACCGCGGCCGCGGCGGACGCGGGGCTTGCCGCTGTCATTACAGGTCAGGACTCCGCCACTGCGGCCGGCCTCGCCGGTGGCGCGCAGTCCGCTGGGGCTTCTCAGTTCGCCGCGTCCACGGGTGCGCCCGCAGCCTTTGCGGCCGCGCCGGAGTCTGCGCCGGAGCAGCCCGTCGCGCCGCAGGTGGCGGTCATGGCCGGGCCGGCGATCTCGACCCCCGCCGACACGGTGCCCGATCAGGGCACGCCGACCGTCCCGGTCGGGACCGTCCCGACCCCGGCTCCCTCCGCTCCGGAACAGCCCACCGGTTCCGCTCCCGTCCCGCCCGCAACGCCGGGAGTCGGCGAGCCGACGCTGCCCACGCCGGGCGACACGGCCGGTGACACCGGGGGCGACGCCGACGGCGGCCCGACGCAGGAGACGCCGATTCCGGTGCCCACCGCGGAGGACACCGACACGCCGACCGACGACCTGCCGACGGTCGTCTCGCCGCCGAAGACGCTCGACACCCCGGGTACCGACACTCAGACCGTCGTGCCGCAGGTGGCGACGAGCCCGCAGGCGCCCGCGCCGAGCACGGGCCTGCCGACGCAGACCCTCACCGACGTCCCACCGATGCCGACCACGGTGGACTCCAAGCCGCTCCCGCCCGTCGTGCCGTCGGTGACGCCGCCCGCGCCTCGGGCCGAGGCGCCGGTGACAGGCTCGATCCCGACCGTCTCCTCGTCGTCGATCAGCTCGTCGGCGTCGATCGCATCGGACTCCGGCGCTCGCTCGGCCGAGGCCGCGCAGCGCGCCGCCTCGGAGCAGGCCGCCGACCGTGCGCCCGCCCCGGCGAGCACGTCGACGAGCGGTGCCGAGCGGGTCGCGTCGCAGGTCACCTTGCCGAGCCAGCCTCTGGCCGGACAGGTTGCTCCGCCGCCGTCGGCGGTCCTCACCGGCTCGCCGGGCATGCTGCCGCACCAGCAGGTGGCCTCGGCCTTCGGTGGCATGCTGCGCAGCCCGGACGGCTCCTACCAGATGCAGCTCAACCTCACGCCGGCCCACCTCGGCGCCGTCAACATCACGGTCGAGATGCGCAACGGTGAGCTGACGATCCAGATGAACGCGATCGACAACACCGCGCGTGACTTGCTCAAGGAGAACCTCGACAGCCTGCGCCAGGACCTGCAGAACATGGGCCTCAAGGCCAACCAGGTCGACGTCAACGGCCGCGAGCAGAACGCCCGCCAGTGGGCCCAGCACCAGGGCCTCGGCGACGGCACCGGCTCCGGCCGCGGCGACGGGCGCGGCCAGCGCGGCTCCGGCGAGGGTGCCGGCGCCGATGACCACTCCACCTACCTCGGCGACGACCCGACCGCCGCTTCGACCATCACCCGCGGGCTCGAGGGCGACACCCTCGACGTGCGCGTCTAAGGAGCACCGATGAGCATCACCCCGCCCGTGACGAATATCTACACGCCGCCGGCGCCGGGTCACATCCGGATCAACGGCAAGGACTACCCCTACACGCCGCCGAGCACGACGAAGACGACCGACGGCAAGTGGGCGTCGACGCCGGCCGAGGGCATGGGCGATCTCGCCAAGAGCGTCGCCTCTCAGGCGAACAACAAGATGAACGGGGACATGTTCCTCAAGCTTCTCGTCGCGCAGCTGAAGTATCAGGACCCGAGCAAGCCGATGGACACCGCCGCGATGATGCAGCAGACGGCGTCCCTGGCGATGGTCGAGCGCATGAACGAGATGGCCACGAATGTCGACAACATGGTCAAGGCGACGCAGTCCCTCGCCGAGACGCAGAAGGAAGTCGGCACGTCCTATGTGAGCATGCTCATGGAGCAGCGCATGAGCAGCGCGGTTTCCCTTGTGGGACGGACGATTTCGTACGCAGATTTGACAAACCCGGAGACGAAGATCGATGGGATCGTCGAATCGGTCAGGTTCGACAAGACCGGGCCGATTCTCACCGTGAACGGTAAGGACGTGCCCCTGACGGCGGTCGTCTCTGTCAAGGCTCCTACTGCGGCGCCCGCACCGGCCCCTTCGCCGGCGCAGTCTCCGGCACCGGCCCCCGCGCCGGCACCGACGGACAGCACCACCCAGACACCACCGGCCGGGTCGACTGACCCGGCCCCCAGCACCGATCCGGCGCAGCCCACCGGCTGACCGGGGCGCAGTCACGGATGACGCACTCGCACCGTCACGGATGACGGACCCGCTCGACGGCATCCCTCCTGCCGCCCGCACCCCCGACGGACACCCCGTCCCACCGCTACGCACAACAGCTCGACCGACGAGGTCGGGCAGGAGGAAGTCAACTCATGATTCGTTCGATGTGGTCGGCCGTTTCCGGTCTGCGCAATCACCAGATCTACCTCGACGTGACCGGTAACAACATCGCGAACGTCAACACCCACGGCTACAAGTCGACGCGAGCCGTCTTCGAGGACAGCCTCTCCCAGGTCGTCCGTGGCGCCTCCGCGCCTGACCAGGAGAATGGCGTCGGCGGTATGAACCCGAGTCAGATCGGCCTCGGCGTGCGCCTCGGCCAGATCCTCGGCAACTTCACGCAGGGTGGTCTCCAGGTCACGAACGTTGCGACGGACATCGCGATCCAGGGTGACGGCTTCTTCGTCATCGACAAGGGCGGCGAGAAGTTCTACACCCGTAACGGTGCGTTCTCGCTCGACAAGGAAGGCTTCCTTGTCACCTCTGACGGTTCGTATGTCATGAGTGGGTCTGACGGCACGGAGAAGATCCAGATCAGCGCCGAGGATTGGCAGTCGTTCCAGATCGCGCCGAACGGCGTCATCAGCGGTGTCGCCGTGGGCGACCCGACCGGCACCCTCGTCCAGATCGGTGAGCCGCTGGTCCTCGCGAAGTTCAACAACGCGCCCGGTCTCGAGCGGGTCGGCGGCACGATGTTCCGTCAGACGCTCAATTCCGGCGACCCGGTGCTGTCGCAGCCGGCCGACAAGGAGACGGGCATGGGCCTGGTCACCTCGGGCACGCTCGAGCTCTCGAACGTCGACCTTGCGGGCGAGTTCACCAACCTGATCATGGCCCAGCGTGGCTTCCAGGCGAACTCCAAGATCGTCACCGCCTCCGACGAGGTCCTCCAGGACCTCATCAGCATGAAGCGCTGACCTGATTTCTTCGGGCGGATAGCCCATCGGCTGCGTCGCCGTGCCGTCTCGGCGCGGCGACGCAGTTCTCGTCACGGGGTCTCTCCCGTGACACATCTCCTGAACTGCAGCTGACTTCGACAGGACGTCATTCATGTTCCGCTCGTTCGACGTGGCCGTGTCCGGCCTTCGCGTCCACCAGAACTACATCGACGTGACCGGCAACAACATCGCCAACGTCAACTCCGACGGCTTCAAGAACAGCAAGGCGATCTTCGAGGACACGATGACCGCGCTGGCCCGCGGCACCAACATGCAGCCGGCGCCCCAGCCGAACGGCGCGATCAACGCCGCGATGGTCGGTCTCGGTGCCCGCACCTATGGCGTGCGGGGCGAGTTCCACCAGGGCGCCTTCAAGATCACCAACCTGATGACCGACCTCGGCATCTCGGGAGACGGCTACTTCGCGCTCCGCGGGGCGAACGGCCCGGTCTTCACCCGCAACGGGAACTTCACCTTCGACGCCCGCGGCACCCTCGTCGCCGGCGACGGCAAGGTCGTGCTCGGTACGAACAACCAGCCCATCCAGATCCCGCAGGGCGCCAACGCGCCGGCGTCGGTCAACATCAACCAGCGGGGCCAGGTCGTCGGCGTCGACTCCCGCGGCGTGCCGTCGGTGCTCGGCACCGTCCAGCTGGCTCGCTTCACGAACAACCTCGGGCTCGAGCGCGTCGGCAACACCGAGTTCCGCGCCACGGCCGCCTCGGGTGCTCCGATCACCGGCTCGAGCGGGCAGAACGGCCTGGGGGATCTCATCTCGGGCGTGACCGAGGCGTCGAACGTCGACCTCGGCAACGAGCTGAGCAACCTCATCATGGCTCAGCGCGGCTACCAGGCGAACGCCGCCGTCGTCGACCGC
>RRZU010550152.1_pt1 | contig 11463 bp, 11 predicted proteins | sample 2165561 | NCBI WGS metagenome assembly RRZU01 (sample SAMN10456909, study PRJNA506462) | wastewater metagenome | isolation source: wastewater sludge | place: USA: Moscow, Idaho | reverse complement strand
GTTCTACCACCTGAACTCCGGCGCCAGGAACCCGCTGACGTTCCGCGGCATCTACGAGCACGTGCGCAACTACTTCACGGAGCACCCGTACACCGAGGGTCAGGGCTCGACGCCGCTGGCCACGTGGAACTTCCCCGGCTTCGAGCCCATCGAGAAGCTGATGTGGGCAGGGGACAAGGGCGTTAACATCGGCAACAAGCTGCTGAGCTACGCGCCGCGCGGGAAGCGCACGCGCAAGATCGCTGTGCAGCTGGACGAGGTCCGCAAGCAGCTGGACTTCCTCGGCAAGTACCTGACGCTGTACGGCGAGTACCTCCAGTCGGAGCTGCACTTCGTCGACGACTGCACGCTCGCGCTGCACACCTCGCTGCACGCCGACGACAAGGCCGCCTTCGGCTTCGACTCGGCGAGCTACGACTGGACCGAATACCTGGAGGGCGTCCACATCCCCGCCATCACCAACCCGGTGCGGCGGCTGGAGGCGGCGCGCAAGCGGCGCCAGGCGAAGGCGACCACGTTCAAGGACCTGAAGCCCACCGAGCCGGGAACGGTGCTCGCGGCCTTCGACCTCGACGGCACGGTCATGGCCACCAACGTCGTCGAGACCTATCTCTGGGCGCGGCTGCCGGAGCTGCCGCCGCTGAAGCGCGTCGGCGAGGTCGCCAGCCTCGCGGCGCGGCTGCCGATGTACCTGAACGCCGAGCGGCGCGACCGGGGCGTGTTCCTGCGCTCGATCTACCGTCGCTACAAGGGCGCGGACCTCGCCGCGCTCGAGAGCTACGTCGACGAGAAGCTGGCGCCGCTGATCCTCGACCGGATGTCGCCGGACGCCATCCGCAGGATCAGGGAGCACCGCCAGGCGGGGCACACCACCATCCTGATCACGGGCGTCATCCGCCCGCTGACGAGGCCCTTCGAGGGGCTTTTCGACACGATCGTCGCCGCGGAGCTCGCGACCGACGGCGATGGCCGCTGCACCGGCTATCTGAGCGGCCCCCCCATGGTGGGCGAGTCGCGCTCGGCCTGGTTGACGCACTACGCGAAGCTGCACGGGATCGATCTCGTGAAGTCGTACGCCTACGCCGACAGCCACGTCGACCTCCCCATGCTCAACACCGTCGGCAACCCCGTCGCGGTCAGCCCCGACGTCGGCCTCATGCGGGCCGCGAAGTCGCGCGGCTGGTCGATCGTCGAGTGGCCGGAAATGTCACCGCTGCCGCGGTGGAAGATGTCGTGAACGGAAAGGACCGCTGATGTCTCGCCCAGGATTCGTGCTGGAGGTCGACGACAAGACCCCGCCGCTCATGACCATGTCCGGCTCCGACCTGCGTCTCGACCGCTTCGGCCTCGGCACGCGGGTCGTCTACGGCCCCGACGCCGAGCGCTCCAGCGACCCGGTGGGCCTGATCGACGCCGCGCTGTCCGCGCCGACGGGGACGGCCCCGCTGGCCGCGCAGCTCGCGCCGAACACCAAGCTCACGCTGCTCATCGCCGACGCCGGCGTCCTGCCTGCGCCCTACTTCGACCCTCGCCGCACGCTGGCCGAGCGCGTCCTCGAGGCCGCGGCGCGCGCCGGGGTCGACGACGTCGAGATCGTGATCGCCAACGGCGCGGGGCAGCGCTGGTCCGGCGCCCGGGTGACCGAGGTCCTCGGCGACCGCGTGGCAACCAGCTTCCTGCCCGACGGGCTCGTCGCGAGCCACGACGTGACCGCCGCGGACCTCGTGGAGGTCGGCGCCGTCGATGGCCACACGGTTCGCGTGAACCGCCGCGTCGCCGAGTCGGACCTCGTGGTCCTGATCGGCGTGCGCACGTCCTTCGTCGACTCCTGCCCGCTGTCGTGCGGGGTGACCGACGCGGCCACCGTGCGCCGCCTCGGCGCGGCGGGCGAGGCCGACGCGTTCACCGTCGGCGTCCGCGACCTGCTGCAGGACACGACGCGGGTGTTCGCGCTGGTCGCCGTGCTCGGCCAGCCGCTGCTCGGCCGCCCGCTGAGGTTCGTCTCCAAGCGCGAGTGGGAGTGGGGCCCCGCCGACCGGTTCTCCTACGTCGGCGCTCGCCAGATCGCCGCGGGGCTGCCGCGCCAGGGCGCGCAGCTGCTGCACGGCGGCCCCAAGGCCGACTACGCCGTCATCGACGTCGTCGGCGGCGAGTACGCGGCCGTCCAGGGCGAGTCGCGGCTCGTGTGGCAGGCCGCCAACGCCGTCGAGCTGCGCGGCCAGGCCGACGTGCTCGTGACGTCCGTGTGGGGCGCGGCGATCGACCCGTCGGACCCCGTCGGCTCGCCGCTGAGCGCGGCCCGCCACGCGCTGGTCACGCAGGGCGGCTCGCACCTCGGCACGCCCTACACGCGGGAGGGCGGCGTGCTGATCGCGCTGCATCCGCTGCGCAACCGGTTCTCCAACCGCCGCCAGTCCGCGGCCGCCGACCTGTTCGCGAAGGTGCTGCCCCAGACCACCGACCCCGCGGAGATCGCCGAGCGGTTCGCGCCCGCGCTCGAGGACGAGTGGTACCTCGACCTCTACCGCAAGCAGTTCGCCGACCACCCGCTGCGCGTGTTCCAGGAGTGGGCGAGCATCGCGCGCGCCACGGCGCGGTACTCCCACGTGATCTGGGTCGGCGGGGACAGGCGCAGCGCCGCGGTGCTCGGCCACCGCTCGGCCAGCACCTACGCGGACGCGCTCGAGATCGCCTCCGACGCCGTCGGCACCACACCGTCGATCACGGTGCTGCGCGGCGCGGGCCTCGCGCTGGGCGACGTGCGATGACCAGGATGCTGCCCTCCTGGGCGCAGCCGCGGACCGGGAGGCCCCGCCCCCGGCTCACGCTGCCCCGCGACCTCGCGCAGGCCGTGACCGGCCTCGTCCCGCGCCCGCGTCCCGCGTCGGCCCCGCCGCGCGAGCGCGCGTCCCGAGAGTTGGGTCTCCGGGCGAAGCTCACCGGCAGGCACCTCAGCCTGCGCCTGATGAGCCTGCGCTTCGACATCGAGATCGTCGGCGCGGGCAACCTCGACGGCGTCCGCCAGCCGCTGGTGTTCGCGGCCAACGAGCAGGGCGTGCTCGACTATCAGCTGCTGCGCCTCGCGCTGCCCGGAAGGCTGCGCCCGACGATGATCGCGCCGTCGCGCGCCCTCGCCCGGGGCCGCAACGTCGTGGTCTTTACCGACGAGCCGCTCGCCGGCCGCATCGTCGGGGAGTTCTCCGACGTCGCCGCCGGCCTCGCGAACCAGCACAACGTGGCGATCGTGCCCGTCGGGCTGGTCGGCACGTTCAAGTTGAAGGACATCCTGAAGCTGCCGCTCACCACCCGGCCGAAGGTCTCCATCCGGTTCGGCGCCCCCATCTACGTGCGCGGGAGGCACCTCGCGGAGGCGACCGCGCGCACCCAGGAGAGCGTCGAGCAGCTCGTGCTCGAGGGCGACCTGACCTGGTGGACGGTCGAGCGGCGCCGCCAGTCGGGCCAGACCCCGGCGGCGGGGCGGCCCGCGCCGCGCTGGCGCAGGCTGTGGGACCAGGCCGCGCCCGACACCACCCCCCGCGGGCGGATCTGGGGCTGATCTCGTGACAACGGCCAGGGCCGAAACCGGGGGCGACGGCCCCCCGATCCGACTGCCTCACCTGAGGTGGCGGGTGCTGACCCCAGACGACGAGGCGGAGCTCGACCAGCTCCGCCACCAGTTGGCGCTCCTCGACACGTCCGTGCTCGCCGATCTCGCCGCCGACACCGAGACGGGCACGCCGCTGGTGGACGACGGCCTCGCCATCGGGGGCTGGGACGACTACGACACGCTGACCGCCTACGGCGCCCTGCACCTGGGGTCCACGGATCCGCTGCGGCTCTACCTCTTCGGCGGCGTGCTTCCCGCGCACCGGCACAAGGGGATCGGCACCAGCCTCCTCGGCTGGCAGGAGAGCGCCGCGGCGGCCTGGCGCGACCGCATGTATCCCGGCACGCCGCTTCGGCTCAGCTGCCACGCGGAGCTCGGCAGGCAGGGCCTCGTCCGCGCCGCGGAGTCGCACGGCTTCTCCACGGAGCGGTACTACTACGACCTGGTCCGCGACCTCGCGCACCCGCCCGCCGCGCGCGTGCTGGACGGCGTCACCATCGTGAGCTTCACCGACGAGCTGTCCGAGGAGGCGCGGCTGTTGCACAACCTGTGCTTCCAGCCCATCGGCGGGGGCGAGGTCTCCGCCGAGGAGTGGGCCCGGCGCATGGGAAGCCCCGAGTTCCGCGCCGAGTGGTCCGCACTCGCGATCGTCGACGGAGCCGTCGTCGGGTACGCCATGAACGCCGAGGACATCGCCGAGGACGGCGGCCCGGCCGGCTGGACCGAGCGCTTCGGCGTGCATCCCGACCACCGCGGGCGCGGGATCGCGCTGGCGCTGCTCTCCCACAGCCTGCGGGCGATGCGCGACGCCGGATGCACCGAGGCCGGCATCGGCGTCGACACCCCGGACGGCCTCGCCATGTCCCGGCTCGTCGCCGACCTCGGCTACGCGACACGCGACGCCATCGGGCTGCTCACGAAAGTCGTTGTCTGACGCAGTGTGTAAGCTTCGCCACGACTGAGTGACGAAGACAGAAAGGGGTACCCGATGTCCGGGCATTCCAAGTGGGCAACGACCAAGCACAAGAAGGCCGCGATCGACGCCAAGCGCGGCAAACTGTTCGCGAAGCTCATCAAGAACGTCGAGGTGGCGGCCCGGCTGGGCGGCGGCGATCCCGCGGGCAACCCCACGCTGTACGACGCCATCCAGAAGGCGAAGAAGTCCTCGGTCCCCAACGACAACATCGACCGCGCGGTGAAGCGCGGCTCCGGGGCGGAGTCGGGCGCGGCGGACTACGAGACCATCATGTACGAGGCCTACGGCCCGGCCGGCGTCGCCATCCTGATCGAGTGCCTCACCGACAACCGCAACCGCTCGGCGTCGGACGTGCGCGTGGCCGTGACCCGCAACGGCGGCACCATGGCCGACGTCGGCTCGGTGCAGCGACTGTTCTCGCGCAAGGGCGTCGTCACGGTGCCGAAGGCGCAGAGCGGCGGCGAGCTGAGCGAGGACGACCTGCTGGAGGCCGCGCTCGAGGCGGGCCTCGAGGAGGTCAGCGACGAGGGCGACGTCTGGGAGGCGCTGGCGGATCCGAACGACACCGTCGAGGTGCGCAAGGCGATCGAGGCCGCGGGCCTCGACTACGACTCGTCAGAGGTGCAGTTCGTCGCCTCGTTCGATGCTCCGGTCGACACGGTAGAGGTGGCGCAGAAGGTCTTCCGGATCATCGACGCGCTCGAGGACTCCGACGACGTGCAGAACGTGTTCACCAACGTGGACCTGACGCCCGAGGTCGTCGAGGCGCTCGAGGCGCTCGACTGAGTAGCTGACGACATGCGGGTGATCGGGATCGATCCCGGGCTGACGCGCTGCGGGGTGGGAATCGTCGACGGCACCGTCGGCCGCCCCCCGCAGCTGGTCGCCGTCGGGATCGTCCGCACGCCCGCGGACCTGGACGTCGCCCGCCGCCTGCTCGCGCTGGAGGAGGGGCTGGCCGAGTGGTTCGACCGCTACCGGCCCGAGGCCGCGGGCATCGAGCGGGTGTTCGCGCAGCACAACCTGCACTCGGTGATGGACACCGCGCAGGCCTCCGGGGTCGCCGCCCTGGTGGCGGCGCGCCGCGGGCTGGACGTGAGCTTCCACACCCCCAGTGAGGTGAAGGCGGCCGTCACCGGCTCCGGAACCGCGGACAAGGCCCAGGTCGGGATGATGGTCACCAGGATCCTCCGGCTCGAGGCCCCGCCCAAGCCCGCCGACGCGGCCGACGCCCTCGCCGTCGCCGTGTGCCAGGTGTGGCGCGGGGGAGCAACCAATCGTTACGTCGCGGCGGTCGCGGCAGCCAAGGGGAAGCGATGATCGCGCAACTGAAAGGCACCACCCTGCAGGCGGGGGCCACGTCCTGCGTCGTCGAGGTCGGCGGGATCGGCCTCCTCGTGCACGTGACGCCCGGCACCGCGGCGGGGCTCCGGCCCGGCGAGGAGGCGACCCTCCACACGTCGCTCGTGGTGCGCGAGGACTCGCTGACCCTCTTCGGGTTCGGGTCCGCGGGGGAGAAGGCCGCGTTCGAGCTGGCGCAGACCGCCTCGGGCGTCGGGCCGAAGCTCGCGCTGGCCATCGTGTCCGTCCTCGGCTCGGGTGACTTCCGGCGCGCGGTGCAGACCGAGGACGTCAAGCGCCTGACCGCGGTGCCCGGCATCGGGCTCAAGGGCGCGCAGAAGATCGTGATCGAGCTGAAGGACAAGGTGGCGCTGCTCGCGGCCGTCGAGGGCGAGGACGACGCCGTTGTCTCGGCCGCGCCGTCGGACGACGCCTGGCGCGGCCAGGTCGTCGATGGCCTGCAGGGCCTCGGCTGGTCCGTGCGCGACGCGGAGGCCGCGTGCGACAAGGTGGCCCACCTCGTCGAGGCGGACCCCTCGGTGGGCATCGCCCAGCTCATGCGGGCGGCGCTGACCGCGTTGGCGAGGCGCTGATGGAGCACTCGGAGGTCGACCCGGCGCCCGTGCCGGAGGAGCGTGACTACGAGGCGGCGCTCCGCCCCAAGTCGTTGGCCGAGTTCGAGGGGCAGCCCCGGGTCCGCGAGCAGCTGGGCCTCGTGCTCGACGCCGCGCGGCATCGCGGCTCCACGCCGGACCACGTGCTGCTCTCCGGCCCTCCGGGGCTCGGCAAGACTACGCTGGCCATGATCATCGCCGCGGAGATGGGCACGGGCCTGCGGATCTCGTCCGGCCCCGCCATCCAGCACGCGGGCGACCTCGCGGCCATCCTCTCGGGGCTCGACGAGGGCGATGTCCTCTTCCTCGACGAGATCCACCGGCTGTCGCGGCCCGCCGAGGAGATGCTCTACCTGGCCATGGAGGACTTCCGGGTCGACGTCATCGTCGGCAAGGGTCCCGGCGCCACCGCCATCCCGATCGAGCTGCCGCCGTTCACGCTGGTGGGCGCCACGACGCGGGCGGGCATGCTGCCCGGCCCGCTGCGCGACCGCTTCGGCTTCACCGCGCAGCTCGACTTCTACGACGCCGCCGACCTGGCGGGGATCGTCGCAGGCTCCGCGGGCAAGCTCGGCGTCGCGATCGACGCAGAGGCGACCGGCGAGATCGCCCGGCGCTCGCGCGGCACGCCCCGCATCGCGAACCGGCTGCTGCGGCGCGTCCGCGACTTCGCCCAGGTCAAGGGGCACCCCGTCGCCGAGCGCGGCGTGGCCCGCGCGGCGCTCGAGCTGTACGAGGTCGACGAGCGCGGCCTCGACCGCCTCGACCGCTCCGTGCTCGACGCGCTGTGCCGGCTCTTCGACGGCGGCCCCGTCGGCCTCTCGACGCTCGCCCTCAGCGTCGGCGAGGAGATCGAGACCGTCTCCGAGGTGGCCGAGCCGTTCCTGATCCGCGAGGGTCTCATGTTCCGCACGCCCCGCGGCCGCGTCGCGACCAGGGCCGCGTACCGGCACCTCGGCCTCCGGCCTCCGGTCGCGATGCCCGCCCTCTTCGAAGACGCCGAGTGAGGCGGCTCAGAGTTCCTTGCAGTCTCCGCTATCCTGAGCGGTGGCCCAGACCACGACCGGAGTAATCCCATGGACTTCATTATCATGATGGTCGCGTTGTTCGCGATCATGTACTTCCTGATGATCCGCCCGCAGCAGAAGCGCGCGCGCAAGGATCAGGAGATGCGTTCCCAGCTCGCCCCCGGAGACCGGGTGCTGCTCACCTCAGGACTCTTCGCCACCATCACGCACGCCGGCGAGAAGCAGTTCATCGTCGAGCTCGCCCCTGACGTGCAGATCACCGTCCTCAAGGGCAGCGTCGCGCGCAAGGTCCTCCCCGAGGACGAGGAGTTCGAGTTCACCGACGAGGCCGACGACGCCGCCGACGTGGCGTCCTACGACGTTCCCGACGACGCCTCGTCGCTGGTGGCCGAGGAGGAGCTGACCTTCGACCCGACCCCCGAGGCCGATACCGACGAGCCCGAGGCGCGCCCGGAGGACAAGAACTAACCGTGGCCACAACCGCCAAGCGGGGGCGACCTGGGGTCGTCCTCACCGTCTTCCTGCTCGTGATCGTCGGGCTCTACGCGATCATGGCGCTGACCAACACCTGGAAGCCGAACCTCGGCCTCGACCTGCAGGGCGGCCAGACCATCACGCTCGAGGCCACCAACAAGACGGTCCCCATGGAGTCCATGGAGCTCGCCCGCGACATCATCCAGCAGCGCATCGACGGCCTGGGCGTGGGCGAGGCGACCGTCGCGGTCCAGGGCGATCGCCACATCGTCGTCTCGGCGCCGAACGTGTCGCGCGACGACCTCGTCGACCTGGTCGGCGCCACCGCGCAGCTGAGCATGCGCCCGGTGCTCGAGGCCGGCGCCGGAACGGGCCCCGCCGAGGATCCAGAGAAGCCCTCCGACGACCCGTCCGAGGACACCCTGCCGGGCCTGCCGACGGCGCCGCCGCCCCCCGACGGGGGTGACGAGGACGCCGAGCAGCTGAGCATCGAGGAGGTGCTCGCCTACGAGGCCACCGAGGCGGATCTCGAGGCCTTCGCCAACTTCACCTGCGGCGATCACATGGCGGACAACCCGGCGCGCGCGCTGGTGGCGTGCGACCCCGAGGGCGTGCAGAAGTACCTGCTCGGCCCCACGGCCGTCATGGGCACCGAGCTCGAGTCCGCGTCCTACGGCATCCCGCAGGGCGACTTCTCGTACGCGGTCATGCTCAGCCTCAAGCCCGCGGGCGCGGCGCAGTTCAAGGAGCTGACCGGCGCCCTGTTGACCCGGACCAGCCCGCAGGACCTGTTCGGCATCGTCCTCGACGGCGTGGTGCAGTCGGCCGTCAAGCCGCAGGTGCAGATCTCCAACGGCCAGGCGTCGATCACCGGCAACTTCACCGCCGACAGCGCCGCCAGCCTCGCCAACGTCCTCAAGTACGGCTCGCTGCCGCTCAACTTCGAGCCGAGCCAGGTCGAGACCGTCTCCGCCACGCTGGGCGGCGAGCAGCTGCGGGTCGGCATGATCGCCGGCCTCATTGGCCTGCTCGCGGTGGCGCTGTACTCGTTCCTCTACTACCGGGCCATGGGCATCGTCGTCGTCGCCTCGCTCCTCGTCGCGGCCGCCGCCACCTACTCGGTGATGGTGCTGCTCGGCGCGGCGGTCGGCTTCACGCTGAACCTGCCCGGCATCGCCGGCGCCATCGTCGGCATCGCGGTCACCGCGGACTCGTTCATCATCTACTTCGAGCGCATCCGCGACGAGATCCGGGAGGGCCGCAGCCTGAAGTCCGCGCTCAGCTCCGGCTGGATCAAGGCCCGCGGCACGATCGTCATCTCGGACGCCGTGTCGCTGCTGTCGGCCGTCGTGCTGTTCTTCCTCGCGATCGGGTCGGTGCGCGGCTTCGCCTTCACGCTGGGCCTGACCACCCTGATCGACCTCGCCGTGGTGTTCTTCTTCACCAGGCCGCTCGTCGAGATCCTGGGCCGTACGAAGTTCTTCGGGCAGGGCCACAAGTGGTCGGGCCTCGACGCCGCGCACATGGGCGTCACGGAGGACTCGCTGCTCGGCAGACGCCTGCGCCGCAGGACCGGCGCCGTCCCCGCCACCCAGACCCCGCAGGAGGCCTGATGTCCGGCAAGAAGCTAGGTATCGCAGGGCGGCTCTACACGGGCCAGCTGAGCTACGACTTCATGAAGAACCGCAAGCTGTGGTTCATCATCTCCGGCGTCATCATCGGCGCCTCGGTGCTCGCGCTGCTGATCCGGGGACTCACCCTGGGCATCGAGTTCACGGGCGGCACCGACTTCCAGGCGCCGATGGCCATCCAGGCGGGCACCGTCGATCAGGTCCGCGAGCAGGTCGCCGAGATCGACGTGCCGGAACTCGAGGCCCAGGTGTTCTCGCTCGGCGACACCAACATCCGCGTGCAGACCCGGTCGCTCTCGCCCGACGAGACCTCCGTCGTCCGCGCGGCCATCGCCGACATCGCCGGCGTGGAGGCCGACGAGGTGGCCTACAACGCGATCGGCGCGTCGTGGGGCAAGACCATCTCGCAGCGCGGCCTCGTGGCGCTCGTCGTCTTCATGGGCCTCGTCATGCTGCTGATCGCGGCGTACTTCCGGGACTGGAAGATGTCGATCGCGGCCATCGTCGCGGTGGTCCACGACCTCCTGCTGACCATCGGCGCGTTCGCGCTGCTGGGGTTCACAGTGACGCCGTCGACGATCATCGGCGTGCTCACCATCCTCGGCTACTCGCTGTACGACACCGTCGTGGTGTTCGACAAGATCCGCGAGAACGTCCGGGGCCTCACCGAGACGAACAAGACGTACTCGTACCAGGCGAACCTGGCGGTCAACCAGGTGGTCATCCGCTCGGTCAACACGACGATCATCGGCGTGCTGCCGGTGCTGGCGCTGTTCATCGCGGGCACCTGGTTGCAGTCGGGCCCGCTCGCCGACCTGGGCCTCGCGCTGCTCGTCGGCATGATCGCGGGCGCGTACTCGTCGCTGTTCGTCGCGGCCCCGCTGCTCGCGTGGCTGCGCGAGCGCGAGCCGGACATGGTGGAGCACCGCGAGCGCCTCGCACGCCGCGCCGCCCGGGCCGAGCACAAGCGCGCGGCCCACGAGGCGCAGCCGGCCGAGGCCGGGGTGTCGGCCACCGACGCCGCTGCCGACGTGGTCCCCGGCGCGAGGACGCAGCGGCGCACGGCGTCGAGCCGCGCGGAGCGCAAGGGCAAGAAGTGAGCAGGGAGGCGGCAGGGCGCCGCGCGCTGGTCGGGTCGTTGATCCGCGACGTCGTCGACTTCCCGAAGCCGGGCGTGGTGTTCAAGGACATCACCCCGCTGCTGGCCTCGCCCACAGGGTTCCAGGCCGCCGTCACCGAGCTGGTGACCGGCGCGCCGGAGCGGATCGACGTCGTCGTGGGCATGGAGGCGCGCGGGTTCATCTTCGCCGCCCCGGTCGCGCTCGCGCTCGGCGCGGGGTTCGTTCCGGTGCGCAAGCCCGGAAAGCTGCCCGGCGAGATCATCAGCCACAGCTTCGAGCTGGAGTACGGCAACGAGACCCTCACCATGCACCGGGACGCCATCCGCCCCGGCGCGCGGGTGCTGGTCGTCGACGACGTCCTCGCCACCGGCGGCACCGTCGGCGCGACGGCCGAGCTGCTGAGGCAGATGGGCGCGGAGCTCGTGCACGTCAGCGTGGTCATGGAGCTGAGCTTCCTCGGCGGCCGGGACCGGCTGGCGGAGGCGGGCATCGACAACTGCTCAGCCCTGGTGACAGTCTGAGGCCATGGCCAAGCTCCAGCAAGGCGGCCGTGGGGGAGTCCTCTCCATGGTCAGCCTGCCCCGGATCGCGAGCTCCCCGTTCAAGGAGCTGGGACGCCGCGCGCTGCTCGCGCTGCTGCTCCTGTTCACCACGACGATGCTCGTGTGGCT
>RRZU011924849.1_pt1 | contig 11464 bp, 10 predicted proteins | sample 2165561 | NCBI WGS metagenome assembly RRZU01 (sample SAMN10456909, study PRJNA506462) | wastewater metagenome | isolation source: wastewater sludge | place: USA: Moscow, Idaho | reverse complement strand
TTATCGACACATTTCATCTTTGATAATTTTTTCTGCTAATAAACTTGACTGTAAGGTACCTTAAAACCGAAAGGTTATTTGAAAATAAAAAAATCATCACATTCTTTTGTTGAATGTGATGATTTTTTTGATTTTATGAAAAGGAGCAAATCATTATGTTGAAAAAAATAGATATTTTAATACCATATCAAGATTTATCAGAAACATTATCAGAGTTTCCAGTAAAAGTTCATGGTTTTCTTATGAAAAATATTTCACCTCAATACGCCGATGAACTTCATAAACAGGACTTAAGACCATATTCTATTTGTACCTTGTCAAACGGAAAATCAATAAGTATTCATATTTCAACCTTGACAGAAACAGCTAGTGAACTTATAGAAACTATGAAAAAAACTTCAAAAATAGATATAAAAGGTGTAAAAAATAAGTTTTCAGTTGAAAAATATAGAGAATATAAGCCGGTTTCTTTTTCTGAAATAGCTGGAAATAATCAAAATAATAAGTTTAAACTTTCCTTCATTACACCAGCTTCGTATAAATCAAGTGGTAAGAACTGCTTTATGCCAGACATACCAGCGTACTTTTATTCAGTTGTATGTAAAATAAATAAGTTTGAAAGTTTAAATATTGATTTTGAAAAATTTAAAAATATATATTCAGAAGTAAATATAATTGGTTATGCATTTCAAAGTATTAACTATAACCTTACAGGAAATATTATTCCGTCTATGATAGGGGAAATACACTTGGAAATACCAAAAAATAAAGAAAAATTTGATATACTTTATAAAGTATTTACATATGCGATGTATAGCGGTGTGGGAGGAAAGACAGCTTTAGGAATGGGTGGCTTCGCAATAGAAAATTTATAAAATATACAAATAAATATATCCTCTCTAATTAAATTAAAAATTAGAGAGGATATATTTATTTGTTAACAGGGTATTTTACTCCATTAATTACTCCAACTACTTCTGCCCATTCTATTAGTGAATTTACTGCTGAACGTGTGATTTCTGTATCTTCCTTGATTTCTTCAACCGTATCTTCAATATTTTGAACTCTGGTATCAATTTCTTGAACCTTGTCTTCAATATTTTGAACTCTAGTATCAATTTCATTAACCTTGGTGTCGATTTCTTGAACTTTGTCCTCGATTTTTTGGACTCTAGTATCAATTTCATTAACCTTAGTGTCGATTTCTTGAACTTTATCCTCGATTTTTTGAACTCTAGTATCAATTTCATTAACCTTGGTATCAATTTCTTTAACCTTAGTATCAATCTCGTTAACTTTAGTACCAATTTCTTGAACGGTTCCATCTATTTTATTTAATTGGCTTAAAATAGACTTAAGAATTTCTTTGTCTTCCATTTCATCATTCCTTTTAGCATAAATATTCTTTTTAATAATTATAATTAAATTTTAAAAAAAAGTCAATGAATAAAAGTTATCATATTTTGTAAATATAGTGCATGTTCTTTTCAAATCAACGTAGTTTATACTACTAATATTCTAAAATACTTGATTGAATGTTACTATTAAGCTATATGTATAATACAGGGACATTTTACCGAAGGTCCAGGGCGACCGGAAAGCCCGGTCGACTCCGCAGAGTCGAAACCCTTGCAATACTAAGCTCCATAAGAAATAAAGTATTTTAGAGTCTAAATAGTATTAATAAAATGTAAAAAATCTCACCTTAAGTTTTCTTGTGTTTCAAAATTATAAATGATATAATTATAGCATTACAATAAAGAAATTATGGAGAGAGGGATAAATATGATTTGGGATAAATTAGCTTCCGAATATGATAAATTATGGGTTCAAAAATATTCTTTAAAACCGACTAGAAGAGAGATTTTAAAGAGATTATCTTCATATGAGTTAAGTGAAGAAATAAGAATTCTTGATATAGGTTGTGGAACAGCACAGCTTTTGGGTGAAGTTCAAAAAAACTTTGGTTTGAAATATTTGTATGGTATAGATAAATCAAAAAATATGCTTAATTTAGCGAGAAATAAATATCAAAAACTTAGATTTAGGCATATAGATATTGATATATGTAATTTATCACATTTTAAAAATATGAAGTTTGATATAATAATTTGTACACATTCATTTCCATATTATAAAAATAAAGAAAATGTCTTAGATGTAGTGTATAATTTGTTAAATGAAAACGGTATTGCTATATTTGCACAGGCAAGTATAAACAACATTTATGATAAGATAGCAATGACTATAATAGAAGCTACAGCAGAAAAAGCAGATTATCTTTCAAGAAAAGATTTTGAAATATTGGCTTCAAAAAGCTTTTTTGTTGAGGAAAGATTTTTAATAAAAGAAAGATTTTTTATGCCTTCTATTTATGGTTTTGTTTTGAGGAAGAAAAATGAAAATTTTACTTATACGCCCTAAACCACATAAAGAAACTATAGGCCTGCAAAGTGTTATGATATGTGAGCCTTTGGAACTAATGCAATTGTCAACGGTATTACGCAAAAACAATCATGAAGTAACTATTTTAGATATGATTTTGGAAAGGAAACCAGTTCAATTTTTTGTTGAGCAATATAAGCCGGATGTGGTGGGTATTACTGGTTATATAAGCCATGTTGGAGTTATAAAAGAATATGCTAAAAAAGTAAAAGAAATTAATAAAAATATAAAAGTAGTTGTAGGTGGAGTTCATGCCACTGTGTGTCCGGAAGATTTTAAAGATGAAAACATTGACTTGGTAAGTATAGACACTGTTGATTTTTATAATTATGTGGGTTGTGAAAATATAGAAGTTTGTCTGCCAGAAAGAAATTTGCCGGAAAAATATATGAAGAAATATTATTATCTTTTTTCAAAAAACACTTCACTTATAAAAACCTCCTTTGGTTGTCCTTATAATTGTAACTTTTGTTTTTGTAAGGAAATTTCAAAATATCATGCTCGAGATATAGACGATGTAATTGACGAGTTAAAAACCATAAAGGGCGAAGAGGTTTATATAGTAGATGATGATTTTTTATTTAATAGAGATAGGTTAATTGAATTTTCAGATAAACTTATTAAAAATAAAATACATAAAAATTTCCTCGTATATGGTAGGGCGGATTTTATAGCCCAAAATGAGGATGTTATTTCGACGTTGAAAAAAGTAGGATTAAACGCTGTTATAGTGGGAATAGAAGCATCCAGTCAGGAAGAGTTAAATTCATATAACAAGAAAACTAAGATAGATGATAATGTGAAAGCTATAAAAATACTGCAAAAATATGATATAGAATGTTATGCAACAGTTATTTTGGGTATAGACTGGGATAAATCAAACTTTAAAAGATTGTATAAATTTATAAAGGCGAACAAACTTGTGTTTGTAAATTTACAACCGTTTACACCTATGCCACATACGCCTTATTTTGATGAACATAAGGATAATTTGATTATACCATATAAAGAACATGAAAAATGGGATATGGCACATTTGGTGGTTAAGCCCTCTAAGATTTCAATTAGGCAATATTATTTTCAAATAATTAAGCTATACTATAAAATAACTATGCCACTCCCAAACGTTATATATATGTTTAAAAAGTACGGAGTAAAAACAACTTTCAAGCTTTCAGCTGGAGCGTTAAAGATAACTTTTCAATATATAAATAAAATTTTAAGGGGATGATTAAAATAAAAGTTTTGTTAGTTAGACCTCAAGCACCAAATATGCTCAACTTTACAAAGATACTGGATAATGAACCTTTGGAACTGGAATACTTATATACAGGTTTGAAAAACTCAAATATTAGCTCGTATATATTTGATGGTTTAGTTGAGAAATCAACATTTTCACAGGTTTTTATAGATGAAAAACCGGATGTTGTTGCTATAACAGGCTATATAACTCAGCAAAATCTTATGCTGGATTTTTGTAAAAAAACAAAGTCTTTGAACCCAAAAGCAGTAACAATAGTTGGGGGAGTGCACGCACAATTAAATTATAAGGAATTTTATAAAAATGAAGTTGATTATATATATAGAAGTGAATGTGTAAATGACTTTGTAAATCTGGTTAATCTAATTAAAAATGATATGCAAACAGAACAAAATTTATCATCTATAAATGGTTTGTGTTTTAGAAATAAAAATGGAGAGTTTATAAACAACGAGCTTGTTTCTATAGATATAAATAGTTTGCCAATACCCGACAGAACACATTTTTATAAAAATATTTCATCTTATAGATACTTAAATTTAACTGAAGTTGCTACTATGAAAACAGCTTTTTCATGCCCATATAACTGTAATTTTTGCTATTGTACATTATTGAATTCTGGAAAATATCAAGCTAGAAATCTTGATTTGGTTATTGAGGAATTGAAAAATTTAAAATGTCAAAATGTACAGATAGTAGATGATGATTTTCTTGTGGATAAAAAAAGACTTTGGGATTTTATAGATTTAGTGAAAAAAAATAATATAAATAAAACTTATATATGTTATGCTAGAGCAGATTTTATTTCAAAAAACGCAGATATTGTAAAAGCACTGGCCGATATTGGATTTAAATATTTTTTAGTAGGTTTAGAAGCTGTAAATGATGAGGAATTAGAAAACTTCAATAAACAAACTACTAAGTATATGAATGAAAAATGCATTTCAGTTATAAATGAAACTTCTGCCGATTGTATAGGGCTTATGATTGCACCGATAGATGCAGATGCAAAGTATTTTGAAAATATGTATAATTGGATTTTGAAGAACAATTTGAAATATGTAACAGTTTCTATGTTTACACCTATACCAGGAACACCACTTTATGAAGAGTATAAACATAAAATTACGTCAAATGATATTGAGGATTGGGACTTTCTTCATTTGGTTTTAGAGCCTACAAAATTAACAAAGTGGCAGTTTTATAGCGAGTACAACAAGTTATTTTTAAAATTGTATAAAATTGCTAAGGATACAGGCATATATGACTTTATGAATATAAGTTTCTATAAAAATATGCTTACAGGTTATTTAAGTTCAAAAATTAAAGGAGGAAAAATTTGAAGATATTATTTATTCAATCAACTCCTTATTACAGAAAAAAAGAATTGGTAAAAAAGTCAAAGCTTTATTTTGTAGGTCTTGCACCTGCTATTTTGGCAAGTTTAGTTCCAGATGTGGAATTTGAAGTTTGCTTGGAAACCTTAGAAAATGTTAATTTTGAAAGTGATGCGGATATAATTGCTATTTCGGGAATGGGACACGCTATAGTTAGAAGCATAGATATAGCAAAAAAGTTTAAATCATTGGGCAAAACAGTTGTTATGGGTGGATATATGGCTAGTCTTATGCCGGAGGAGGCAAAAAAATATTGTGATAGTGTTATTATAGGTGATGGTGAAATAAGTTTTGTAAATATGGTTGAAGACTTTAAAAATAATAGTTTAAAACCTTTTTATAATATTCCTATAACTAAATTAACGTATCCATTGCCAAAATACGAATTACTGACAAGTAAGAAAATAGGCGATTTTTTACCTGTACAGGCAGGTAGGGGCTGTCCACATTCTTGTAGTTTTTGTTCTGTGTATTGCTTGTATAAAAATACATATTTAAAAAGAGAAATACAGGAAGTTATAAGGGATATAAAGCGAATAAAGGAACTAGGTTATAAAAAGTTTTTATTGCTTGATGATAATATTCTTTCTGATAAAATATATTTAAATGAATTATGCAAAGAAATAAAAAAACTAAAAATGCAATGGCTTTCCCAATGTTCCATAAAAATTGCTGATGATCTGGAAACTCTTCAAATGGTAAAGAACAGCGGTTGTATTTCCCTGTCTTTTGGTATAGAAAGTATTTCACAAAAAAGCTTGGACTCCATGCAAAAATCTTGGGCAAAAGTTGAGAAGTATAGTGAGCAGATAAAAAGAATAACAGATATAGGCATAGATGTTTCAACAGAAATGGTAATAGGTGCAGATGGGGATACAATAGACTCTATAAGAAATACTGCAAATTTTATAGTAGAAAATAAAATAGTTGTGCCTAGATTTTATATACTTACACCTATACCGGGAACTTTGTTTTATGATGAAATGAAAAAAGAAAAAAGAATTATAAATGATGATATTTATAGTTATAACGGGACAGAAGCAGTTCATATGCCGTTGAATATGTCTCCTCAGGAGCTGACAAGTGAATACTGGAGCTTATATAAAAAGGTGTTTTCTTTTAGTGCTGTTTTAAAAAGAACTCTTATAAGGAAAGATTTTTTTAAATCACCACTTAAATATATTTTTTACTTTTATGTAAATTTATACTACAGATATCAAATAAACCAAGGAATAACACCAAATATAATATGAGGTAATTAAATGGAAATTCAAGTTATACAAGACCAGAAAAAATATTTAGATTTTTTAAAAATAGTTTATAAAAAAGATAGTTTTTATAAGGATAATAAAACAGATTTATTTTATATAGTATGTTCTCAAAAAGGAGAGTTTTATAAGCGTTCCAAACAAAAGATGATTTCAGTAACGGAAAATGGAGAAATACTATGCCAATCGGTTTTTATAATTCATAATGATAATTCTGAACATTTGTGCTTGTCCTTTTTTGAGGCACTGGAAAATCAAAAAGATGCAGTGAATTTTCTGGTTAATTATGCTGAAAAATATGCAGTAGAAAATAACTGCAATAAAATAATTGTATCACTAGAAGGACACTGTAACAACGGACTTTCATTCACTTTAGATGAAAATCAAATGCCTGGATTTGGAGAAAGCTATAACCCTGTATATTATAATGATTATTTTGAAAGCTTTAATAAAATAAAACTGAATAGTTATTTTGATAAAGCTGATTTGGTCGCTTCTAGAATAGAAGAAGATGTATGTAAGTACAAAAATATTTTTAGTAAATTTAGTCTGGAATATGCAAGTTTTAAAAACAGAGATTTTATAAACACTATGAAAATTTATACCGACCTAAACAATGTGATTTTTAAAAGTCATAGATACTATCATATGAGAAATTATGAAGAAGATATTGAGTTATTTAAAGATATGAGACTGCTTTTAAGACCAGAAAATTTGATTTTTGTAAAAAAAGATGAGGATTATATAGGGTTTATTCTTTGGTATCATGACTATAACGAGTTAGTGAAGAAAGGTAAAAAAGTCGGAGTTATTGCCTGTTTAAAATACAAATTACTTAATGTAGCCCCAAAAAAGGTTAAAGTAGTTGAAATAGGTGTACTACCTAAGTTCAGAAGATATGGGATTATACTTATGCTTTTTGATGCAGCAATAAAATGCGCACAGAAGATAAGTCCTAAATCAGAAAAAATAATTAGTAGTTGGATACTGGACGAAAACAATAAATCAAACTCAATTACACTTAGATATACTAAAAATAAATATAAAGGATTTGCTGTATATGAAAAAGAAATCTCATAATTGGAGATTTAGTTCTTTAGGGGATACCTGGGATGAAAAAATCAAAAATAATATATGGCTTAAATCAAAATATTTAAAAATAGCACAAAATAGTGACAGAAAATTTGATTATATTCAAGGTGAAAACTTTTCTATGTGTAGATGTAAAACAAAAATTAATGTTTTTACATTTAGTAAGTTTAAATTGAATTTACCAATATATATGGTTTCACTGCCTTTTTCTATGGATGAAAAGGGTTTTGAAGGAGATATTTCAACCGTATTAGAGGGATATAAGCATAGAGGAATTCATATTTTTTTAAATTTAAAAAAAGAAGAAATTGAAACAGTAAAAGATAAATATGCAGTTGGAACAACTTTGTCTTCATTTCAGTTTGATAATAACTTTTCTGATTTTGATGATTATATAAAATCTTTGAGAAGTAGTTATAGAAGAAGAATTTTATTGGCTTTAAAAAAAGGAGAAAATTTAAAAGTAGAAAAAATAAAAAATGAAAATTATACAAGCTCAATTCATGAAATGTATATGCAGGTTTTAAAAAGATCAGAGTATCCTTTAGAAACTTTAAGTTATAATTTTTTTAAAGAAAGTGATTTTGATATATATGTTTTCAAATATAATGAGTTATTTGCAGCTTTCATAGCTATAAAAATAGTTGAAGATACTCTTTATTTTATTTTGTGTGGCATGAACTACAAAATTAGAGATGAAGTAGATCTTTATTTTAATCTTTTAATAAAAATAATAAAAATAGCTATTGAAAAAAAGGTTAAAAAGATTAACTTTGGACAAACTTCGGAAGAATCAAAATGTAAGATAGGATCTACGCTTCAGAAAAGGTATATGTTGTTATATGATAAAAATAAAATAATAAGTTTTTTGTTAAAAAAAGCGGTAAAAAACATTGAATATAGTGGTGAAATAGTAAATTATAGAGTTTTTAAAAAAAATTAGATTGATTTTTTGTATTAAATACTATATAATAAATATGTTAGCATTTTTATGTTGTTACTATTCAGTCAATAAAGTTAAGGTTTACGATTTTGTAGTTACTATTCAACCCCCAAAGGAAAAGTTTACGATTTTGCACGAGTTTCGACTCTGCGGAGTCGACCGGGCCTTTCCGGTCGCCCTGGACCTTCGGTAAAACATCTTTGCATTATAAATATGGCTGAATAGTAACATTTTGTAGGAGTTTCGACGCTAAGGAGTCTATCGGACTTTCTGGTAATCTTGAATCTTTGGCAAAATATCGTTATTTTACACGTATTGTTGAATTGTAACTTGATGCTATTAATTTTTAAATTTTGAAGGGAGTTTGAAAAACATGTGTAAAGATCAGAAATTTTTTGTTTGTAAACATTGTGGCAATATCATTGGACTAATTAAAGATGCAGGTGTTCCAATGCTTTGCTGTGGAGAAAAAATGGGAGAGTTAGAAGCAAATACTTCAGATGGGGCTGTTGAAAAACATTTACCAGTTGTAAATGCTACAGCAAACAAAGTTGAAGTAAGCATAGGTTCAGTACCACACCCTATGGTAACAGAACATTTTATTGATTGGGTTTATTTGAAAACAAATAAAGGTGGTCAAAGAAAATGTCTAGATGTAGGTTCTGATCCAAAAGTAAGCTTTGCTTTAACAGAAGATGAAGAAGCTGTTGCAGTTTTTGCTTATTGTAATTTACATGGATTATGGAAAACAGACATTTAATTTAAATTTTTAAATAAAAATTTAGCCTCATATAAATTAATTTATATGAGGCTTTTTTAAATAAAAAATATAATTTATGTATGTTCTTGTTATTGACATAATTTTTTTATGCTGTTATAATTAATTAATGGAATTTGTACAAACATATTAATTTATTATAATATTTTTGAACTAAAATATACATAAACTATACTTTATATATTTAATATATATTTTTTAAAATAAAAAAATCTCTAAAATTATAGAAAAGGGTGATTAAGATGCCTTTATTAGATCATGTAACAAAAGAACAAAAGATATTTAGTAATTTTATAAAATTGCTTTTTCTTTCCATTTGTTTCGCTTTATTTACAATAGTTCAAGTTAAATTTGACGCTGTTTCAAAATTAAATTTAAATGGAGTCTTAGCACAAATGCAGGTAGTAGTCTCTGTGTTTATGGTTTTATCTGTTAAAAAGTGGGGCTATATTGTTGCTGCTTTTTTGAATATTATATTATCTTTTGTCATATTGTTTCGATTTGTACTTAATGATATGTGGTTTGCTTTGCCAGGAGTATTTGTTCCAATATGTACAATTATAACTATATCAATAATATCAAATGTTGGTAGAAAATTGAATGATAGAATGTTTGAAATAAATAAACAAAAAGAAAAGCTTTCTCACATAAACGAGGAGTTGGCAAAAACACATAATGAGTTAGAAAAACAAAATAGACAACTTCAAGAATATAACAAAAAAATGCATGAAAATGAGGAGAAATTAAGAAAACTTGCTTATTTTGATGTATTGACTGAATTGCCAAATAGAAAAATGATTATAAATAAACTAGAAACATTACTTAACTCTTATGAGTACAAATATAAAAAAATTGCAGTGGTATTTATAGACCTTGATAATTTTAAAAAAGTAAATGATTCTATGGGACATCATGTGGGAGATGAATTACTTCAAGTTGTATCTTCAAAATTAAAGGGGAGTTTACATCAACATGATATGTTAGGAAGATTGGGTGGTGACGAGTTTGCCGTAATTATAGAAACTCAATTTGATGGTGATGGTCTTTTTGAATATATTGACAATTTCAGAAAATCACTTATTGATAAGATAATAATAGGCACAAATGAAATAGACATAAGAGCAAGTTTTGGTGTCGCTGTATATCCAAAAGATGGTGAAAACTCTCAAGATTTATTGAAAAGTGCAGATACAGCTATGTATAAAGCAAAAGAACTTGGCAAAAATAGTGTTCAATTCTTTGACAAAGAAATGAAAGAAGAAATTTTAAGAAAAATAAAATTTGAAAATAACTTTATTAAATCAATATATAATCAAGAGTTTTATTTTGTATATCAACCACAGTATATAGTGGAGTCAAATAGAATAAGAGGGTTTGAACTACTTGCAAGGTGGAAAATGCAGAGTGGAGAAATAGTAGGACCAGATGTTTTTATTCCAATTGCAGAAGAAACAGGCCTGATTTTAAAATTGGGTGATTGGATATTAAATCAAGCTTGTGTAAAATTAAGGGAAATGCAAAATAAATATGATGTAGATTTAGTTATTTCAATAAATATTTCTTCAATACAATTTTTTGCTTTAAACTTTATTGAATCAGTAAAAAATGCTCTTAAAAGAAACTGTATTGAGGGTAAATATATAGAGTTTGAATTGACAGAAGAAATTTTCGCAAGACCAATTAATGAAATAGAAGTTATAATGTTGGAAATAAAAAAAATAGGAATAAAAATATGTATTGACAACTTTGGTGCAGGACGTTCTTCTTTAAAATATCTAAAATCATTACCGATAAATACAATAAAAATAGACAAATCATATGTGAAGGATATAGAAAAAGAAGAGGATATTATTGGAGATTTGATTTCTATAATACATAAGTTTAATATACTTGTTATAGCAGAAGGTGTTGAAACAATAGCACAACTTGATTATTTAAAAGAGCAATACTGTGATTTTATACAGGGTTTTTTACTTGGAACTCCTTTGAAAGAAATAGAATTCAAAGAACTTATTTATAAGTTAAACAAAAAATAAAAAAATTCGTTACTATTCAGCCATATGTATAGGACAGAGATATTTTACCGAAGGTCCAGGGCGACCGGAAAGCCCGGTCGACTCCGCAGAGTCGAAACTCCCGTAAAATTATAAACTTTACCTTTAACGGTTGAATGGTAACAAAAATTTCAATACGAGGACTTATTTTCTATATTTGCATATTTTTCAAATAATTCCAAACACAATTCTCTATTAAATTCTTTGATATTGAATTCCCCTTTTT
>RRZU013196572.1_pt1 | contig 11466 bp, 7 predicted proteins | sample 2165561 | NCBI WGS metagenome assembly RRZU01 (sample SAMN10456909, study PRJNA506462) | wastewater metagenome | isolation source: wastewater sludge | place: USA: Moscow, Idaho | reverse complement strand
GTGGTCACCTTGGGGGCCAGATGGTGGTGAGGGGCGCGGCTGCGGCGATATGCGCGGTTGGTGGCAGGCCGTACATCTTCTGCTCGGTGCGCAGGACGTTGTAGTGGTTGATGGTCGTGCTGTAATTACCTGGCTGCCCCCGCGCACCAACCATGATCGTCGTGATGTGGTTTTCCTTGCGCGACGCATCTTCATCCCAGGTCAGGATGAACAGGCTGTTATGCGTTTTGGCCCATTGCACATAAGGATCAAGCCTGGCCTTCAACCAGGCATCGCCGGACTGAATCGGGCAGTCATGGTGGTCGTTGCACATATTCGGCACGACGATTGAAACCGTTGGCAGGGCGGCCAGGTTCGTGCTCGGGAAGGCGGTAAACGGCTGGTTGCTACTGTCGTCCACGTTGTCGAAATTCACCCATGGATTGTGCTTGCGGCGATACTTGTCGGCCTTGCAGCCGGTATACCCGGCGCTCGGCAGGTCTTCCGAAAAGCCGGTAAAACTCAGTCTGGCGGTGGCCAACTGGCTGGCCAGATTGGCTTTGTTCCTGAATGCAAGCGGGCAGCTATTGTCGGTCACGCCCTGCGTGGAACCGGAAAACAGCGCCAGGTAATTCGGTTGGCTCGGATGGGCCACTGCGTGCGAACTCGTGAAGTTGGCCCCGGCTTGCGCCAGACTGTTGATGTACGGGGCATTCACATTGCCGATGATCTGTTCCTGATCCTCGTTTTCCATGATCACCATCAGCACATGATCGAAGCGCGGCACCCCCGGACCGGCCGCGGTGGTTTCCGCACTCGCTTTGTTCTTGGCGGTGGCCTTGGTGGCCGTAAGCTCAGCCGCATGGCTGCTGGCAAGCAGCGAGGATACGACAAGGGCCAAGGTGGATCGGATCAAGGTGGACATGGTGGACCTTAGGATGGACTGGCCGGTAAGTCTATCGAGTAATCCTGGCCGGTTCAACGGCAGGCGCAGGAAGAGGCGGCTGGCGGTAGTGCCGTGACGCCAACCCGGGGGGAGGCACGGAGCCCGGCCCCACACACCTGTCACGCCGAACGCAGGGTGCGCGAACACGCCCCGGCGTCTGTCTCAGACCCGGAACCTGCTGACGACCTGGTCAAGGTCCTTGGACAGTTGTCCGAGCCGCTCGACATTGCTGGCCATCCCCGCCAGCGACTGACGATTCTGCGCAGCCATTTGCGCCACCTCTTCGACATTTCTGGCAATCGTCGTGCTTGCCTCGCGCTGTTCCTCAACCGCCCCGGTGATCTCGTCGACTTCGGTGGCGACGCTGCCAAGGTTGTTCCGGACGATGGACATTCCCGCAAAGGCCTTCTCCGCCTGGGCAACACTCTGGTCTACTGCGGCGAGGCTCTGCTCCATGCCCTGCACTGCTTCCGCCGCACGACTGCCAATGGCTTCGATCATTCCGGAGATCTCCTTGGTCGAGCAGGTGGTGCGTTCGGCCAGCTTTCGGACTTCATCGGCAACGACTGCGAATCCGCGTCCCTGCTCGCCTGCCCGCGCGGCTTCGATGGCCGCATTGAGTGCCAGGAGATTGGTCTGGTCGGCGATTTCGCGGATGGTGTCAACAATGGCCGTGATTTTCCTCGATTCCTGGCCCAGTGCTCCGATGACCTGGCTCGCCAGCTTTACCGCATCCGCGACGCGGCCGATCTCTTCGGTGACCGCACGCACCTCGTTGCCGCCGTGATCGGCCAGCCTGCCGGCCTCGGCGGTGTGCTGGCTGACCTTGCGGGCGAAGCTGGCGGTCCGGGTGATGCTGGCCGCCATCTGTTCGACCGACTGCGACATCGTGGCCGCGGTGTCGCTCTGCGTCTGCGAACTCTGGACAACGCGGCCAGTTTCCGTGCTCAGGTGCTCTGCTGCCTCCAGCACGTGGCCGGAGCCGGCGCGGATGGCACTGACCGTCTCGCGCAAGCTGGCCTGCATGCTGCCTACGCTGGCCAGCAGGCTCTTGCCGTTCTTCGGGTCAATACGCAAGGCCCTGGTCAGATCGCCCGCAGCCACGCTGGCGGCGATTTCGCCGACATAGGCTGGCTCGCCGCCCAGGCGCTGCATCAGAACCCGCAGCAACCACAAACAGGAAAGAACCACCGTCGCCAGGGTCATAACGCCGACACCCATGCTTGAGTACAGCATCCACGCGCGAGTCTCGCTCTGCGCCGCGTCACTTCTCTCCGCCAGCCGCTCGAGTTCGCCCGCCAGTGCTTCGAGCTGCTTCGTGAGCGTCTCGGCGGCACTGTCGAATCCTTTCCCTCCCTTCATGATCGCGTTACCGGCCTCGCGTCCCTGCCCGACATAGGCCTGGACCATGCGCTCGCCGGTTTCATACAGCAGTTTGACCGCAGGCTTCAGGTTCCTGACCTGTCCCTGCTGCTCGGGCAGCAGCTTGGCCACACGCTCCAGTTGAGCCAGTGCCTCGTCACGTTCGCGTGCCGCCTCGGAAGAGTCGGCTTCACCAACCGCGGCCGCGTCGGTGAGAAACTGCTGGATTTGCACGACATGAAAACGCAGGTCCTTGAAAGCCTGGATACCCTTTTCGATTCGCATGCTCTCCACGGAAGCCGCATTGAGCGAGGAGTTGCTGTTCCATACGATCACGTTGCCAAGCACCAACAGGGTGCAGACGATCACTACATAGACAATCAGGAGTTGCTTCAGCGACAACTGGTGCATGGCTCGGGCCTAAATGACAAGGGAGTGTCGGCGGAATTGCATCCGTCGACGAGGCTGTGCGAAGGGCCAAGATGAGTCCAGAGGTCTGGCGCCTGAAGGGCGCCGGGGTCTTTGGCGATCATGGCACCAGTCCTCCTTAACGGCAGACGGGAACGCACCTTGAGCCCTTATGCAGGAGTTCTGTGGCAAGATCTGCCGATGCGTGCAATCCACCTTCTATTGACGGCCGACTGGCTGGCGCTTCTCGTCTTTTTTGCCTGCTGGGCCGGCTATGCCTGGTTTTCCGAGCATAGCCGCTGGGCCGCCGAGGGTCTGATCCAGAGCACCCGGGATTACCGGCTGGAGTGGGCCTACCAGATGCTGGCGCGCGAAATACGGGTTATCGATTCGACGCTGATCGGTAACCTGGTGACCAGCGTCAGCTTTTACGCCAATACCACCATCTACATCATCGCCGGCCTGGTCGCTGTCCTCGGCGCCGCCGACAAGCTCCTCAGCTTTGCCAACGACCTGGCGTTTCCCGGGACGGGCAACCGGGAGTTGCTGGAGATCAAGCTGATGCTGGTGCTGGCGACCTTCGTCTATGCCTACTTCAAGTTCACCTGGTCGCTGCGCCAGTTCAACCTGCTCTCGATCCTGGTCGGTGCGGCACCGCTCGGCGAGCGGGACCAACCGGGCATCGAAAGCTACGCGCGTCGGCTGGCTGGCGCCAACAATCTCGGCGGCGACGACTTCAATCGCGGCATCCGTGCTTACTACTTCGGCCTGTCGGCGTCGGGCTGGTTGTTCAGTCCGCTGCTGCTGGCTGTCCTCGCGGTGATCATTCTGCTGGTGCTCTATCGGCGCGACTACCGATCGGCAGCGCTCGACCTCCTGCGCCGCGAGAGCTGACCCGGTGAAGGTCAACCGCCAGCAGGCCGGCATTGCCTTCGGCCTGCTTGCCTATGGCATCTGGGGCTTCTTTCCGCTGTACTTCCGCCAGCTCGAACAGGTTTCACCGATGGACGTGTTGAGCAACCGTGCCGTCTGGGCCTGCGTTTTTGTTGGCCTGCTGCTGACGCTACGCCGGCAGTGGCACAAGGTGGTGGAGGTTTTCAGGAGCTGGCGGCAGTTGCTGATGCTGGCCATCGCGGCGTTACTGATCGGCACCAACTGGCTGGTCTTCCTGTGGGCCGTTGCCAACCGGCAGGTAGTTGCCTCCAGTCTTGGCTACTTTCTGACCCCACTGGTCAATGTTCTGCTTGGCCTGGTGGTGCTCAAGGAAAGGCTGAACCGGCTGGAGTGGCTTTCAGTGGCGCTGGCGCTGGCGGCGGTCGCCAACGAGATCGTCGCTCTCGGCAGTCTGCCGTGGGTGTCGCTGATTCTTGCCGGCACCTTCGGCACCTACGGCCTGGTGCGCAAGCAGTTGCCGATCGATACGGTTTCCGCCCTGTGGCTGGAAACCCTGGCGATGCTGCCGGTGTGTGGCGTTTACGCCTGGTGGCAGGCAGCGAACGGCCATCCGGTGTTCACCGGGCACGACCTGTTGACCAGCTCGCTGCTGATTGGCGCGGGTGCACTTACGGCGCTGCCGCTGCTGGCCTTCGCGGCGGCCGCGCAGCGGCTCGACCTGGCGACCGTCGGCATGCTGATGTACATCAATCCGACGCTTCAGTTCGTCACCGCGATCTGGCTTTTCGGCGAGCCGATGCGCAGCGCCCAGTTGTTCAGCTTCGGATTGATCTGGCTGGGGCTGCTGGTTTTCAGCTACAGCGCCTGGAGTAAGTATCGGCGTCGCTGATTCCCGGCGGTCGCCGCCGATCTCACTCTCCCCGAATCAGCGCCACCAGATCCTCGGTCGACGGCAGGGCGCTGGCTTCGCCTTCGGCGAGGATGCTGTCGGCGAGCGAGCGTTTTTCGTGGTGCAGCTCGACGATGCGCTCCTCGACAGTGCCGCGGGTGACCAGACGGTAGACAGTCACCGGCCGTAGCTGCCCGATACGGTGCGCGCGGCCCATCGCCTGGTCCTCGGCGGCCGGGTTCCACCATGGGTCGGTGATCACCACGTAGTCGGCGGCGGTGAGATTGAGGCCGAAGCCGCCGGCCTTCAGGCTGATCAGGAAGAGGTCGCCGTCGCCGGCCTGGAAAGCAGCGACGCGGCGGCTGCGCTCGGCCGCGGGGGTGGATCCGTCGAGGTACTGATAGCGGACACCCGCCTCGTCGAGCGGTTCGCGCAGCACTTGCAGGAAGTCGACGAACTGACTGAAGACGAGGGCCTTGTGGCCGCTGGCGATGAGTTCGCTGGCCAGTTCGGCGAAGGCCTGGACCTTGGCGCCGGTAATCCCGAATTCGGGGCTGCACAGCCGCGGGTCGCAGGCGGCACGGCGCAGACGGGTAAGTTGCGCGAGGATATTGAAGCGCGCCTGCGCCTCCGGCGCCGCGTCGAGCGTCGCGTCGATCTCGTTCGCTGCCTCGCGGCGCAGGGCTTCGTAGTGCGCGGCTTCGGCCGCTTCCGGAGTGACGGTCAGAATCAGTTCGGTGCGCGGCGGCAGGTCCTGCAACACTTCGGACTTGGTTCGCCGCAGCACGAAGGGGCCGACCAGACGCTTGAGCACATGCTGCGCATCGCGGTCGCGGTTGCGCTCGATCGGGCCGGCGAAGCGTTCGTTGAAGCGGTGGACGCTGCCGAGTAGCCCCGGGTTGGCGAAGCGCATGATCGACCAGAGGTCGGCGAGGCGGTTTTCAACCGGCGTTCCAGTCATCGCCAGGCGGAAATCGGCAGCGAGTTCGAAGACCGCTTGCGAGCGCTTGGCCGCCGCGTTCTTGATTGCTTGCGCTTCATCGGCGACGATGGTGTGCCAGCGGCGCCCGGCGAAACGTTCCTGCGCCAGCAGCAGCAAGGTGTATGAGACGATCAGCACGTCCTGTGGTCCGGCCTGGCTGACCAGTTCGTCCCGCTCGCTGTCACCGGCCTCGCTGTAGATGCGAACGTTGAGGGTCGGCGCGAAGCGTTGGGCCTCGGCCAGCCAGTTACCGCACACCGAGGTCGGCGCGATCACCAGCGCCGGTCCGCCGGCGGCGCGCTCGAGCAGGACGCCGAGCGCCTGCAGCGTCTTGCCGAGACCCATGTCGTCGGCCAGGCAGCCGCCCATGCCGGCGCTCGCCAGGCGAATCGCCCACTGGTAACCATCTTCCTGATACGGTCGCAGCGTCGCCTGCAGCAGGCTCGGCAGCTTCGGTTCGGTCGCCTGGGCGCTGCGCAGGCGATCGATGGCCTGGCGGAAATCCTTGCTGACTTCGGTTTCGGTGCCTTCGAGGACTTCGTCGAGCCAGGCGGCGGCGATCATCGGCGCCTTGCTGCCGTCCTTGTCGGTTTCGAGGACGGCTGCGAGATCGCTCAGCTTCTGCTTCAGTGAGCGCGTCAGCGCCGCGTAAACGCCATTGCCCATCGGCACGAAGCGCGTTTTCTCGCGCGCCGCCCCGAGCAGAGTCTCTAGTTGCAGCACCAGTCCTTCGTCGAGCGTTGCCTGCCCGGACAGGCGGAACCAGTCGCGCTCGCGGCTGACGCGCAGCCCGAGCTGCCGGGTGTCGACAGTGATGACGCGAACGCTTTTGCCCTTGGGCCACTCGACGGCGGCAATTGCTGGCAGCGTCGGCAGCGTTTCGACGAGGCCGAGAGCCTGTTCCGGGTCTTCAATCAGCCATTCGCTGACGCCGTCGCTACTGTCGAGGAAGGGCAGCGCGTCGAGCACCGTTTCGAGGTTGCGGCGCTCGCTCGTCAGGTCACGTTCGGTACCGACCGTTTCGCTCCCCTGCACGGCCAGCAGCCGGACCCTGCCGGTCGCCGCCGGTAGCCGCGGTCCTGCCGGTCCGAGCGGCGCGACGACGAGGCGCAGCGAGAGATCGTCGCCGACCGGCGAGAGTTCGGCGTGCAGGCGCGAATCGCTGCTCACCTGCCGCGCTGCCTGCGCCGAGTCGGCATGCACCTGGAAATGCGCGGCCAGCGCGCGCAGCGTCTTTTCGAGTTCGGGCTGCGCCTCCGGCGTGTCGGTTGGCACCGCGAAACGCCCGGAAACAAGTCGGGCGGCCTGTCTCTGGGTCGCCGAGAAGCGCACTAGCCTGAGGCGTTGCGGTCCGTCCGAAACCAGCGTGATCAGGCTCAGGGCCTCGGCTTCGCGCCGCTCGTCGGCGCTTAGATAATACTCATCGCCGACTTTGGCCGGCCGCAGCGGTGGTTCGATACGCATCACGAAGCGATCGCCCTGGCGAACCAGTTCGAGTTCCGGCGCCGCTTCCGTCAAATCGATCAGCTGTCCGGGGGTTTCCGCCAGGGCGACGCAAGGGTGAGCGACGAGGGCGACGATCGCCGTCGCGAGGTCAAGGTGATAACGACTGGTGTAGCCAGGCTCCGCGCGCAGCGCCCGCGCGACCTTGGCGTCCCACGCCGGCAGGTTTTGGTTGCCGGCGATTCTCGCCAGGCTGATCGCTTTCGGCCGGCTCCAGCCGCGCGGGCCGCGCTTCTGTTCGAGCGGCTTGATGGCCAGCAGGTTTCCCTGCTTACCGATCTCGACCGTCCACAGCAGGCGCGTCACTTCACCGCCGGTCTCGGCGGCCTGGTCGCCGCCCAGCGATTGCAGGGCAATGAGGATCTCTCGCCATTGTTCGGCCGGACCAGCGACAAAGAAGCCGCTGGGTGGATCGCGCCCCTCGAGAACCGCCTGCGCACCGTCGAGCATCCGCAGCAGCGCGGTCAGACGGCATTCGTTCAGTTGTTCGCGCAAGGACTGGATCGTGTCGCGCCACTCCCTGGCCGGCAGTTCCGGGTCGCTCGGCATGATCGTTTCGCCACCCAGCCAGGCCGCCAGCAGAATCGAACACAGCGAGTCCAGGCCCAAGCGTAGCGCCGCATTCGGCCGCGGCCGGAAGGTGGAGCCGACGATCGCTTTCTTGCCGAGGCGAACATCGATGGCATGCACCCAGTCTCCCCACGCCTCGTGTGGATGGGGCTCGCGTCTGCCGGATTCAAGCAGGCAGAACTTGCGGGCCAGCTCCAGGTGTCTGGGTGTCTGCTGCGCGAGCAGCGCCAGCGGATATAGCCAGGCGTAACTCCTGGGCACCAGATGCTTGTTGCCGCCGACCGCCGCCTTGCGCTCCTTGAGCGCTGCTTCGAAGGCTGCCTGCCCCTCTGCCCACTGTCCGTCGATGACCAGCTGCGCAGCGCGCATCGCGCTGATCAGAGGATTGTTGAGCCCGCTCACCGCGAGTTCGAACGACGGGCGATCACCGCGCAGCAGCGCCAGATCGCCGAGCACCTCACGCAGTTCGATGATCAAGTCGTCGGGGTGTTCGGCGAGCTGCGCAAAAGCCCAGTCAGCGACCGGGTCGAAGTCGTTTGACCAGTACAGGCAAATGGTGGCGACCGCCTGGTAAGCGATCTGCCAACGCCAGTGCGGCTCGATGCGCGCGAAGCTGGGGCCGTCGAAAGCCAACAGGAGAGCTTTCGTCAGGACGTTGCCCCACTCCATCGAGCGGGCGATGGTGGTCCGGATGTGCGTCAACTCCTCTTTCGGTGCGCCCGAGAGGAATTTGGCGCGGACGTAGGCGATGGTGCTGGGGATGCTGCCGTCCGGCCAGTAGTAGCTGGTTCTGATCCCCGCCTGGTCGAGCTGCTCGCATTCACCAACCAGCCGCGCCAGTCGGTCACCCGCGTGTGTTTCGAGCAATTGTCGGTAGAGCGGTGCGCGCAGCACGTCCACCAGTTGGAAGCCGGCAGGACGCATCGGGTCGTCGACCAGCAGGCCCTTGCGCCGGAGTTCGCTGATGGCGATTTTGACGTCGGCGGCCGAGAATGCCTTCCCGGTATGCGTCGCCAGACCGCTGAGACTCAGCAGCCGATGCAGCTCCGTCTGACTCCGATACGTCCATAGCAGCGCACTGCCCAGGGCCACCTTGTAGGTGTCCGGGCCGAGTCCGTGCCGATCGAGTTGGGCGAGGGCGGCAGCGTCAAGCGTTGTCTTGTTCATGGGCGTGTTTCTTGGACAGTGGAGGACAGCGTAGAGCGATCAGTGGCGACTCAGCAGCATCGCGTCGCCGTAACTGAAGAAGCGGTAGCCTTGCGTGATCGCGTGCCGATAGGCGGAGCGAATCGCATCGAGGCCGGCAAAAGCCGAGACCAGCATCAACAGGGTCGACTTCGGCAGGTGGAAGTTGGTGATCAGCTGATCGACGACCTGGAAGCGATAGCCGGGGGTGATGAAGAGGTTGGTTTCGGCGGCACCGCCGCGCAGCTCGCCGTCCAGCGCTGCCGCTTCGAGCGCGCGCAGACTGGTCGTCCCGACCGCGATCACCTTGCCGCCGCGCGCGCGCGTGCGGGCGATCGCGGCGATCGTCGCGGGTGGAATCTCGAAGCGTTCGGCATGCATGCGGTGCTCGGCAAGAGCATGTACGCGTACCGGCTGAAAGGTCCCGGCGCCGACGTGCAGCGTCAGCCAGGCGACTTCCACGGCACGCGCAGCGAGTTGCCCGAACAGGGCGTCGTCGAAATGCAGGCCCGCGGTCGGCGCCGCAACGGCGCCAGGATGGCGGGCAAAAACGGTCTGATAGCGCGCTTCGTCGTCGCTGCCGGCGGCGTGCGTGATGTAAGGTGGCAACGGCAGCCGCCCATGTTTTTCGATCAGGGTCCACAGGTCGCCGCCGCCAGCCAGTTCGAGCGTGAAAAACTCGCCGTGTTCGCCGTTGCGTCCGCGCACGATCATCGTGATGGCGTCTTCGAGGACAATCCGGCTGCCCGCTTTCGGCGACTTGCTGGCGCGGATCTGCGCCAGTGCGTGGCGCGCGTCGGTGATCCGCTCGATGAGAACCTCGATCTGGCCACCGCTCTCTTTGCGGCCGAGCAGGCGCGCCCTGATCACTCGCGTATCGTTGAGCACCAGCAGATCGCCCGCTGCGATCAGTTCCGGCAGGTCGCTGAAGCGGCGGTCGTGCAGGGAGTCATCGGAGAGCTGCAACAGGCGGCTGGCCGTACGTTCGGCAGTTGGATACTGGGCGATCAGGGCGCTGGGCAGGTCGAAGTCGAAATCGTCGATGGTGAGCATGGGCAGCCGGGTCGGCAAAAAATTCTCGGGGATTGGCCGGTGGTATCGATTGGGCCGAGCGCATCGATTGGGCGGAGGCCTCGAACTCAGACAAGAGCCTGCCGGAGCGACGCAGCGAGTGGCTTGACCATACGGGCTGCAGACAACAGGTGCGAGTTTAAGGGATTACGTCGTCGACGGGACGATCGCAGCGGTTTGTTTTTGTTTCTGGCTGCGCTGCCGGCCGGCTCGGCAGGGGCGAATGACTTGCCAGCGCCGATCTGGCCGCCCGGCACCCCCCGGGTCAGTCACTGGATGAAGGAGGACGGCGAGTGACCAGCGACGATTGACTTGCGCCAGTGCACCCGGAGATACTCGCGCAGCGGGCTTCGATCTCCCGAAACCCGCACGCGGGTAGCCGCCGCATGTTGACGGCGCTTACCCAGAGGAGTGGTTCGTCAGTCCGTGGCACCGGTGGCCGCGGTTCAACCCGGCGTGGCCCTGGATGTTCAGCAGGATTCTTTGTGCGCGTGATCTGTCACTCGCTGGCGACTGCCGGCGGCACGCGCTCGCCGGCCTGCTGGCTCTGGCGATCAGCTTTGGCGCCGCCGCTCAGACTGGTGCTGTTGCACAGGTTGAAGTGACGCGTACTGGCGAGACCTACCGCGTACGTGCCAGCGCCCAGCTTGCCGCCGATCAGCGGCTGGTCTGGGAGACGCTCACCGACTACGAACGCTTGCGCGAGTTTGTTCCCGGGGTCACGCGTGCACGCGTCCTGACGCGCGCCGGCAACCAACTCAGCATCGAACAGGTCGGCGTTTTCTCGGTGTTCTTTTTCGACCTGCCGGTGAAGCTTCGTCTGGCGGTTGAGCACACGCCTTACACCACGGTCCTGGCGCGTTTGGCAGCCGGCAGCATGGACGCCAACGAATCGACGCTGCGCAGTTTCAGCGGCCGTTACACGCTGACCCCCGTTCGCCTGCCGCCACTGCGCAGCGTGCGTCTTGACTACGACGCCCAGTTCGAGCTGGCGGCACCTCTGCCACCGCTGATCGGCAGTCTGTTCGCCGTCAGTGCGGTTCGACAAACGATGCGCGAGCAGTTTGAGGCCATGCTGCGCGAGATCGAGCGGCGTCAGGCGCGGCTGGCGATCGCGGAAGACGGCAAATGAGATCCTGTCTGCTGCTGGTGGTCTGCTGTGCACTGCTGGGCCGTGCGGTCATCGATCCCTATGCGCAGGCGCCGGTCGCGCAGCGTCTGCAGCGCGGCGACGAGCTGGGCGATTGCGCGCAGCGCTTTCTAGCCAGCGACCGCCTGATCGATGCGGCCGGCACCCGCGATGCGCAGGCGCTGCGGGTTCCCGGTTTTCCCCATCTGCGGGTCGATCGGGTTCTGGCCGCGTTGGCACCTGGCCCCGAAACCACCGCCCAACAGGCGTGGGCATGGAACGAAGAGCTGGCGGCGCTCGACGCTGCCGCACGCCGGTTCGAACTTGCCAATACAGAGAGCGCTAACGCCGTGCTAGCCGATTCGCTGACCGCCTGTCGGTATCTGCTGACGCGCGCCGATCAGTACGCGCTACCAGAACTCATCGAGGCCGCTCGGGTACCCGATGACTACTCGATCAGCATGCGTACCCTGGGCCTGTATCCGCTGACGCGGCATGCCTTCGCTGCCGGTATCCGGGGCTGGCAGCGCGCTACGCTGAAGGAGTTC
>RRZU010002039.1_pt1 | contig 11466 bp, 11 predicted proteins | sample 2165561 | NCBI WGS metagenome assembly RRZU01 (sample SAMN10456909, study PRJNA506462) | wastewater metagenome | isolation source: wastewater sludge | place: USA: Moscow, Idaho | reverse complement strand
TTCTCCTCCTATTTTTTATTGATGCCAGTAGATATTTTTGTTCCAATCCACTGCATCAGCTGTACTATGATAACGATGACCAATACAGCAATCCATAATACAAATTCTTCACGGCGGTAATATCCGTAACGAATCGCCAGATTACCTAATCCTCCGCCGCCGATAGTACCGGCCATGGCAGAATAACCCACCAGCATGATCATCAGATTGGTGACATGTGCAACGATTCCCGGCATGGATTCGGGAATTAAAACTTTTCTTACGATTTCTCCATTTGTAGATCCCATAGATTTTGCAGCGTCGATTAAGCCTTTTGGAACGTTTGTAAATTCTTGTTCAAAAAGTCGTGTTATAAAAGGAAAAGCGGAAATTGTCAGCGGTACAATCGCTGCAGTTGTTCCGATTTTTGTTCCTACGATAAGACTCGACAAGGGAAGGACAACGATCATCAAAATAATAAAGGGGAAGGATCGTAAAATATTAATAATAACATCCAGTACTCTATAAAGTCCGGGAATGGGGTTTAAACCATCTTCTCGGATTACAAAAAGCAGTATGGCTAAAGGAAGACCGATCCCCACTGCTAAAAGAGCCGATAGAATTACCATATACAAGGTTTCCAATGTTGAGGGAAGGACAAGATCCATTATAGCGCTTGAACTCATGCGATCACCTCCACTTGTACATTATCTTCTTTTAGTGTTTTTAAGACATCCTGGTTTTGTTCCGAGGTTCCTTGAAGCTCAATAATCAAGTAACCAGTACCTGCTTTATTCAGCTGCTGAACACTCCCTGCAATAATATTTACTTCTACACCTTTGTCCAAGATAATATGAGACAGCAAGGGTTTGTTGTAATTTGTTTTATCGAAACGCAGCCTCACTACAAGACCATCGTAGTCTGATTGAAGAATCTCGTCTCCTAGAGGTTTTCCCTGCAGCCGTTCGATAAAAGCCTTTGTACGATCTTCTTTTGGTCTGGCGAAAAGCTCCTCTACGGTATTCTCTTCTATAATCAGTCCGTCTTCCATAACGGCGATACGGTCGCAGATTTCCTTTGCCACTTCCATTTGATGGGTAATTAGAATAACAGTCGTTCCGAATGTTTTTACGGTCCTTTGAAGAAGGTCCATAATCGCTTTTGTGTTTTCAGGGTCTAAGGCAGAGGTCCCTTCATCGCTTAAAAGAATACGCGGATTTGTTGCGAGGGCTCTTGCGATAGCTACACGCTGCTTTTGCCCTCCTGAGATCTCAGCAGGGTAAGAGTTTTTCTTATCGGTTAAGCCGACAAAATCTAGAAGTTCATCCACTCGCTTTCCGATGTCTTCTTTTTTCATATTCGTAATTTCTAGAGGGTAGGCGATGTTCTGGTAGACTGTCTTCTGAGAAAAAAGATTAAAGTTTTGGAATATCATTCCCATATCTTTTCTCATATCCAGAAGATCCTTCTTATTTAAAGAAGTAATCTCTACCTCGTCGATATAAATCTTTCCGGAAGTCGGTTCTTCTAAGCGGTTTAGACAGCGGACAAGGGTTGATTTCCCTGCGCCAGAGAGACCGATAATACCGTAGATTTCTCCCTGTCCTGCCTCAAAGGAGACATCCTTTATAGCATGGAACTCGCTGTCTTTTCCGTTGGAAAATGTCTTTTTCAGATGTTCTACTTTTATCACGTTATCACTTCACTTTCTTCATAGAATAAAATAAACATATAGTTTAAGTATAAACGAAAACCTACATTTATGCATCCTATGAACATAACCTAGTTAATAGATAGGAGTATACCATATTACAAGGTTTTTGAAAAGGGTTTTTTAAGACGGGGTAAGACGGGGTCAGGGGTTCATTTGTTCGTTTATAGGTATTTTTAACGAATTATTTTACTAAGAAGACAATGAAGTGTAAAGAAGTTAAAAAAGCGGAAAAATACAGGACTTATTTCGTTTTCCTGTTCTCTTCATTTTCTTATTATTTGCAATTTTCTACTTGGCTTTTGTCTTTTAACTTCTATAGTTAGGGTAAAAATAATAATGGGGTTACTCTGTTCGGAATAAAGGAAAGGGGTATGGAATGAAGCGAAAATTGCAATATATATATTTTTTCTTAGGAATTTTTCTCCTTGCTTTAGGAGCGGCTCTCTCGACTAAGGCGGGAATCGGGACTACACCGATGGCGGTTCTTCCTGTTGTAGGGAGTATGATAACGGATTTTTCAGTGGGGCAGCTTTCTGCTGCTATGAACCTTTCCTTTGTCTTTGTCCAATGGCTGATCCTCCGTTCCCGTTTTACAAAAAGGATGCTGATTCAAATTCCTTTGTCCTTTCTCTTCGGGTTTTTTATAGATTTTTGGCTGTTTGTGCTTTTCTGGCTGAATCCTGTACACTATCTCTTTCAATGGGCTGTTTGCATTTTAAGTATCATCGTCGGCTCTTTAGGGATCTACTTTGAAATCGGAGCTGCTTGTTGGACTTTGTCTGGAGATGGGCTGGTTCATATTATTTCAAAGGAATATAGAAAGGATTTTGGGAAAGTGAAAATATCCTTCGATATCCTTTTGGTTACCTTAGCAGCCCTTCTTTCCCTGTGGAACTTTGGAGAGCTGAAAGGAGTCCGGGAAGGGACCTTGGCAGCGGCGGTTTTCTTCGGGATCTGTGTTAATTTCTATAAGAAAAAGCTTTGTTTTTTTGAAGGTTTTTAAGGAAATAAAAAAGATGGGGAGATTATCCCATCTTTTTTTATTCCATAAACATTTCCGGTACAGCAAAGGGCTGGATGGTGATGTTTTCCCAGACTTGTCCTGTGCAGTAGGGTTCTTCTTCCAACCAGGAGTCAATGTATTCTCTGGAAGGACAGTTTAGTATGATTACAGACCCGATCATCTGGCCTCCTTCGTTTAACAAGGAGCCTTCATAGAGAACTTCTTTTCGCTCTTTTTTTGACTGCAGCCCTTCTAAATGGGATTCTCTGTATTCGAGCCTTCTTGTCAAGGCTCTGTCGTCTGTATAATCATAAGCTGTTATTATAAATTGCATCGTTTTTGTTTCCTTTCTATCGTATGACCATGGCGTATTTTTGAAGCTTATAGATTCGTTCTATGGTCTCTTCTTTTACTCTATATTCGTAAATGTTTTTCGGCGATTTTGGGTTGTAGGGGTCGGCGACTATATATTCTTTCCCTTTTGCGTCATATCCCACTAAGGTTACAGAATGGGCGTTGTCGATACCGCGAGCTATAGCAGTTCCATTCCAATAATTAAAGTATATCGGATTATTGAAATTATAGATACTCCAAAAAGCTATGGGATTGCCGTTTAAAAGTTCCATTCGGATATAATCCAGGCTGGAGCCAGAGAGGTCTTGGGCTTTTCCGTAGGTGTTTGCATAGGCTGTCATGGGTTTAGGATTGATGGTCATATAATAGCCGGAGACGACTTTATATGGGTCGCCGACGAAGCCTAATTCTGGATTTCGAGAGGTTTTAGGAAGCTTTGATACAAAGGCTGGAAGGCTTACATCCATGGCGTATCCTTTGCGTTTTAAGGCCATAAGAGCTGCAGCGGATTCGCATGCCATGGGGATATCGTCAGGATAGACCTGGCTTACAAAGGGGCCGGAGATATAGCTGGATTCTTGATCAGGGTTCATGACACTGTAATCCAATGTGCCGCTATAACCGGAGACTCCGTTGTATTTCAAAGAAAGGAAGTTTCCTTCTATTTTTGAAACATAAGCAAATTTTCCGGCTGGGACTTCGTGGATTTGCTCTGTTTTTGTCTTGTCCTTATAAAGAGGGGTGTCTTTTGTGATCTTAATATAGGCTCCAGCCTCTATTTTTTGTCTGCTTTCCGGGATACCGATGTTTTTTAGCTGATTTTCCACATTTTGAGATAGAACAGTTTCTCCCCCTAAAAGGATAATTTCCTTTGGTTTATTGGCTTTTATATAGTTTCCTACAGATACCGGGAGGGTGTTTCCAGGGGAAAGCAGGATGGGGGCATTGTATTGAGAAGCCATAGAAGAAGCGGTCAATGCATCTGGAAAATTCTCTCCAGAGGCAATAAAAAGAACAGGAGAGGGGTCAGATTCTTTTGCGATGGCCAGTGCTGTTTCGTAGCGGTTTCTTCCGAAGATCCGTTTCGGTGTTTTCCCCATAGCCGTAAGTTCCTTAGCGACCTGTGAGGATAGTGCAGATTCCCCGCCGATAAGGGTCGGGTTCGGATAGTTCTCTAGAGAGTTCTTTATAGAAGCAGGAAGTGCATGTTGTCTTGATAGAAGGATACCTGCATTCTTCTTAAAGGCAAGGCTTGTTGCAGAAAGTGCATCTGGATAATTTTCTCCGCTGGCAATATAGAAGCTTTTTCGATTCGAAAAATTATTGATTTTTAATGAGGTTTCATAACGATCTTTACCGAATAGGCGTTTGACCTTTTCTTTTCCGAAAGTATCGATAAAGAGCTGTTCATGCTCTTTCGAAATCGCTGTTTCTCCGCCTAAGAGGATGATTTCTTCTGGTTGTATTTCTTTCAGCCGCTTCAAGACGGATGTGGGTGCAATTTTTTTATGTACAAGAAAGATAGGGGAATTTCCTTGTAAGGATGAGGCGCTTAATGCATCTGCATAATCGTCGTCTCTTGCGATCAAGACTCTTTTATTTTCTTTGACAAATTTCGAAACTTCTAGGGCAGTATCTCTCCTGTTTTTCCCTGCAATTCTAGAAACTTTCGGCTGATAGTATTCTGCGGCAGCTGCTTTTGTACTGGCATTTAAGCTTCCCAGAGCAAGGAAGACCAGTCCTAGCAGGTATATTTTTTTCTTCATTCTATTCTCCTTATAAAAATATTTATAGACAATAAATCTTATCCGAGTGTTTTTTACAAAATTCTAATGGTCTCAGAATAACAGAATCAGCTAAAATTACAATAACAAATCAAAGATATTATTGTTTATGGATATCAGATATTCACGCTTTATAATGAAATTTCTTTCTCCTATACTAGGGTTAAGATAATACAGGGAGGAAGAAATGAAAAAAATATTTGCTCTTATTCTTTTAATAGGACTGATTTTATTCGCCTGCCAAGGGGGGAGGAAGATAGAAGTATCAGAGGATAAGAAGGTATCCGAAGAAAAGCAGAAAGAGAAGGAAATCAAAAAAGAAGATATCGACCTAAGTCAAAAGCCTAATGAAGCTGGACAGATTATGGTTTTAATGTATCACAATATCGGAACACCGGAAGCGGAATGGATGAGGACACCGGAGAACTTCCGAAAAGATCTTCAAGCTTTATATGATCGAGGCTATCTTCCCATTTCTTTAACAGATTATGTAAATGGGAATATCGATACTCCAGTGGGGAAATCTCCTTATGTGCTGACTTTCGATGACGGTCGTCAAAACAATTTTAGATATCTAGAAGATGGCTCTATCGATCCGGATTGTGCTGTGGGAATTATTATGGAATTTTCAAAAAAATACGAAGATTTTAATGCAAATGGATCTTTCTTTGTAAACGGAACAGGAAGATTCGGTCCCAAAGAGGAGGTTTAGAAAAAGTTTGATTTTCTTGTAGAAAATGGGATGGAGGTAGGAAATCACACAATAAACCATCCAAACATGAAGACACTAGATGGGTCAGGAGTCCAAAGGGAGATCGGGGGACAGAAGAATTATCTGGAAGAGTCCTTTACAAAACCTTATAATATCAACACTCTAGCCCTCCCCTTCGGTTCTCGTCCAGAGAAACACCTACAGGATTATTTGGAAAAGGGAAGCTATGAAGATAAGGAATATAAGAATATAGCGATTTTAAATGTGGGTTGGGATCGGAATCCTTCCCCTTATCACACAGATTTTGATCCTTTAGGAATTCATAGAGTGCGAGCCAGCGAAACGAATGTGGATGATGTAGGGATTTATGATTGGATGGAGATACTAGAGAAGAATCCGGAAAGAAGATTTGTGTCTGATGGAGCGGAAAATATCGTTACTGTTCCAAGCAGTTTGAAAGAAAAGGTCGCTGTGCCGGAAGGAAAAGAGCTCTTAGCCTATTAAGGAATGGGAAAAGAACAAGTTTTAAAATAAGATTTTCCATTAGAAGAAAAGATAAGATGACAATAGAAAAAAAGCGAAGCTGTGACAAAGGCTTCGCTTTTTTCTATGCCGGAGTTAAGGGACCTGAATTTTCCATCTTTCTAAAAAATTAGACACAAAAAACGATCCATTCAGAGAGGTGTTTTGAAGGATCGTTTTTTGTTTTCCTTATATATGATATGAGGTAATAAGGAGAGTTAAGGATTTATTTTTTTATGCTTTTTTCCACTGCATTTACGATGTTTTGGTAACCGGTACAACGGCATAGGTGGCCGGAAAGATGTTCTCTTAATTCTTCCCTTGTATAGTCTTCGCCGCTTTCAATGATTTCCACAGCACTCATAATGATTCCAGGTGTACAGATACCGCATTGTACTCCTGTTTCATCGATAAAGTTTTGTTGGATTTCAGATAATTCTCCGTTTGGACCTTGAAGAGATTCTAAGGTACGAACTTCTTTTCCTTCTGCCCAGATCGCTAGATAGATACAGGAGTTGAATACTTCACCGTTGATCAAAACGGTACAAGCACCACATTCTCCTACTTCACAGCCCTTTTTAACAGAAGTTAATGAAAATTCATTTCGAAGGACATCTGTTAAAGAGGCTCTCACGTCGATCATTTTGTGAACTTCTTTTCCGTTGATTGTACAGTTTAGTTGTGTGTATTGTGGATTACTCATCAATTTCACCTCCACAGTCTTTATAAGCTTGAGTGATACAGCGTTTCGCCATTTCCTTCATCATATGAACACGGAAGTCTTTAGAAGCTCTCCAGCTGTCTCTAGGCTTAAGGTCTTCTAGAGCGGTGTCAGCAAATTCCTTTAATAAGCTTTTATCGAATTCTTTTCCTTTCATAAATTCTTCTGCTGATTTTGCTCGTAGAGGGACAGGTCCTGCTACACCGAATGCAGCGCGGCAGTCTTTGATCGTTTTCTTATCATCTTCTAAAGATACGTTGATAGAGCAGGTTGTTGTTGCAATATCAAGAGCATTACGCATAGCGTATTTGAAATAGCAGCCCTTGTAGTTTTCATAAGATTCTTTTTTTATAAGAATCGCTGTTTGAATTTCGTTTTGTGCAAGCTTTACTTTTCCAGCCGTTACATAAAAATCGATAAGAGGAGTGGTTCGTTTGCCCTCCGGTCCTAAGATTTCTACAATGGCATCGTAAGCTAAAAGTGTAGCTGCAGAGTCTGCAGAGGTAATACCGTTGCAGGTATTTCCGCCGATAGTTCCAATATTTCGAATCTGCGGACTTCCGACTTCTCTACAAGCATCAGACAATACCATCATATGCTCGCGAATAATCGGATCGAATTGTACTTTAGAGAAACTAGATAGAGAGCCGATACGGATGGTTCCGTCCTCTTCCATTGTAATTCCTCTTAATTCGTCTATATTATAAATACTTACAAGCTCGATGCCTGCAATTCTACCTTCTCTGATTTGAATTAAGACATCACTTCCTCCGGCAATTACTTTTGCTTCCGGATGTTCCGTTAATAGTTCAACGGCTTCTTCAGGAGAGTGAGCTTGATACATCGCTTTGATATCATACATTACTGGTCAACCTCCTCAAATAATCCTTCTTCGCGGAATGCTTCAAATAATCTCTTTGGATTGACAGGGTTGTCTTTTACGCCAACTCCTGTTGCATTGAAGATTGCGTTTCGAATAGCTGGTGCTCCGGAACAAGTAGGCGGTTCTCCTAATGCCTTTGTGCCGTATGCACTGGTTGGTTCTGAGTTTTCTACAAATAAGGCTTCTAATTCAGGATGGTCTTCCATAGAGGATAGTTTGTAATCCAATAGGTTGTTGTTTAATGGACGTCCTGTTTTTTCGTCGAATAATAATTCTTCTAAAAGTCCGTATCCGATGGCCATACTCATTCCACCGTGAACCTGAGCTTCTGCAAGAGCTGGGTTGATTAAATCACCGCAGTCGTGCACGTTGATCATACGAAGAAGTTTTACTTTACACAATGCAATATCTACTTCTACTTCAGCGAATGTACATCCGAAAGAATAGGCATTTGATTTGATTTGATAAGTGGATTCTGCTGCAAAATGCTCACTGTGATCTAAGCTGTAAAGAGCTTCTGTAGCCAATTCGCCAAGGGATAATAGAATTCTATTGTCCGTTGTTCTTACGATATTTCCATCGATAATATCCAAATTATAAACCGGCATTCTAGTATATTCTTGAGCATACTCTAAAACTTTTCTTTTAAGAAGCTCAGCTGTTTGTCGAATGGAGAATCCTGCTGCATAGGTCTGTCTAGAAGCATAAGCTCCTGTACCGAATGGTGTTACATCAGTATCTTGAGTAGATACTACATGTACCATATCCATTGGAATGCCTAATGTAGTAGAAATCATTTGAGCAAAAGCTGTATCCGCCCCTTGTCCGATTTCTGTTTCGCCGATTTGAAGCTGAACGGAGCCGTCCTGATTCATTACGATACGAGAAGAAGAGGATTCAAGGGAAATTGGCCATACACCAGTGTTATACCAGAAAGCAGCCATACCGATTCCACGGCGGATATTTCCTGTTTGGTTTGCATATTCTTTGATCTTTTTATCATATTCGATGGCTTCGCTTCCCATTTTTAGTGTTTCAATATAGGAATCATGGTAAAGTTCGTTTTTAGAGAATCCATCTGCGTAGCCTTTTCTCATGCTGACTTGATTACGATAATCTAATGGGTTTCTACCAAGTTCTTTAGCGATTTCATCGATATGGCATTCTTCAGCCCAAGTAATTTGAGGGATACCATATCCTCTCATAGCACCTGCGGCTGGTGTATTTGTATAGACAGTATAGGCATCGGATTGAATATTATCGCATGGATAATGCTGTCCGAAAGCTCCTTGGCCTTTTGCGTTTACACTATGTCCGTGAGATGCATAAGCCCCTTGGTTAGAGAAAGCCTCAAATTTTCGAGCTACCATAGAGCCGTCTTCTCTTACATAAGAAATGATATGATATTCGATAGCATGGCGGACTCTGTTGTTAACAAAGGATTCTTCTCTTGTTACATCTAATTTTACAAGTCTTCCCCCTAGTTGTTGGGAAACATAAGCTACAAGAGGTTCATAAAGAGAGTCCTGTTTGTTTCCGAATCCTCCGCCGATATAAGGTTTGATGATTCGGATTTTACCCCATGGAAGACCTAGAGCCTGGGCAACGATACGTCTTACGATATGAGGAATTTGAGTAGAAGAAACAACCTTGATCTTTCCGGCATCTTCTTCTGCAAAACAGATATGGTTTTCAATATGTGTATGCTGAACGATAGGAGTTCTGTACCAGCCTTCTACTTTGATAAGACCTGGTTCTTTTATAGCTTCCTCATAATCTCCCCGGTCTTTGTTTGTATGAGCTAAAATATTGCTGCAGTTATCTTGATCGTCTACTAGTTTTACAGTAGAAGGGAAAAGACCTTTTTCTTCTTCACAGTCCATTCTCATTTCATCGTGGATAACAGGAGCGCCTGGTTTCATCGATTCTCTCGCATCCAATACGAATGGATATTCGATATATTCTACTTCAATTGCTGCAACACCTTGTTTTGCCGCTACTTCGTCTTCTGCTACGACGATAGCGATTTCATCACCATAATAACGAACGTGTCTGTTTAAGATCTTACGATCGGCTACGTCTTGGTGAGAAGGGTCTGTACTCCATGGATGTCCTGCAGTTGGGAAAGGGATATCCGGTACATCAAAACAAGTGATTACTTTTACTACACCTGGAATCGCTTCTGCTTTTGAAGTATCCATTGATTTTACAACACCATGGGCAATGGTGGAGTGTAATAATTTAATTATTAATGCATTACGATTGCATAGATCGTCTGTGTATTTAGCACGGCCGGTCACTTTGTCGTAAGCATCAACTCTTTTAACACTTTTTCCGATACTCATTGTGAGCCTCCTTTAATAGTTCCTTTATAAAAGTCTATAATTTATTGTTTAGCCTTATTATAGTTCTATAGGAGAACCCTTTCAAGTTCTTTTATCGTAAGACTTGAATAGAAAGGCTTTCATCAAAATAAATAAAGAGAGAAAGTGCTATACTATAATCGAAAAAGAATTTATATAATGGAAACAAAATCTCAGGAAAATAAAAGAATGTGATTTTGAGTTGTAGTAGAGTGTATATAAGGAAAGAAGGAGTTGCAAATGAAAAAAAGATCAATTTTTTGGATCGCATTTGTTTTTACGATTTTAACTTTTTACAAGGCAGATATTTCTTATGGAGCCGTTCATCGTATAGGGGGGGATAATCGCTGTGAAACAGCAGAGCGAATTGCAGGGGAGTTTCAATGGTCAGACAATGCAGTGATTGTCAGCGGAGATTCCTATGCGGATGCCTTAGCTGCCGGACCCTATGCGGCCAATATCGGCGGGACAATCTTTCTCGTCCAAGACGGATACGATATTTCAACGGTTCTTAACAAATATCAGGTAAAAAATGTGGTGATTGTCGGAGGAGAGAAGGCTGTCTCTTCTAGGATAGAAGACAAGCTTCGAGAGTCCTTTCAAGTCTATCGTCTCGGTGGAGAAAATCGTTATGAAACAGCAAGACTGGTTAATGAGCAGACAGAGAACCTGCCGATCAATGTCGGCGTTGCAACGGGAAGAAACTTTCCAGATGCTTTAGCGGCAGGGGCTTTTTTAGCAGGAAAGGGTTATGGTCTTCAAATAGTGGACGGAAGAGAGGGGTTTCGGCTTCCAGAATCTTTTGCAGGACATTATACCTTTGGGGCAGAAGCAGCGGTAAAATTTTCCATGGGAGAGAGAATTGCGGGAGCAGACCGTTACGAAACGGCAGCGAATATTGCAAAGAAAATGGGAGATTACCAGGCAGTCGTAGTAGCAAGTGGTGAAAATTTCCCAGATGCATTAGCAGTAACTGCCTTTGCAAAATCAGTAAATGCCCCTGTGATATTGACGAGAAGGGATTCCCTTCCATCTGTGTCCAAGGAAGCGATTCAAAAGGCTCGGGATATCTATATTATCGGCGGAGAAGGAGCGGTTTCCAAAAGAGTTGAGAATCAAATTCTTGGAAAGGAAGAACCGACACCGAAACCGAATCCTCAGCCAGAGAAGCCCGAACTTGTAACAAAGAACGGAATTACAACCATTGATGGAATTCTTATTGTCAACAAGAACTATTCTTTGCCATCGAATTATAATCCGGGACTCAGCCAGAATGTGAGGGATTATTTTGAACGAATGAAAAGAGCGGCAGCTGGACAGGGTCTTAGCATCAGCATCGGGTCTGGTTTTCTATCCTATTGATAGCAAATGAACCTTTACGAAGGCTAGGTAAGACATTACGATAGAAGGTATGTAGATCGAATATCGCCA
>RRZU011955246.1_pt1 | contig 11467 bp, 11 predicted proteins | sample 2165561 | NCBI WGS metagenome assembly RRZU01 (sample SAMN10456909, study PRJNA506462) | wastewater metagenome | isolation source: wastewater sludge | place: USA: Moscow, Idaho | reverse complement strand
TTTTTTAAAACTGATAAAACTACCTTTTTTTAAAATCCTAAATTTTGAATAGGATTTCTAAAATGCAACTCTCATTTTTTCTTTAATGGCATCTAAACAAAGGTTGTTGATGCTTCCTTCATGCGTATGTTTGGTCTCTTTTGGAGATTGAAAAGTACCGTTTTCCAGTTGTTCTGCAACTGCTTTGTAGGCATCTCTAAAAGGCATTCCTGCAACTACCATTTCGTTTAAGGAATCTACCGTAAATAAATAATCGTATTTTTTATCGTCTAAAATATGCTCTTTTACTTTAATGTCTTTGATAGAAAATAGGGCAATGTCTAAACATGCTTTCAGGTTCTGAATTGCTGGAAACAACCCTTCTTTCAATAATTGTAAATCGCGGTGATAGCCACTTGGAAGGTTGTTGGTAATTAAAGTAATTTCGTATGGTAACGCTTGAATTTTGTTGCATTTACCACGGATTAATTCAAAAACATCTGGGTTTTTCTTGTGTGGCATGATGCTCGAGCCTGTTGTAAGATGTGAAGGCAAAGTGATGAAATCAAAATTTTGACTCATATACAAACACACATCCATCGAGAATTTAGCCAAAGTTGCTGCCACGCTGCTCATCGCAAAAGCGACTGTTTTTTCTGATTTTCCACGGCTCATTTGGGCCGCTACCGAATTGTATTTTAGCGTTTCAAAACCTAATTCTTTTGTAGTGAATGTTCTGTCTATGGGAAACGAGCTTCCGTAACCTGCGGCTGAACCTAGCGGATTTTGGTCCACAATTTTCAAAGCGGCATTTAGCATTGCGATATCATCAATCAAAGTTTCGGCGTAAGCAGAAAACCACATTCCAAAAGAAGAGGGCATGGCAATTTGAAGGTGCGTATATCCGGGTAACAACACATTTTGATGTTTTTCTGCCGATTCCATTAGCAAATCAAAAAGGCTTTTTACTTGTTCTTTTAGTTCTTTAACGACGTCTTTAAGATATAAATTCACATCAACTAATACTTGGTCGTTACGAGAACGGGCAGTGTGAATTTTTTTCCCAGCATCGCCGAGTTTTACAGTTAGTAAATACTCAATTTTGGAATGTACGTCTTCAAAACTGTCTTCGATTATGAAATTACCGCTTTCAGTATCTTTAATGATTTCTTCCAAAGCCAAAACCAAAGAAACGGTTTCGGAGTCTGTTAAAAGACCAATTTGTCCCAGCATCTTTGCATGCGCAATAGAGCCTAACGCATCATATTTTGCCAGCACTAAATCTAGTTCCCTGTCGTTGCCAACGGTAAATTGTTCAATTTGCCTATCGGTTGGTATTCCTTTTTCCCAAAGTTTCATAATTTTTATTTTTGTTTAGCAAAGATTCTCCAAGTTTACTCAAAGATTCACAAAGTTTTTATTTTTGATAGTTCTAGCCCCGATAGAAGCGGCATCCTCTTGTGGCGGTGTTCGCCACAAGAGATATAGCGGAGAGCGGGATGAGCTCCTCCTTCGACTGCACTCAGGATAATTTTTATTGTTGGAAAAAATCAGTTAGTATTTTGATATACAACTCAATTCCTTCTTCAATTTCGTTTATAAATATAAATTCGTTTGCGGAGTGTGACCGCAGCGTATCTCCAGGACCCAATTTCAAGGATTGACAACTCAATACCGACTGATCCGAAAGAGTAGGTGAGCCATAGGTTGTTCTTCCTAGTGCTATTCCAGCCTGCACCAATCCATGCGCAACAGGAATCGATGAGGCATTCAAATGCATGGATCGCGGATTGATTTCAGCAGTTAGCTGTTTTTTGATAATAGCTAAAATTTCGGAATTTGTATAGCAATCATTCACCCTAATATCGACAACCAAATCGCATTGAGACGGCACAACATTGTGTTGTTTTCCAGCATTGATTTGGGTTACAGTCATTTTTACGGGGCCTAATTGCTCTGATATTTTTTCGAATTTAAAGCTGTTAAACCATTCGATTACGGGAATAGCATTGTAAATTGGATTGTCTTCGTTTTGATGTGCGGCATGACTTGGCGTTCCTTTTACAATAACATCGAGTACCAATAGCCCTTTTTCGGCTATGGCTAATTGCATCAAAGTGGGTTCACCTACAATTGCGCAGTCCAACTTTGGTAAATGTTTGAGTACGCTGTTTAACCCATTTTTTCCGCTGCTTTCTTCTTCGGCTGAAGCGACCATTACGATATTGTAAGGTAGTTTTTCATTCGAATAAAAATGTGCAAAAGTAGCCAACAAGGAAACCAAACAACCTCCTGCATCATTACTACCTAAACCATATAATTTACCATCTTCGACAATGGCTTTTAAAGGATCTTTGGTATATGCCTGATTGGGTCTTACGGTATCATGATGGGAATTCAATAAAAGAGTTGGTTTACTCTTATCAAATGTCTTATTATACGCCCAAACATTATTATTTTCTCTTTCGAAAGGGATGTTATTTTGTGTAAACCATTTTTCAATCAAAGCCGCTGTGTGTTCTTCTTCACTTGAAAAAGATTCGGTTTCAATCAGGTTTTTTAATAGTGCTATGGCTTCTTGTGTAAGGGTTTCTATACTCTTCATATTTTTATACGGCTATGGCGCTACGGTTTTTAATTAGTGAAAATTCGAGTTTTACTTTTATAGTTTGATGCTCGTATAAATTGCGGTCTTGTCTTGCAACATTTTGTGATGACCAATTTTTATTTGTTGAACTCCTTTGGACAAACTATTGAAACAGTTGTCTAATTTAGGAATCATCCCGGAATGTATGGCTTTTTCGGCTTTTAATTTGGAATATAATGCTGGATTGATATTCTCAATTACGGAAGTATCGTCTTCAGCATCAAATAACACGCCTGGCTTTTCGAAACAATAGTTCAAAGTTACCTCAAAAAATTCGGATAAGGCAATGGCTAATTCACTGGCGATGGTGTCCGCATTGGTGTTTAATAATTGTCCTTTTCCATCATGTGTAATCGCACAAAATACAGGAACGATTCCATTTGAAAGCAACGTTTCTAATACTGGTGTATTTACTTTTTGAACATCGCCCACAAAACCATAATCAATAGTTGGATGATTTCTTTTTGTGGATTGAATTAAATTTCCATCGGCACCGGAAAACCCCATTGCATTAGTGTTATTGGCTTGCAATTGAGCAACAATATTTTTGTTGATTTGGCCTGCGTAAATCATCACAACTACATCAAGCATAGGTGCATCGGTGATGCGTCTTCCATCAATCATTTGAGGTATTAAGCCAATGCTTTCGGCCATTTTTGTCGCTGATTTTCCGCCACCATGAACCAATACTTTGTACCCTTCAATCTTTGAAAAATTAGATAAAAATTGGTTTAATTCATTAGCATTATCAATAATGTTTCCACCGATTTTTATGATAGATAGACTTTTGGCTTTTTGAATCATTTCTTATCTTTTTTTGATTTCTTTTTTGTTTTCTCTTTGGGCGCTAAGAAGCTCAATATTTTTTCTTACACTACTTGTACAGCATAGGTTCTATTATTAGCTTGTTCAATCACGAGTGAGTTTTCACTGTCAATCACTTCATCTGTAACAATTACATTACGTCTTACGGGCAAACAGTGCATAAACTTAGCATTGTTAGTCAACTTCATTTTATCGGCAGTTACGGTCCAATTAGGATCGGAATTAGTAATCTGACCATATTCCTTATAATTACTCCAATTTTTGGTATAAATAAAATCAGCATTTTCAAAAGCTTTATCTTGGTCGTATTCAATCTTGGAATCTTTTGTGATTTCAGGATCCAATTCGTAGCCTTCGGGATGCGTGATTACAAAATCAGCGTCTTGTAACTGCATCATTTGCACGAAGGAATTGGCTACAGCTTGAGGTAACGCTTTAGGATGTGGTGCCCAAGTTAAAACTACTTTTGGTCGGTGTTCTGTTTTGTGTTCCGCCATGGTAATCGCGTCTGCCAATGACTGTAACGGATGCCCTGTAGCGCTTTCCATATTGACAATAGGAACAGTAGCGTATTTTAAGAAACCAGAAAGTACGGTTTCGGCATTGTCTTTTTCTTTATCAATCAGTCCGGCAAAAGCTCTGATAGCGATAATGTCGCAATATTGAGAAACTACTTCGGCAGCTTCTTTAATATGTTCTGATGCCCCTTGATTCATTACTGCACCATCTTCAAATTCTAGCGTCCATCCTTCGCTGGTAAAATTCATTACCATGACGTTCATTCCTAAATTTAAAGCTGCTTTTTGAGTACTCAATCGCGTTCTTAGACTGGAATTAAAAAACAACATTCCCAAGGTTTTGTTCTTACCAAGTTTTTTGTTTTTTAATGGTTTTTTTTTAATTTTTAATGCTTGTTTCACCCATTTGTCGAGCGAATCTATGTTTTGTATTGAGATGTAGTTCATTGTTATGTGTTTTAAGTTTTTGGACGCGGATTAAACGGATTCGCTATCGCGAAGACACAGATTAAAACGGATTTTTAATATTTCTTATTTTCTGTTATTTTCAAAAATTTTCCTTCTGAATTCAGGTTTCTTTCCAAAGTTTAAAAGTAAACCTACTTCACAATCGGTGCTTCTTAAATAATTTAAAATTTGGTTTTCAAAATCTTTTACAATATAATCAACTGCTTTTAGTTCCAATATCACTAGATTTTCTACCATTAAATCTGCATAATATTCGCCAACTTCAGTTTCTTTATAGTAAACTTTAATTTTACTTTGAGCTTCAACTTTGTATCCTTTATTTTTCAATTCTATATACATTGAATTTTGATATACTTTTTCTAAAAAGCCATATCCCAATTCATTATAGACTTCATAAAAAGTTTTTAAAATACCATCCGTTAATTCTTTATGTTTTAAATCCATTTTAAAAATCTGTTTTTATCAGTGTCTTCGCGATAGCGAATCCGTTTAATCTGTGTACATTATTTATAGAATTTTAGTAAAATGTATTTCGTTTTTTAAAGCTTTCAAAATAAAATTATCTTCCAATCCATTGACAATCCAGGTTTCAATATTGGCTGCTTTGGCAATTGCCGAGGCTTCTATTTTAGATTGCATTCCGCCGGTTCCATGTGAGGATTTCGAATCGCCAATCTCTTTTTCCAATACTTTCAAATCAGTTACTATAGAAATGGTTTCAGGAGCAGCATCATTAATTGATGTTTTGGTATAAATCCCGTTCGTATTTGTAGCAATAATCAAAATGTCAACATTTAGTAAAACGGCGGTTAAAGCGGCTAATTTATCGTTATCACCAAACCGAATTTCATCCGTAGCCACAGTATCATTTTCATTGATAATTGGGATGTAATTATTTTTGACCAACACATTGATGGTGTTCACGATATTTACTTTGGATTGTTCTTTTTCGAAATCGGAATAAGAAAGCAAACACTGCGAAATCAACAATCCTAAATCACTAAAATTCTCTTGGTAAATCCGCATCAAATGAGGCTGCCCAATCGAAGCCAATGCTTGTTTTACAAAAACATCTTTGTCTTGGTTTTCCAGTTTTACAAATTGTTTGGCGGCTGCAATCGCACCGGAACTCACAATGATGAACTCGTAATCGTCTTGTAAAGCGGCTATTTGTATCCCAATATCTTCAATCTTTCCTCTCGAAATATGATTGGTTTCTTTGGTTAACGTATTGCTTCCTAACTTTAATAATATTCTTTTTTTAGCCATAGTTGTTTAACCACAAAGGGCACAAAGTTTTATTTTTACTTTAAAAACTCAAAGCTCACAAAGCTTTTTTAAATTCTAATTTAGTGGTTGATGATTTTTCAAACTGAACACTAATAACTGTTTATTGAACACTACCGTATTTGTCCATCTCCGTAAATATACCATTTATTGGTAACCAAATGTTGCAAGCCTATTGGTCCGCGTTGGTGCAATTTATCAGTGCTTATCGCCAATTCTCCACCTAAACCAAATTGTCCTCCATCAGTAAATCGGGTAGACGCATTTTGATACACCGCAGCCGTATCCACGTTTTCCATGAATTCTTGGGCAATTGCATTATTTTGTGTGATGATTGAAGCTGAATGCCCTCCACAATAGGTATTGATTTTGTCAATCGCTTCTTGATTTGAATTGGTTGTTCCAATAACAATTTTATAATCTAAAAACTCTTCGTGCCAAATTAACTCCGATTCAATCTGAGGCACATTAGTTGCTTTTGAAATGTTTTCATCACCTAAAACAGTAACGTTTCTTTGTTGTAATTCGGAAATAATTTTCTTTGCAAAAGCTTCCCAATTGTCAAGATTGGTATCAATTAAAACTTTATCCAAAGCGTTGCAAACGGATATATTTGAAGTTTTTCCGTTAATGATAATTGCAGTTGCTTTTTCTAAATTTGCTTCGGCATTTACATATACAAAATTATTTCCTCGACCACTTATGATTACTGGACAAGTGGCGTGTTTTTTTACAAAAGCAATGAGATTTTCACCACCACGAGGAACGATTAAATCTACTTTTTGTGTTGGTTTTTCTAAAAATGCCTGAGTTTCCGTTCTATCATAATTTAAATATTCGACCCAAGAAGTAGCAACATTATTATCAGTCAAAGCTTGATGCCACAACTCCACAATTTTTAAGTTGGATCCTAAAGATTCTTTTCCACCTTTTAATAAAATTTTGTTTCCAGATTTAAATGCGATTCCACCAGCTTCAACAGTGACATCAGGTCTGGATTCATAAATAATCATTATGGTTCCAAAAGCCGCTGTTTTATTGGTAATTTTAATTCCATTGTCGTGTACAAAATGGAATCGTTCCACACCAATAGGATCTTCTTGACTTGCTAATTGTTGCAGAGACAAAATCATGCCGTCAATTTTGGCGTCATCAACCAGTAAACGTTTTTCCATGGCCAAATCATCACCAGTATAATTGTTTAAATCCTGTTGATTAATCGCTTTAAGATTGGCTCTTTCTTGTTCCAGAATTTTGGCCATCCGATTTAAAACTGAATTTCGTTTTTCTATTGATAATAAGTGGTTCATTGGTTTTTGTTTAATGTTTTAAAATTATTTCAATTCTGCCAATGATTCTCGCAAAGCCACTATAAATGTGTCAATTGCTTCCGTAGTAATTGTCAATGGAGGAAGAATTCTTAATAGGTTTTTATTGTTCGCACCACCAGTGAAAATATGTTTTTCGATTATCATTTTCTTTCTCAAAGCGCTTACGTCAAAATCAAATTCAACGCCCAGCATTAATCCTCTTCCTTTTACTTTGATGATTTCTGGAATCACTTTAATCGCTTCAAAAAAGTATTCAGATACTTTGTTCGTATTTTCGATTAGGTTTTTAGCTTCCATAACGTCTAAAACTGCAATTCCTGCAGCACAAGCTAGATGACTTCCACCAAAAGTAGTTCCTAGTAATCCATAGCTCGCTTGGAATTTTGGCGAAATTAAAACGCCTCCAATCGGGAAACCGTTCCCCATTCCTTTGGCAGTCGTTACAATGTCAGGATTGATTCCGTGGTGCTGAAAAGCAAAGAATTTCCCACTTCGTCCGTAACCTGATTGTACTTCGTCTAAAATTAAAACGACTTCTTTGTCCGCACATACTTTTTCAAGTGCTTGGAAAAACTCGGTAGTTGCTTGATCTAAACCACCAACGCCTTGAATTGGCTCGATGATTACGGCGCAAACATCGCCTTTTTTGAGTTCAGCTTCTACCAAATCAATTTGGTTCAATGGCAAGAAAGTAACTACTTGTTGTGCATTGATTGGCGCAACAATTTTTTTGTTATCGGTAGCCGCAACTGCAGCCGAAGTTCTTCCGTGAAACGAATTGTCAAAAGCAATCACTCTTGATTTGTTCGTGTGAAAAGAAGCTACTTTCAACGCATTTTCATTAGCTTCAGCCCCAGAACTGCATAAAAACAAACTGTGATCTGTCAAGCCCGAAGCTTTTCCTAGTTTTTCAGCGAGTTCTACTTGCAATGGATTCTGAATTGCATTCGAGTAAAAACTCAAATTGTCTAATTGTGCTTTTACTTTGGCCACATAATCCGGTTGGGTGTGACCGATAGAAATTACTCCGTGACCAGAATATAAGTCTAAATATTCGATTCCTTTATCGTCTGTAATCGTACAATCTAATGCTTTTACAGGGGTAATTGGGTATAATGGGTAAACGTCAAATAAGTTCATTTTGTTTTTTGTTTAAATGGTTTAAGGTTTAAGGTTATGTGTGCAGCCTTAAACTTGAAACAAATTTTTAAAAGCCTGAAGGTTTCAAATGCAATCCTGTGGTTTCATCCAGTCCAAACATCAAATTCATGTTTTGTACGGCTTGTCCTGAGGCTCCTTTTGTTAAATTGTCAATTACTGAAGTAATCAACAACCGGTTTCCTTTTTTCATTAAACTAATAATACATTTGTTGGTTTGTACTACTTGTTTCATGTTGATTCCAGTGGTGGTAACGGTTACAAATGGTTGAGCTGCATAAAAAGCCTCATATTTTGCCACTACGTCTTCTAAACTTTCCGCTACATCGGTGTATAATGTTGCGAAAATTCCTCTTGCAAAATCTCCTCTGTTGGGAATAAAAATTAATTCATCAGCATACGAAGTTTGTAATTGATTCACACTTTGGTTTATTTCACCTAAATGTTGATGGTCAAAAGCTTTGTAATGTGACATATTATTTGATCTCCAGCTAAAATGGGTGGTTTCCGAAGGTGTAACTCCAGCTCCCGTACTTCCAGTTGTAGCGTTTATATGAACATCACTTGTAAGCATTTTATTTTTAGCCAATGGTAATAATGCTAGTTGAATTGCTGTTGCAAAACAACCCGGATTAGCGATATAGTTTGCGTTTTTAATGTTGGCTTTGTTTAGTTCAGGTAAGCCGTAAACGAATGATTTGCCTTCAAAGTCTTTGTCTTTCGTCAATCTGAAATCATTTCCTAAATCGATGATTTTGGTATGTTTTGCAAATTGATTATTTTCTAAAAAAGAAATCGATTTTCCGTGTCCCAAACACAAGAAAACAACATTCACATTTGGATTCACAGTATCTGTAAAATTCATTTCAATATCACCTAGTAAATCATGATGCGCAACCGAAAGTGGTTTTCCAGCATTGGTTGTACTGTAGACAAAATCTAATTTTGCATTAGGATGAAACATCAATATTCTGATAAGTTCCCCCGCTGTGTAACCCGAACCGCCAATTATTCCAACATTAATCATAATTTTTATTTTTTTTTAATGTTTCTTGCAAGGTTTTTTTTAACCATTAAGATAATTAAGAAATAGTAAGTTTTTGTTTTTAAATCATTAAGGAGTAGTAAGCTTAATTACCTTAACGGTTTAAAGCTTCTGTTCAAACTTGTGAGCAATTAATTACTCGTACGTTTCATTATTTACAGATGAAAATATGTTTTGGGCATTTCCCAGAATTTTGATAAATCCTTTTGCATCCTCAGCCGTCCAAGCATTGTTCATTTCACCATATTGACCAAAACCAGTATTCATTAAATCGTTTTCAGATTCGATTCCGTCAAGCGAAAAATGATATGGTTTTAAAGAAACAGTAACTATTCCGTTTACTGTTTTTTGAGTGTCTTCCAAGAAAGCCTCGATGTTACGCATAACAGGATCAAGAAATTGACCTTCATGAAATAACATTCCGTACCAGTTTCCTAGTTGCTCTTTCCAGTATTGTTGCCATTTACCTAATGTATGTTTCTCTAATAAATGGTGTGCTTTGATAATGATAAGTGGCGCAGCAGCTTCAAAACCAACTCGTCCTTTGATTCCGATAATTGTATCACCCACGTGCGTATCTCTACCTATTGCGTACGCATTGGCTAATTTTTCAAGAGCCACAATATTATTCGATGGTTTGTCTGTTTTTCCATTTACGGCAACCAATTCCCCTTTTTTGAATTCAAGTGTTACTTTCTCTTCACCTTCTTTTGATAATTGCGAAGGATAGGCTTCACTTGGTAAAGCTTGGTGTGAAGTTAATGTTTCTTTACCTCCAACACTTGTTCCCCACAATCCTTTATTGATAGAATATTGTGCTTTTTCCCAAGAATAATGCACTCCGTTTTTAGCTAAATAATCCACTTCTTCCTGTCTTGATAATTTCAAGTCACGGATAGGAGTGATGATTTCGATTTCGGGAGCGATAGTTTGAAAAATCAAATCAAACCGAATTTGGTCATTTCCTGCTCCGGTACTACCGTGAGCGATAGCTTCTGCACCAACAGATTTAGCGTATTTAATTGCTTCAATGGCTTGAAAAACACGTTCCGCACTGACGGATAATGGATAGGTATTGTTTTTTAACACATTTCCATAAATCAAATATTTAATGGCTTTATCGTAATATTTTTCTACAATAGTAAGGTTTGCGTGTTGTGCACTTCCTAAATCGTAGGCTCTTTCTTCAATAGCGGCTAGTTCAGCTTCATCAAAACCTCCAGTGTTAATAAGAACGGTATGAACTTCATATCCTTTTTCGTTTTTCAAATATTTAAGACAATAGGAGGTGTCTAAACCTCCACTATATGCTAATACAACTTTTTTCATGATATTTATTTTTTCACATCCCTTGGGAGACTTCGGGAGAGATTTGATTTATTTTTTTAAAAACAGGGCTTCCTTAATTGATTTTAATCGGTTTAATACTCTAATATTAAATGGATGTTTTGGCGGGTCTTTAGGTTTTTCTTTAGGATCGTAAAGCATTCCGGTACACAAACACATTTTGTTGTCTTTACTTTTTAGAATTTCAAAATTGGTGCAGGTTTTACAACCAGCCCAAAAAGTAGGATCTGTTGTCAACTCCGAAAAAGGAACAGGTTTGTAGCCTAAATCTGAATTGATTTTCATTACTGCTAATCCAGTTGTGATTCCAAAAACCTTAGCTTCGGGAAATTTTTGCAATGAATAATCAAAAACAAATGATTTGATTTTTTTAGCTAAACCTAAATTTCTGTAATCAGGATGTACAATTAAACCAGAATGGGCTACAAATTTCCCGTGTTGCCAACTTTCGATATAGCAAAAACCGGCAAATTTCCCATTGTCTAATGCGATAACGGCATCCTTATTCTCCATTTTTTTTTGAATGTAGTCAGGAGTTCTTTTAGCAATTCCTGTGCCTCTCAATAGCGCAGACAGTTCTATGGTGTCACATATTTCTTGCGAATATTTATAATGTTCTTCCTGAGTTATAATGATTGAAATATTCATTTTAAGTGTTGGATTTTGGAGTTATAAAATGATTTTTTTATTTGTTTTTGAAAATGATTTTCCCCGAATATCAATATAATGTTAAAGCTATTTATTGCTGTACAATAAATTGAACGACAACAAGATAGTAACAGATAAGTATGGGTTTCGGGAGGTATTAATCCAATGGAAAATAGGGGTGATTTCAAAGTGGAAAAAATGAAAAATGAATAAA
>RRZU010918535.1_pt1 | contig 11467 bp, 7 predicted proteins | sample 2165561 | NCBI WGS metagenome assembly RRZU01 (sample SAMN10456909, study PRJNA506462) | wastewater metagenome | isolation source: wastewater sludge | place: USA: Moscow, Idaho | reverse complement strand
CGCTGCATGGTTGTTCTTTTTCATCTCTTTCCAAGCCTGCGAAATGGGCTCTATAAGGCGATACACCTCTTGCAACATAGCATCGTCGTTGCGCGCGTTCGCCTGGATGAGCCGACGCACCGAATAGTCGTATACAGCCTCCAGGTTCGCTGCGATATCGCCACCCGCCTCCTGGTCAAGGGAGGTCATCAAACCCTCCTCCAGAATGCGCACGGCCTTCGTGATATTGCTGCACTTTGTCGGTACATCGCCTCGGGCCAAGGCACCGCGAGCGGTAGCGACAGCCTGCAACAAGCCCTCTAGCAGCAAACTAACCAGTTGATGCTGATCGATGGTGTGCATGCTCGTTTCGACATTGATCCGCTGGTAGGCGGACGCTGAGCGAGGCGTGAAGGCGTTGAACATGGCGGCTTGATCCTTGAACTGTCTGCTATATCTTTTATCGGCTATCCGTCCCGAAACTGAAGACTGAATTTAGCCCTTTTGATTGTTCCAAGTCGTCACCTGTTGGCCGATATAGGCGTTCAGCGCATTCAACCTGCTCATCTGCGCATCAAGCGCCGTGTAACGCGCCTTGAGCAAGGCTTCGGTACCGTCCGCACGATCATTGATGCGAGCCACCTCCTTGGCGTTGCGCTCCAGCACAGCCTTGAGCTGCTTATCCTTCGAGGCAAAAAAACCGCCGGAATCAAGCAGCTGCGAGGTCACTGTTTTGATCTTTTCAGCCACACCATCTGCAGTGGCAGCACTACCGTCCGCGCCGATAAACAGTGCCTTCACCGCATCAGGGTTTTTGAGGGCAGCATCCAGTTTGGTGCTGTCAATCGATAGATCACCACCCTGCACAATCCCCAAGCCGATGCTAGACAGCGTCTGGAACGGCCCAGTGCTGCTGGACATGGATTGCACCACGTTGCGCAACTGATTCTGTAACGCTACTGCCGTGGAATCCCCCTGCAGCAGCCCCCCAGTGCCTGTTGCCTTGTCGTACTTGGTCAACTCATTCAGAGCCTGATTGGCCGCGTTGTAAGCGATGACGAAATCTTCAACGTTTTTCTTCACCGCAGATGCATCCTTGACCACCGTGATGTCCACAGGCGCAGTGGTCACCTGCGAGGCCTTGAAGGTCACACCAGCTACCGCGTTCTCAAAGGTATTGGTCGCTGAAGTCACATCAAACAGGCCATTAATACGTGCTGTGGCGTTGGCTGCAGCATTCACACCCGGGTCGGCCGCCAGGCCATTGGTCAAACGCGATAAGCCAGCGCCATCTCCCAGATCACCGTCAGCGTCCGTTACGGCCAGACGAAACCCTGCATCTTCGCCGGTGTTCTTTCCGCGGAGCATCAAACGTTGACCACTCACATCGGTCACGATAGTGGCTGTCACACCTGCATTCGCGCCATTGATCTTGCCGGCAATATCAGCCAGGGTGTCAGTCGCACTGACCACAATATCCGGCGCCGAACCAGTGCCTGGCGTGAAGCTGCCACCGCTCCACCGCCCCAGCTCTATCTTGAGCGAACCTGCTCCCACAGCCGCATTGCTGGTCAGCGCATCCGAGGTGGCCACCTGCGCCTTGGCAAGCGCGGAAACCTCCACACTGAACGTGGTTTCCACCGTGCCGCCAATCGCCGTAGCCGACACCGCCTTGTCGTTGGATGACGAGGCCGACACGGCATTCCAGCCAGTCACACTGGCGAGCTTGCCTGCAGCCGACTGCAGCGACGACACCAGCGACTGCAACTTGCCAAAGGTGGAAATCTTGGCCTCGGTGAACTTTGACTGATCGTTCAGACCGTTGGCACGGGTGATGGGCAGCTTGACGGCATCCACAGATGCCTTGATCAGACCGTTGACATCAACGCTGCCACCAAGACCCACGCCGATAGAAGAAAAACTGGCCATCTCAACCCCCTTGCATGCACGTTAATAACGCATTCCTGATTATCAAACCAATGCAGCGATGTGTGCCAGGGAAAAGCATGGTGCATGCCTGTCACTTCGAGACAACCCCAGCAAAAAACAAGGTGCGACCAAGGTTTTCACCCGCCGCACCTTTTTTCTTCTGTGCGCTTAGCAAAGCATGGCACTTTTGCGCCAGCCTTGCTATGCACTTTTGCCCAACTTAACGCAGCAGGGCCAGAACGCCCTGTGGCAACTGGTTCGCCTGCGCCACCATCGCGGTGCCTGCCTGCTGCAGGATCTGGGTGCGCGACAGGTTGGCGGTTTCAGCAGCGAAGTCGGCGTCCAGAATACGGCCACGCGAAGCGGACATGTTCTCAGACGTGACCTGCAGGGCAGCAATCGACGTTTCGAAGCGCGATTGCAGGGCACCGAGCTTGGCGCGTTCGCCGGCGATGTACTGCAAGGCGGAATCCACTGTTTTGAGCGAGTGGGTCGCCTTGCCGAAGTCAGTGATATCCAGGTCAGACACCTTCTTCAGATCAGAGTTAATCGTCGCGGGCGTCCCCTGCAGGGCCGTAGTGGTAGTGGACACCGCGCTGAAGGATTTGTCCGAATCGAGCGTGATGTAGCCGCTGACGGCAGTAGCGTATTCAGAGCCCGCAGCCACCGATGCAGCCGCCAGAGACTGAACCGTGCCATAGGTAGAGGTACCGCCCTTACCGTCACCAATCACTTTTTGCACACCCACCGACCCAGCATTGGCCGAAGCCGTTTTGCCCACCGCAATGGTGTTACCCGCCGAATTGGTCAACACAATGCCGGTGGAATCCTTGTTCAACGATGCCACCACACCCGTCTTGGAGGATTGTTCGTTGATGGCCTGAACGGCCTTGCCCAGCGCCTCGGCACCCGTCGTGGTCGTGCCTTCGATGGAGAACGAAATCGTCTTGGCATCGCCAATGTTGTCCGACTCAATCGTCAGCGCATACGCACCGGTGTTCTGGAACTTCAACTCCGCTTCGGTGCGGGCCGTGGCCGTCACACCGGTGTATTGGGTCTGCAGGTTGATCAGCTCGGCAGTCTTGCTGCTGTGCTCATCGGCCCCCACGGTCACGCTCTTGCTGCCCAGTGCCCCATTGATGGCAATCGTGCCGCCCACTACACCGTTGCTCTTGTAAGCGTTGGTCGTACCAAGGGTGGCGGCGGCGCTCGCGCCACCCGCATTGGTGCCCGACGCTTGGTTGTTGCCATACACACTGGTACGCAGGTTGGCGGTGGCAGCCACAATGGTCTGGTTGGCATTGGCGCCCACCTGGAACTGCTGCGTGCCAAAAGTGCCGTCCAACAGCTTAGAGCCGTTGAATTCGGTGGTTTTGGCCACGCGATCGAGTTCGGACACCAGCTGATTCACTTCCTGCTGCAGGGCCTGGCGATCCGAAGCGCTGTTGGAAGCGTTGGCTGACTGCACAGCCAATTCGCGAACACGTTGCAGCATGTCGCCAGCGGCCTTCATCGCACCTTCAGCGGTTTGCGCCAACGAGATACCGTCGTTGGCGTTGCGCGCTGCCTGGTTCAGACCACGGATCTGGCTGGTGAAGCGCTCCGAAATGGCCAAGCCTGCGGCGTCGTCTTTGGCGCTGTTGATGCGCAGGCCAGACGATAAGCGGTTGATCGAGTTGTTGAGCGAGTTCTGGCTGATGCCCAGGTTGCGCTGGGCGGTGAGCGAGGCGACGTTGGTATTGATGGAGGCGGCCATTGCAAATCTCCTGAAAAAGTAACTGACTGGGAAGTTCTCTGCTAACCCCGTGTCAGCCCAAGAACGACGGGGGTACCACCACTGGCTACAAACGCCCCGTTGAATGTGTTATCGGGTGTTACGAAGAAAACTTGAGGGCCAAAAGCAGGGAAAGGATCGTTTTACTGGCTTTTTTCAGCCCAACGGTTCCCGCACGACTCCCCACAATCACCTCACATTCTTTGGGATGAACCAAGCAGGCTGGCGACTGTGCCGGCAACAGAAACACCAGCAAGTCGTAACGCACCGCCCAGGAGTACCAACATGGCAGCCACCATCAATTCCAATATTGCCTCGCTCACCGCCCAGCGCAACCTGGGGGTTAGTCAGAGTTCGCTGAACACCTCGATCAACCGCTTGTCGTCTGGCCTGCGCATCAACAGCGCCAAAGACGACGCCGCAGGCATGGCCATTTCGGAGCGCTTCACCAGCCAGATCCGTGGTCTGAACCAGGCAGCGCGCAACGCCAATGATGGAATTTCTTTGGCGCAGGTAGCCGAAGGCGCCATGAAGGCAGCCGGCGATATTCTTCAGCGCGTTCGTGAGTTGGCGGTGCAGTCGGCCAACGCATCTAACAGCGCATCAGATCGGCAGGCTCTGCAGCAAGAGGTTGGCCAACTGGTGGCTGAGCTGGATCGCATCGCACAATCTACCGAGTTCAACGGATCAAAGCTGCTGAACGGCAGTTTTGGCACTGCTCAATTCCAAGTGGGCGCCAATGCCAACCAAACCATTGTGGCTGCCACTGCCAACCTGCGCACCAATGTGTACGGTAACAATCAAGTTTCGGGCACCAATGCGGGCGGTGCCAGTGCTGCAGCAACGCTGGGCACCACCAATGCCTATAAGAGCAACGGTGTAGCGGGCGGTACGATTGCCCTGAATGGAGCGTTGGGCAGCAAAAATGTGACGGTGGGTGCCAACGAGCACAGCAGCAAGACGGCAGAACTGATCAACCTGCAGACCCAGTACACCGGCGTGACTGCTACGGCACGAACCGAAGCTCAGCTGACCTTTGGTGCGACCGGAGCTTATGGCATCACGATTGAATCGGACAACGTCGATGACCCCAAGACCATCTCCTTTGCCATCGAAGGAGCCACCACCACCGGCGCAGAAGCCTTGGGCAAGGCGGTTCAGGCGATCAATGAACAGTCGTCCAAGACAGGGGTAGTGGCATCGTTGAACAAGGATGCCACAGGTATCGTGTTGACCAATGCGTCTGGAAACACCATTGCGGTGGGCAAAACGGCTTCCGCCAACGCAGGTACGGTGACCGTGCAAAAGCTGGTTGGAGATGGCAAGGGAGACACCACAACGTCAGGTGGCGCTCAGACGCTGGCAGCCGCATCCGTAGCGGCTGGCGCTGAATACGCGACAGCGGTGAGCGGCTATATCACGCTGGATTCGGACAAGTCGTTCAGCGCAGTGTCCACCACCACCACGGCCTTGCAAGGTACACCGGCGACGTTGAATTCGGATTTGAAAAGGGTTTCAGATCTGGATATCAGCAATTTCGGCAAAGCGACCCACTCACTCAAAACAGTGGATTCCGCCTTGCAGTACATCTCCAGTGAACGAGCCAAGCTCGGCGCCCTGCAGTCGCGCTTTGAGACTGCGATCGCTGCACTGCAGATCACGTCAGAGAACATGTCGGCTTCGCGCTCGCGCATCCAGGATGCCGATTTCGCTGCGGAAACCGCCAACCTGTCGCGAACACAGATCCTGCAGCAGGCGGGCACCGCGATGGTGGCGCAGGCCAACCAAATCCCACAAGGGGTGCTGGCGCTGCTGAACAATTAACCCCCGAAAGGGAGGTCAAAATCTCCAGCCATGACGCCACACCACCACGACCCTATGGCCACCAAATTGGAGGCCGCCAAATCTGCAGCCGATTGGTCACTGCTGGCGCGCCTATGCCGCCAGGCGCTGCGCAAGAACGGGCGACACCCTCTTGCGCACCGTCTTCTAGGGTTTGCGCTGTACCACAAGGGCGATATCGAGCCAGCCTTCGCGGCCTACCGCCAGGCCACTGCTCTGTGGCCCAGGGATGCGGAGTTGCTGATCAATTTCGCCAATGTGTTGCTGGGGCAGCTACGCAACCAAGAGGCGTTGCCACTGCTGGAGAAGGTCGTGGCCTTGCGGCCGGACCATAGTGTTTGCTGGTGCAAGTTGGCGCAATGCTGCTATTTGATTGGCCTGCACCAAAAAGGCTTTGACGCCAGTCAACAGGCACTGACCAGCGCAGTGGATGTCCCCCAGCGGGTGAATGCATTAACGCAGTCGGCTCTGCACCGGCGCGAACTGGGTCAAATCAAGGAAGCGATTGCGGATTGTGAACAGGCCATTTCCCTGGCCCCCGACGCCGATTTTCTCTATACCAATTGCATGCTGTTCATGCTGGCCGATGCCGATCGCGGCATTGATGATGTAGTGCAAGTGGCCCGCACCTACGGCGCCAAATTTGGAGAGCCGTGGCGTTCCCATTGGCCTGACTATTCCGCCATAGACCATGCCCCTTGGCGGCGTTTGCGCATTGGTTTCGTATCACCAGATTTTCGCAGTCACGCCGTCATGTACTTTGTCGAAGGGCTGCTGGCGCAGCTGGATCGGCGCATGTTTGAAGTGGTGGCCTTCTATCTTTATCCCAGCGGGGATCACATCACCAAACGCGTGGAATGCCATGTGGATCGCTTTATCCGCATCGATCAAATGAATGCGCAGCAGCGGTTTCAGGCGATTCGCGATGCCCAGATAGATATCGCTATAGACCTGTCAGGGCACACCGGCAGCAACGCGCTGGACGTTCTGATGCGCAAGCCTGCCCCCATTCAGATATCTTGGCTGGGCTATCCGGCAACCACCGGTTTGGCGGCTGTGGATTACAAGTTCACGGATGAGGTCACCGATCCGCCAAGCGCAGATGACCAGTACGCTGAAACGCTGTATCGCCTGCCCACTTTATTTTGCTGCTATCGCCCGATGATTCGCGGGCCGCTGCTGCGCTACCAGCCCATGTACCAGGTGCAACCCACCCCTGCGCTGCGCAATGGCTACATCACCTTTGGTACCTGTAACAACCTGGGGAAACTGACTGACCAGGTTCTGGCGCTCTGGGGCCGTATTGTGCAAAGCATTCCAGGGTCTCGGTTGTTGGTCGAAGGCAAAAACCTCTCCCATGCCAGCATGGCCACTAGCTTCCGCCAGCGCTGTGATCGCCTTGGTCTGGATTCAGAGCGATTGATCTTGGTAGAACAAGAAACCAAAAACCAATACCTGACCTACCACCGTATCGATATTGCCCTTGACCCGTTTCCACTGACAGGCGGTACCACCACCTTTGACACCTTGTGGATGGGTGTGCCGCTGGTGTCCATGTCAGGCGACAGCTTCAAGAGCCGCATGGGTGTGGGAATCCTCTCGTATCTTGGGCGTACCGAGTGGTTGGTGGACACTGAAGATGAATACCTGCGCGTTGCGCAAACCCTGGCGGCCGACGTGAATCAGCTCAACCAATTGCGCCTGGGGCTGCGCGACGAGGTGGAGCAGTCCCCGCTGATGCGCGAGGACCTCTACACTCACCTCTACGGCGAGGGACTGCGCGTCATGTGGCTTCGATGGCTGGCCCAGCAGCAGCATCCCGAAGACGAAGCGGCACAGCAGCAGGCCATGGCGCAATGGGTGCAAGAGTTTCCGCAGGAATGGAGTACCCCTGCCGCACCCAGCGTAGGCCTGGAGCCCGGTAAGCGCGTCCCCCTTGCAGAAGCCCATGCATTGCTGCAAACACTGGTGGATCGCGCCAAGTCGCTCGACACACCGCATGGCGACAGCATTGAAGACCGCCGCTGGATCAGCGTTACCGAGTTGGCCGAAAAAGTGCTGTGCGCAGTGCCCCACGATCCCGTTGCTCTGGCCTGCCTGGCAGAGGTGGAGCACGCTCACGGGCACACCGAGTTCGCGGTGACATATCTGCAATACGCCACCAAAGCCATGGCGTAACCAGCGCTTTTTTGCACAACTCCTGCCGTACAAACGAGACAAAGGGTGACCTAGGCACAACTTCCAAGGTCACGCCCAGCAGTTACCGCCGAAAAATATCCGCCAGTGCATCGTGGCGGGTGGGTTTGCACAGCACGCCCCCCCTGCCCCCTGTTGCACCAAACACCGTGCAATGCCCGGGCGTATCTGCGTTGATAAGGCTCACGCCTTGCGCTAGCACCGTACCGTCCCCCACTTGGCAGCGGCCAATAATGGCGGTATTGGGGTACATCACCACACCTTCCCCCAGCACGGGGGCCACGCCGTGGTTCTTGCCCACGGTGGAGTTCTGGTAGACCACCAAATAGTTGCCGTAAGTGGCCTTGGCAAAGACGATGCCCACCGAATGACCAATGAACATCACCTCGGGCATCTCAATCTCATAGAACAGATCGATCCCGTTGAGGCCCTTGTTCAGACCAAACAGCTTGGCGCACAACGTGCGGTTGCCTGTCGCCTTCCAGATCGTATTAGCCAGGTAATAGAGAAACAGCGTGTACTGGGTGGAATGCAGGTGATCAAACTCATTGAGCGCCCACCACCGCACCTCGTTGATGCAGCGGCCCAGGCGCGCCAGTGCGGCATCCATGTGCGCCGCAAGCACCGTAGGTGCATCGGTATCCAGCCCATCGGGGTAGAAGATCGTCAGTTGGCGGGCCACATAGGTAGCAAGTTCAGTGCGTGACAAATGCAGTGGCTTGAGCATGTTCAGTCTCCTTGACCGGTGACCAGAAGTTGGTCCAGAGCGGCCATCAACGCGCGGGGCTTCCATTGCAGCTCCGTGCACAGGCGCGCAGTGCTGATGCGCGGCGTGGGGGCTGGCCGGGTATCCAGCAAGGGCTTCGCGGCACAACCCCAACGGCGCTCAAAGTAATCAAACAGTTCGGCGTTGGACACGTTCGCCCCAGAGGCCACGTTGTACACCGATGCCTGCCCTTGCAAGGCAATGCGGATCAGGGCATCGACCACGTCGTCCAGGTGCACGTAGTCGCGGGTGAAGTGGGGCGATGACTGCACGGAGATCTGCCTAGCCCCGGAGGCACGGGCCTGCAGCACCTGACGCAGCAAGGCGGGCAAGAAGCCATCGGCATCCTGCGGGCCTTCGTACACGCACGCCAACCGTGCCACGCGGGCCCTGCCCTGCCCTGCCACATGGCACAGAGATTCACCCAGCCCCTTGGAGAGGTCATACAGATGGCGGGGGTTGGCGGGGTCCATGGGCAGCACGGCATCCTCGTGGGCTGCGCCCTGATCCCCCAAATCTCCCAACCCGTCGTACAGCCGGGTGGACGACAAATAGACCAGCGACTGCAGCGTGCCCTGCGCCAGACCGTGCTGCAGCACCTGCGCCAGGTGGCTGACATGGGCCTGCACGGTGTCGAAGGGGCGGGCCAGGTAGTCGGCCGTGAGTCCCGCGCAATACATGACATGGCCCAACACATGGCCGGGCGGCGGCTGCCAGGGCCACGCCTCATGGCGGGCCGGTGCCCAGACCTGCGCGCCACGCGCCCGTAAGGTGGCGCACAACCGCTGCCCCACAAAGCCAGCCGCACCCACTACGGTGAAGTGCTGGCCTTGCAGATCGTGGTAATCCCTATGGAAAACCAAGGCGCTCTCCTCTCAGAACCCGCCCACGGGGTGGTGCAGGTGCGGGTCTTTGTGCGGCAGCAGCTTGGGGCTGACACCTTCCACGATGCGGAAGGCACTGCCCTGCACACGCGCCGCGTCGGGCACAGCCAGCATGTTGAAGCCATGGGGCGGGCCGTCCAGGTACACCGAATCCAGCGGTACCAGCTCCACGGGCTGGTTTGGCATCTCGCGGTGGGAGTTGATGTCGCGCACCGCGTACACGGTGTAACCCAGGTCCAGCAGCAAGCGGCACAGGGGCGTGGCGCGCAGGCCATGCGACCAGTCCACATACGTGCGGTGCAGTTCGAACACCACGTGGGGCTTGTCACGCGCCAGCACTTGCTGCGCGCCTTGCAACGCGGCCAGCTCGGCACCTTCAATATCCAGCTGGATCAGGCCGATGCGGCGGCCCTGGCGCTGGGCGTAGTCGTCCATGGCCACAGTGTCAAAGCCACTGCCGTCCTGCACGCTGACCATGTTGGCGAACGAGTCAAACCCGTCGAGCCGCATGCGCTCGCCGCTGCGGCTCCACAGGCCCGCCACGTTCACCACCACGTTGCTCAGGTGGTTCAGGTCGATATTGCACTGCAGCATCGCGGCCTGCTGGGGGTTGGGCTCAAAGCAGTGCACCTTCAGGTCGCGCCCGGCGAGCTGGCGGGCCACCAGCACGGCCTGGTCGCCAAAGTACGCACCGCCCACCAACACATCCCCCTGCAGGTCACGGCCCAGCTCCAGCAGCAGCTTGGTGGTCTGCGGCTCCCAAACATGGGTGGGGTGCTCCGCCTCGGACAGCAGAAAGTCGCGGGCAATCTTGGTGCGGTACAGAAACTGAAAGCGCGTGCCGTCGGCCAGCACCTTGTCGTACTGGTCGGTGTCCAGGTGCAGGGCGTCGATGATGGGGCCCACCACCTCGTCACGCACCGAGCCAGCGCAGGCAATCTGCCCTTCGCACTCGCGCAGCAGGGCGATCATGCGGGCGCGCAGCGCCGGGTCGCGCCCCAGGGTTTGCATGGCAAGCTGCAGGCGCTTGCCGTCCAGGTCACGCGGGTCGTTGCTGGTCATGGCGGGGGTGGCTGTCATGGCGCGGGCTCCTCAAAATTCAGGCAATAAGGCAATTCAAAAGATTTCCAGGCGCGGCACGGCCACGGCAAACTGGCCGCCCCATTCGCGCACAAAGTCCAGTTGCACGGCCACTTCATCCCGAAGGTTCCAGGGCAGGATCAGCACCCGGTCGGGCCGGTGCGCGCGCAGGCGGGCTTCGTTCACGATGGGGATGCGGCTGCCCGGCAGGTACTGGCCCTGCTTGGCGGGGTTTTTGTCCACCACGTAGGGCAGCAGGTCGGGCCGCACGCCCGCAAAGTTGAGCAGGGTGTTGCCCTTGGCAGCAGCGCCGTAGGCCCCCACGGTGAGGCCATCGGCCTGGCATTGCAATAAAAACGATAGCAGCTCGCGCTTGATCCGCAAGGCTTGGGGCTGGAAATCGCTATAAACACCCTCACCCAGCAGGCCTGCTGCCGCTTCCGTGGCCAGCAGTTGCGCCACGCGGGCGGCGCCTTCGGGCGTGGCCTGTGGGTGGCCTGCGGTGGCATCGGCCCGGGCGGCGAACACGCGCAGGCTGCCGCCGTGGGTGGGCAGCTCTTGCACATCCACCACCACCAGCCCGTTGGCCGCAAAAATGCGCTGCATGGCGGTGAGCGACAAATACGAGTAGTGCTCGTGGTAGGCCGTGTCGAACTGGCAACCCTGCACCATGCGCAGCAGGTGCGGAAACTCAAACGTCGCCACGCCGTGGGGCTTGAGCAGGCAGGTGAAGCCCGCCACAAAGTCGTTGATGTCTGGCACATGGGCCAGCACGTTGTTGGCGGCGATCAGGTCGGCCTGGCGGCCCGCGCGGGCCAGCTCGTCAGCCAGAGCCACGCCAAAAAAGCGCTCCACTACCTCAAGCCCCAGTGCCCGCGCCGCCTTGGCCGTGCTGGCTGTGGGCTCGATGCCGTAGCAGGGGATGCCCGCCTGCTGCACGTACTGCAGCAGGTAGCCGTCGTTCGATGCGACCTCGACCACGCAACTGTCCTCGCCCAAACCCAGGCGCTGCTGCAT
>RRZU010591290.1_pt1 | contig 11467 bp, 9 predicted proteins | sample 2165561 | NCBI WGS metagenome assembly RRZU01 (sample SAMN10456909, study PRJNA506462) | wastewater metagenome | isolation source: wastewater sludge | place: USA: Moscow, Idaho | reverse complement strand
CTTCCTTCGCCACGTCGGAATCGGAGCTCAGGATCTTGACCGTCGCCTTGAGGTCGGTCCCCGCCTTCTTCATGCCCTCGATGACTTCGGCGAACCACTCGTGCTTGGTATCAAGCAGGATTGCGCCAATTTCGACCGGACCGGCCGCCACGGCCGACGTCGCAAAACCACCCGCTGAAACGATCGCTACGGCGGCGGCAATCGCCGCCAACTTCAGACCAAACTTCCTCATTTGAACCCTCCATGATTATCAAACCGGCACACGAAAATGCGTCGGCATTCGTGAAAACCTACCTGGAACCTGACAGCAAATGATTCGGAACAAGTTTTGCCAACCCGCTGGGAAACTGAACACGCGGGCTCAATCCTGGTGAAACACCTCCTCCATCGCAGCCCACCACTCGCCGTTCTTGCGCGAGTTGAGCGGGGACTGCAAGGGCTTGACGGTCGCCCACCATTCCTGGGTCTTGGGGTGCTCGGCCATCTTCGCCATGTCCGCATCGAAGTCGTCGCCGACGTACTCGTAGTAAGCGAACAACAACCCGTCGTGCATGAAGATCGTGTAGTTGCGGATGTTGCATTCGGTGATCTTGGCGGCCACCTCCGGCCAGACGGCGCAGTGGTAGTCGATGTATGCAGCAACGCACTCCCGTTTGATGCCGATCAGTTCTCCGTGGCGCTTCATGGTCACCTCCCTGTTTTTGACGAGTATAGAAATCGGCCAACGCTTGTCAACTAAATTTTATTAATTTCTTAACTCGACTCAAGTGAATAATTCACTCCAAATCCATTTAGCCGATAACCGCAATGACACGCCAACAGCACCGAACACGACCTCTCAGCACACGCAAGGGAACGACCATCGAGCACAAGCGGCGAGGTGTCCAGCAACATTCCAGATCACCTTACGGATCAAGGATCGCAGGCGCTAACTCGACTCAGACAAGGTGACTTGAATGACGCTGACGTCGAGGTCACAAGAATGGAAACGGAACACGGGAGCACGAATGGGTGAACAGCGGTTTACGGCACTTAACAAATATTTGATATTTAAAAAGTGCGACGCTATGATGCAGCAACTCAAGTAAACAATTTACTAAATGAAACCGACTTTACGAGATATCGCCAAAACCGTCGGCGTTTCGCCCGCGACGGTGTCGCTCGTGCTCAGGGATAAGGGCAACATCTCGCCCGACACGCGCGACCAGGTGCTCAAGGTGGCCGCCGATCTAGGCTATCTGCGCCAGGAGAAGTATGGGGACGGCGCGCGCGTGGACAAGCCGCGCAAGACGCTAGGCCTCTTGCTCGTGATCGACCAGTCGTTCAGTTACATGTTCTACTTCATCTGTACGATCATCGAGAGCCTGGAGAAGCGGGTTCGCGAGGATGGTTACGACGTCGTGCTGATCCCGATCTCGTTCCAGTCGACCGACGCCGAGATCGTCATGAAGGTGATGGACGCGCGCGTCAAGGCCGTCGCCTCGCTCCACTACGCCAACGTCAATGCCTTTGTGCGACTCGAAGATCGCGGCATTCCCGTCGTCGTGGTGATGAACAACAAGCACCTGGAGAACTACTACAGCGTCTGCTCCGACGACTTCCACGGCGCTTACGAAGGCACCAAGTACCTGATTGAACTCGGCCACCGCTCGCTCGCCTACATCGGCTGCGACCGCTTCAGCCTCGAAGCGCTGATGCGTGAGCGCTTCATGGGTTTCATGAGCGCGATCAGCGAGTTCCGCCTCGATTTCGACCCGGCGCTGCAGGTCAACGCCGATACGCAGGACATGGCCGTGCTACGCAAGGAGGTCGCCGACTTGTTCGACCGCCCGAACCCGCCGACCGCGCTCTTCGTGCTCGACGACGAACTCGCGCTGCGCGTGCACATGGTGCTCAGCGAACGCGGCCTGCGCGTGCCGGAGGACGTCTCGATCATCGCGCCGGGCGACGTCCTCGACTACTCGAAGCCCTATATCCCGCAGTTCAACACGATGCGCATCAACACCGACATCATCGGCTCGACCACCGGCGAGTTCCTGATGAACCGGCTACGCCACGCCAAGCAGAAGCTCTACGGCCTCAAGGTCAATCAGGAGTTCGTCGATCGCGGCTCGTGCGCGCCGCCAAGACAAGGCGCCGGGGCGGCCAGCCCGGAAACCAGGACGGTGCGGATGGTCGAGCCGCTGGCAGCACGCTGAATCGCGCACTTTGCCTGTACTCAGCTGGCCGCAGGCGAAAGAGACGACTGCCGGACGATGAGACGGGGTTCCGTCACGAAGTGGACAGGCTCCGTCCGCCCTTCGATCCGCTCAATGAGCAGCTCGGCCGCACGCATGCCGAGCCGGTGCGGGTCCTGATCGACCGATGTCAGCGAAATCTGCGGGATGGCGCACATCGGCCAGTTGTCGTAGCCGATGAGGGCGAAGTCCTCCGGAATGCGCAGCCCGCAGTCCGCAGCCACCGACATGATCGGAATCGCGGCCTTGTCGGACCACGCAAAAATGGCCGTCGGCCGGTTCTTGGCGGTCAGGAGGTGATGAATCTGCCGGGATTGCTCTTCGTCAGTCGCGCTGAACTTCTGCTCGACGATGTGGATGTGACTCGCCAGCCCGCGCTCGCGCATCACGTCGAGGTAACCCTTCAGGCGATACGCGACCGGATTCACCGCCGCATCCTCGAGCACCTGAAAGGTTACATGCGCGATCTTGCGATGCCCGGCGGCGATCAGATGTTCGAGCGCCAGCCGCGTCCCTTGCTCGTCATCGTTGTTCGCTGTGTCGAACCCGCCATCCGGTTCGTGGCGGCCGATGACGACCATCGGGACGGTTTCCGCCAGCTTGATCAACTGACGCATTTCGATACGCGGCGCGACGAGGAGCAAGCCGTCGAGCTTGCGGTCGAGCATCGTTTCGATCTGGTTCTTGTCGGTCAGATCCTGCGACGGGCGGATCGCGAGCAGCGACTGATACGACGTCGGCTTGGTCGCCGCCCAGACGCCGTCCATGATGTCGGCGAAGAACTGGTTGCGCACGTCCGGCAGCGTGACGCCGAAGGTGAAGGTCCGCCCGCGCAGTCCGCGCGCGGCGAACTGCGGCCGGTAGTTGAGCTCGGCGATCGCCGCCTCGACCCGGCTGCGCATCTCGTCGCTGATGCCATAGGCGTTGCGCAGCACCTTCGAAATCGCCGATCGCGAGACGCCTGCCCGATCGGCAACGTCCTGTATGGTGGGCCGCTTGCTCATGCGCGCATTCTACCTGCTCAACCCTTGACCGCCCCGGCCGTCATGCCTTCGACGATCTTGCCGTTGAAGAAGAGGAACATGATCAGCGGCGGAATCGTGATCAGCAGGATGTTCATGAAGAGCAGGTTGTACGAGGTGTTGAACATGCTCTGGAAGTTGTAGAGCGTGAGCTGCACCGTCGCGTTGCGCGCGCCGGGCAGGTAGTAGAGCGGATTGGTGAAGTCGTTGAAGATGCCGACCGATTGCACGACGATATTGGTGACGACGACCGGCTTCATCAGCGGCAGGATGACGCGGAAAAAGAGCGCGATCGGCCCCGCGCCCTCGATGACGGCCGCTTCGTCGAGCTCCTTGGGGATCGTCGCGACGAAGGCGCGAAAGAGCAGCACGCTGAACGAGAGTCCGTAGGCGACCTCGATCAGGATCATCCCGCTCATCGTCTTGAACAGGCCGATCTCCTGCAGCACCCAGATCGTCGGCACCACGGCCGGCGGCATGATCAGACCCGAGAGCACGATCATCTCGATCACGCCGTTCCAGCGGCTGGCGCGCCGTTGCAGGACAAAACCGACCATGCTGGCGAAGACGACGAGCAAGCCGACGCTGACGACGGTAATGACAAGGCTGTTGAAGAAGGCAGTGAGCAGCATGTAGTCGCGCGCCTGCACGACCTGAACGAGGTTACCCCACGCCTCGATGACCGACGGCCACGAGAAGCGCAACAGTGCCGCCTCCTGCTTGTTCTTCGCCGCGGTGAGGATGATGAAGGCGAAGGGCACCAGGAAGACGAGGCTGGCGCCGAGGACGGACAGAATCTCGGTGACGATTTTCCACCTAAATTTCATGGCCGGGTCTCCTTGCGGTTGAAGTACATCGAGAGCGGTACGACGAGTACCGAGACCAGCAGGAAGAGCACGACGTTGCCCGCCGTCGAGAGCCCGTAGAAGCCGGCCTGGTACTGCTTGTAGATCACCGACGCGATGACGTCGGACGTGAAGCCGGGACCGCCACGCGTCATCGACCAGATCAGGTCGAAGGAACGCAGGCCGCCGATGAAGCTGAGGATGACCACCGTCGTCGTCGCCGGCCGGGCGAGCGGCACGGTGACTTTCCAGAATTGCTGAACCGCCGTCGCACCCTCGATCTTCGCCGCCTCGTAATACTCGCGCGGGATGGCGACGATGCCGGCGATGAAGATGATGGTCGCCAGCCCGACGCCTTTCCACACGTCGACGAGTGCCACCGAGAGCAGCGCATAGGCGGGATCGGTCAACCAGCCTGGCCCTTCGATGCCGAAGAAGCTCAGCCCGACGTTGATCGCGCCGTTGCTCGGATGCATCAGGGCGGTGAACGTGATCCCGATGCCGACCGTGCTGACCAGCACGGGGAAGAAGACGACCGAGCGCAGGAAGGTGCGCACGCGGATATCCGAGGTCAGCAGCACGCCGAGCAGCATGCCGAAGATGACCTTGAGGCCGGACGTCACGACGGCGTAGATCAGCGTGTTGGTGAGCCCCTTGACCAGAAAAGGCTCGCGATAGAACTGCACGAAATTCTCGAAGCCGATGAAGGTCGATTCGAACAACGTCCAGCGCGTGAGACTGAAATAGAACGACATGATCATCGGCGCCAGGAAGAGCACGCCGAAAACCACCGCCGCCGGGATATAGAACCAGGCCGGGTACGACGCGGTGCCGAGTCTGCGCCGTACCGGTGCCAATTGCGCTGCTGCCATGTTTGCCACCTTGCCGTTCAAGCGAAACGCTTGGTGAGGCGTTATTGATGCCTACTGAGGTCGCCAAAGTGACCGACAACTTTCCACCGTTCGTGGTGAGCCTGTCGAATCCTGTCCTGAGCCCGCCGAAGGGCATGAACGGGCGCGCAGGACGGTCACCCACCCTTCGACAAGCTCAGGGCGAACGGTGGTGGATTGTCGTCGATCACATAGCGAATCTTCCCGAAGATACCGCGTTTCGCTCTACTTCCAGCCCGCAATGCCGAGTTGCATCGCCTGCTTGCGCACGTCCTCGTCGTAGAGCGCGGCGCCGTCGGCCGGCTTGCGGATGCCGGAACCGACTTCGACGGTGATCTGTTCGAGCGACGGCCCCTTGATCGGCGAGAGGAACTCAAGCGCCGGCGCATTCTGGCCGCCCGCACCGAAGTAGCTCACCAGATCCTTCACCGAGGGCGGCACGTCGGTCGGCAGTTCGCAGCCCTTGACCATGTACGGCCCCATCGCGCCGACCGCCTTGGTCTGCGAGTTGCAGCCCTCGACGCTGGCGGCGAAGGCGAGGAACATCTTCGCCTCCTTCAGGTGCTGCGTCGTTTTGGGGATGTACAGGCCGGGTGGCACCCACACGGTCAACCCGTTCTTGGCGGCATTGTCACCGGGCAGCGCGAAGAAGCCGACGTCGCTGAGGTTCTCCTTGAAATTGGTGGCGAGGGTACCGATCGCGAAGGTCAGCATCGGATAGTGCGCGCCCTCGCCCTTGGCGACCATGCGCAGACCATCTTCATAGCCGGCCGAAGCAAAGTCCTTGTTCAGGTAACCGGCCTTGAACACTTCCTCCTGTTTCTGGAAGCCCTTGAGCGCTGTCGGGCTGGTCGCAAACTTGGCCTTGTTGTTCGTGTAGCGGTCGGCAAAGTCCGGCTCGACAGCCTGCACGTTGAAATAGTCGCCGAGCACGAAGAGCTGCGAGGTCCACGTGTCCTTGAAGGTCTGGATCACCGGCGCGATGCCGGCCGCCTTGATCGCCGCGTTGTTCTTCTGGAACTCGGCCCAGGTCTTGGGCACCTGCAGATTCAACTTCTGGTAGATCTTGCGGTTGTACAGCACGCCGCCGCCCATACCTGTCTCGATCGGCGCGCCGTAGACCTTGCCTTCGACGCTGACCACTTTCTTGAAGGTGTCATGCACGTCGGCCTGGAAGGGTTCATTCGTGACGTCGACGAGATTCTTCTTCGGATTCAGCGCCTGGAACAGCGAGCCGGAGTTATACAGGAAGACGTCGGCCATCTCGCCGGTGGCCAGCCGCGTCTTGACGATGTTGTCGCCCTCGCCGCCCCCCGGTCGCGCTTCGACCTCGACCTTGATCGACGGGTACTTGGCCATGAAGTCGGCGGCCAGCCCCTCGACCGCCTTGATATCCTGCGGTGGGTTCGACGTCAGTACCGTCAGCGTCACGGTCGGTGCGGCGAACGCGTAACCGCCGGTACAGGCGGCGACCACCGAAGTGACCGCCACGGACAACAGTTGCTTACTCCACATCTTCTTCATCAACCCTCTCCTTGATGGAAAACGCTTTAATAGATCGCGTCGAAAAAACATTAAGAATGGGCGTCCGCCTTGTGCCAGGCGGTACGCGCTTTGTTCCTCGTTGTTTCAGAGACCTGCCATGAAAAACTCGATCGTGTGTTTGCCCGCGCCCAGCGTGATCGGCGCGGTGCTCGCTGTCGCCGCTTGCCCGTCGATGCGCGACAGCGAATAGCACGCCCTGAGGCGCAACGAGCCATGCGCGCCTTCCGGAATTTCGACTTTGTACGTCACCTTGTCGCCATCGACCTGCCAGCCGGCTTCGATGCGTCCTGCCGTCGAATCGTGCGTGGCCTTGAGTGGAGCGAGCGCGGGAACGACGAGCGGTTCGAAGATGACATGCCGGAATGCCGGTTCGTCCGGGTCCGGACGGAAGCCGGCCAATCCTTCGAACAGCCATTGGCAGACCGAACCGTAAGCGTAGTGGTTGTACGAGTTCATCGCCGGGTCGAACATTTTGCCGTCGGCGCGGATCGCGTCCCAGCGCTCCCAGATCGTCGTTGCGCCGTGCTTGATCTGGTACAGCCAGCCCGGCACCTCTTCCTGCAGGAACATGGCTGCGGCGAGTTCGTATTCGCCGATCTTGACGAGCGCCGGCAGCAGCGCCGGCGTGCCGATGAAGCCGGTGCCGATGCGCCCTTCGCTGCGCGCGATGGTGGCGCGGAAGTAGCGTTTGGCGGCATCGCGCTTGTCTTCCGGAATCAGGTCGTGCAGGAAGGCGAGCGCATAGGACGTCTGGTCGTCATAGACCAGCCGGCCGCTCGGCGCGATGAACTCGTGCGCGAAGGCCTGCTTGACGGCATCCGCGCGCGCCGACATGCGGCGTTCGGCCTCGCTGTCGCCGAGTACGCGGGCAATCTTCGCGGTGAGCGCCGAGGAAATGTAGAGATAGATCGTCGCCGCGGCATCGTCGCCGATCGTCGGATACGGCTTTTCGGTCGGCCCGCTCGGTTGCAGCCAGTCGCCGAAGCTGAAACCGCGTTCCTTCCACTGGCGCGGCGTGTTGACGATCGGACCATCGCTGATCGACCAGACGAAGTCGTTCCAGCGCAGCATGGCGGGGAAGGCCTCAGCCAGAATGGCGCGGTCGCCGTAATGCGTCCACAACACCCAGGGCACGATGCAGATGGCGTCGCCCCAGCCGGTACTGCCGTAATAGCCGGCGACGATGTCTTCGTGCCCGCGCGTCGGATCGGGCGAGAAGTGCGGGATTTCGCCGTCCGGCCGCTGGTCGGCCATCAGATCGCGCAGCCATTTGACGAGGAAGGCGTGGCTCTCGTGCAGGTAGCACGCGGTCGGCGCGAACACCTGCGCGTCGCCCGACCAGCCCATGCGCTCGTCGCGCTGCGGGCAGTCGGTCGGCACCTCGATGAAGTTGCCGCGCTGCGACCAGACGGTGTTCTCGACGAGCTTGTTAACGAGCGGACTCGCCGTCGTCAACGTCCCGGTCGGCCGCGTTGCCGAGGTGATCGGCACGGAAACGATGGAGCGGACCGTTGCGCGCCCGCTGACGGTGACACGTGCGTAACGAAAGCCGTGGAAGGTGAAGGTCGGCCGATAGTGTTCGACGCCTTCGCCCTTGAGCGTGTAGTCGATGCGCGCCTCGGCCAGCCGGTAGTTGGTGTTGTTGAACTTGCCTTCGTGATCGAGGATCTCGGCGTGCTCGACGAGCACCGTGGCGCCCGCCTCGCCTTCGACCGAGAAGGCGACATAGCCGCCGACGTTCTGGCCAAAGTCGTAGATCGTGCGCCCTTCCGCGTCCCGCGTTTCGCTGATCGGCGCGAACGGCGCGAGTTCCTTGACGCCGTTGATCTCGTGCGCAATCAGGCGAGCCGCATCGAAGCCCGCATCCACCGTGCAGCCGCGCGTCGCCGGCCGACCTTCCTGGCGCGCATCGTAGGTTTCGCCGAAGTAGATGCCGGATTTGACGATCGGCGTGAGGCCGCTTTTCCAGCGCGCGTCGGTCGCCAGCAGGAGGCGGTCGCCGGCGCGAATCTCGGCGATCGCGCCCAGATGCTCGCCCCAGGTGTTGTCGATGCGCACCCCCTTCCACAACATCGTCGAGCGCAGCCAGCCGTCGCCCAGCCACAGGGTGATCGTGTTTTCACCGCGGCGCAGCAGCTGGCCGACCGCGTAGCTCTGGTAGGAGAGACGATCCTGATAGCTCGTCCATCCCGGCGTCAGCACATCGTCGCCGACCCGCCGGCCATTGATGAAGCAGCGGTACAAGCCGAGCGCACTGATGAACAGGCGCGCATCCGGCGCATCGGCGTCGAGCACCAGCGTCGTTTCGACGAACGGCGACTGATTGCCGATGCCGGCATCCGTCTCCGGACGAATCATCTGCGCCGACCATTGCCGCCGCTCGATTGGGCACGTGCTCGTTGGTCCGGTGTGGTCGCTCGACGTCATTGGCTGCTCCCTGCGTTATCGATGGATTGTTTCCCGAGACGCCCTGCGACGAATCGGTGAAGATGATTGTAGAACGGTTTACGTTTTTGTAAACACCTTTTTGGCACCATCGGCATTCATCGACGCGCCGCATGGCGCACGGGCAGCAACGCCAAGCTCAAACCAGTCATCACGGGGACGACGCCTCCGAACCATCCGCAGAGCAGATGTAAAACTCAGCACATATCGCTTAAAAACAATTGGTTAACTTAGGTTAGCAAGGCCTGCGCTCAACCATCCAGATCGGCACCAAAAAAGCCTCCGCACCGATCATCGTTGATCCAATGGCGAAGGATCGGAAGCACATTGATCAGTTCACACTCTTTACTTTGACGTAAACCGTTCTACAATACGTCGGCTTGTTCGGCTGTTTTCTACCCTTTCGCCCGAATCGCTGGATGCAGGTTTCGGCTGACGACCGGGAGACACCGAGCACAACCTGAGAAGGATTCATTGACGGTCGGCGATCGTCACGCAGCGTTCGCCAATAACGAAGAGGCGTCGGAACATGGCAGACCTGGAACTGAAAGCAATCCGCAAGAGCTTCGGGCAGCACGAGATCATCAAGGGCGTCGATATCAGTATCGAGCACGGCGAGTTCGTCGTCTTCGTCGGGCCGTCCGGCTGCGGCAAATCGACGCTGCTGCGTCTGATCGCCGGGCTGGAGGAGATCACCTCCGGCACGCTGGACATCGGCGGACGCTGCGTCAACGACCTGCCGCCGAAGGAGCGCAGTATCGCGATGGTGTTCCAGTCCTACGCGCTTTTCCCGCACATGCCGGTGTTCGAGAACATGGCCTTCGGGCTCTCGCTGGCCGGCGAGAAGAAGGACGTCATCGACAGCAAGGTGCGCAACGCCGCTGCGATCCTCAAGATGGAGGCGCTGCTCGACCGCAAGCCGAGCCAGCTGTCGGGTGGCCAGCGGCAGCGCGTCGCCATAGGCCGCGCGATCGTGCGCAACCCGCAGGTCTTCCTCTTCGACGAACCGCTTTCCAACCTCGACGCCGCCCTGCGCGTCAACACGCGCGCCGAGATTTCCAGGCTGCATTGCGAACTGGGCGCGACGATGATCTACGTGACGCACGACCAGGTCGAGGCCATGACGCTAGCCGACAAGATCGTCGTGCTGGAGGCCGGGCATGTGCGCCAGATCGGCTCGCCGCTCGAGCTTTATCACCGGCCGCAAAACCAGTTCGTCGCGGGCTTCATCGGTTCGCCCAGGATGAATTTCCTCACCGTCGAGGCGGTGGCGGCGGGCGACGCCGGGATCACCGTGCGCTCGCCCGATTTCGGCGAGGCGCTGATTCCCGTCGCTGGAGAGCGAATTCCGCCGGGAGCATCACTGACGCTGGGCATCCGGCCGGAGAGCGTCAAGGTCGGCGACGGCTTCGGCGTCGCGCTGCGCGGCCAGGTCGAGCTCGTCGAGCGGCTCGGCCACGAGACCTTCATTGAAGTGCTGAGCGCCGGCGACCACGCCGTCACGGCGCTGGTCGACGGCAAGACGCTGGTCGAGATGTGCGACAGTGTGACGATCGGCTTCGACCCGGTGGAATGCCACCTCTTCGACGCTTCAGGCGACGCGTTCCGCCGCCTGCAGGTGCCGGAAATCGCGAACTACAAACGCGCCGCCGAATAAACCCTGGAACCGCGATTGTGGCGCCAAAATCCCATTCATGCTTCGACAGGCTCATGCTTCGACAGGCTCATGCTTCGACAGGCTCATGCTTCGACAGGCTCATGCTTCGACAGGCTCAGCACGAGCGGGATTTCGGGGAATCACCCGGCGGGTGAGACCCAAAAGAACCGTTCGCCCTGAGCCTGTCGAAGGGTGAACGGTTCCGGTGCGATTCAACCGCGTTTTCAAGGACAAATGCCGGACGCGGCCGGCAGCAACACCGGCCGCCATTCCAGCTACGAGATGACGACGAGCACCTGCCCGCTCTCGACCGCATCGCCGACAGCTACGGCGATGCGACTGACCTTGCCCGAGCAGGTGGCCATGACCGGCACTTTCATCTTCATCGCTTCCAGTTCGGCGATGCGATCACCCGGGTTCACGGCCTGCCCTTCCTTCACGGCGATGCTGGCGACGACGCCGCCCATCTGGGCGCATTGATCGCCGGCGCCGGCGGGTGCGCTCGGCGCTGCCGGTGCGGCCACCGGCGCGGCGGCGCTGACCACCGGCGCCGGGATGTAGGCGGCGGGAGCGCTGGCAACCGGCGTGTAGGAAGACGAGACCTCCTCGACCACGACGTCGAAATTCGTCCCGTTAACGTTGAGCTTGAAATGTCTTTGCATGGCGACTGACCTTGATTGGGTTTCTGATTAAAGCGGCATATTCCCGTGCTTCTTGCCCGGACGGAGTTCGCGCTTGCCGAGCGTCTTGCGCAAGGCGATGGCGATCGTCGAACGGGTATCACACGGCTCGATGACGTCGGTGATGTAGAAGTTCGACGCCGCCT
>RRZU010164407.1_pt1 | contig 11468 bp, 15 predicted proteins | sample 2165561 | NCBI WGS metagenome assembly RRZU01 (sample SAMN10456909, study PRJNA506462) | wastewater metagenome | isolation source: wastewater sludge | place: USA: Moscow, Idaho | reverse complement strand
CTGGAAGCGGATCTCCAGCAGGGTGCCGGCCGCGGGGGAGGGGATCTCGGTGTCGACCTTGTCGGTGGAGACCTCGAGGAGCGGTTCGTCGGCCTCGACGGTGTCGCCGACCGCCTTCAGCCAACGAGAGATGGTGCCCTCCGAGACGGATTCGCCCAGCGCAGGAAGCGTTACTTCGGTTGCCATGTGCGTGCTGCTCCTTGTGTGTTCGCGGTGTGGCGCCCAGCCTAGCCCTAGTTCCGTCGTGTATGTGGTGTGTCTTCAGTCGTGCATGTGGAGAGGTCTGCCGGTCAACGCCCAGCCGGCCTCGGCGATGGCCTCGCCCAAGGTGGGGTGCGGGTGCACGATCCCCGCGAGGTCCTCCGGCGCGGCGCGCCACCCCACGAGCAGCGCTCCCTCGGCGATCAACTCGGCCACGTCCTCGCCGACGGCGTGCATCCCGACGATCTGTCCCTCGGCCGAGCGCACCAGACGGATGACGCCCGTCTCGCGCTCGCCGGGCGACCGCAGCAGGAGCGCGCGCCCGTTGCCCGTGAGGTGGTAGTCGGCGACCTGGGCGCCGTCGCCGGCCTGTTCCGCGGTGAGCCCGACCGAGGCCACCTGCGGGCTGGAGTAGGTGACGCGCGGGATGTCGGCGTCGGCCGGGAGCGCGGGGCGGTCGTGGGACTTGCCCTGCAGCAGCGCGACGCGTTCGGCGACGAACATCCCGTGCGCGTAGCCGCGGTGTGCCAGCTGCGGGCCGGCGACGACGTCTCCCGCCGCGAAGACGCCGCGCACGGAGGTCTGGAGGTTGTCGTCGACCTCGATGTGCCCGCTCTGCGACAGCCGCACGCCGGACTCCTCGAGGTGGAGCCCGGAGGTGGCGGGGCGGCGCCCGACGGCGACCAGGAGGACGTCCGCGGTGAGCCGCTCTCCGCCGACCGTGGCGGATACGCCGTCGCCGTCGACCTCCGCCGACTCGATGCCCGCGCCCAGGCGCAGGTCGACCCCGCGGCGGGCGAGCTCCCGGGCGAGGACGCGGGAGTGTCCCGGCTCCTCGGAGGGGAGGAGGGCGTCCATGGCCTCGACGAGCGTGACCGCGACGCCGAGGTCGGCCCACAGCGAGGCGAACTCGACGCCGATGACGCCGCCGCCGACGACGATCGCGCGCCCCGGCAGGTCGGTGAGGCGCAGCGCGTGCTCGCTGGTGAGGATGCGCCGGCCGTCAACCGGCAGCCCGAGGGTCACGGGCGCGGCACCGGTGGCGACGAGGACGGCGCGGGCGCGGTGGGTGGCGGCCCCGGCCTCGACGGCGGGGCCGTGGTCGTCCGCGCGCAGAGTGGCGCGCTCGGCGATCACCGTCACCCCGCGCGCCGACAGCAGCCCCGTCAGGCCGCGGTGCAGCCCGCCCACCACGCCGTCGGCATAGGTGCGGATGGCTTCCGCGTCGGTGCCGTCGAGCGTGGCGGCGATCCCGAACGTGCGAGCCTTCTCGACGGTGCGGCGCACCTTCGCGGCCTGCAGCCACGCCTTCGTCGGGATGCAGCCGCGGTGCAGGCACGTCCCGCCGACCGGGGTGTCGTCGAAGAGTGCGACGCTGAGCCCGAGCTGGGCGCCCCGCAGCGCGGCCGCGTAACCGGCCGAGCCGGCGCCGATGATGGCAAGGTCCCAAGACGTCGTCATGGCGGTCAGTGTCGCATAATTGGCGCGTGGGATGGTTCGGACGTCTGAGACGCAAGGCGCAGGTCGCCGAGGAGACCCGGCAGGTGCCGGACGCGCTCTGGGGGCACCTGAGCGAGTTCGCGCGCACCCGGCGCGGCGTCGAGGCGTGGGTGGAGCAGCCGACGTCGTTCAACCCGCCGTCGATCCTGCTCGTGGCCGCCGACGGCGAGTCGACCCGCCGCGGGCTGCCCAGCGCCGCGGTCGGGTACTCGTTCGCGGCCGAGCACGACATGCCCTGTTACGACGCGGGAGTCGTGCCCTACCCCAAGCGGATGCGGGAGTACGGCCAGCGCGCCAAGCGCGCCGACCGCCCCTGACTAAGCCAGCTGCGCGGCGAGCGCGACCAGCGTACGGACGGCGACCCCGGTGCCGCCCTTCGGGACGCAGCCATACGGCTCCTCCGGGTTCTCCGCCGGGCCTGCGATGTCCAGGTGGGCCCACGCGACGCCCTCGGGGACGAACCTCTCCAGGAACGCGCCCGCGACGAGCGCCCCGCCCCAGCGATGGTTGGCGCCCGAGCGGAAGTCGGCCACCTGGGTCTTCAGCTGGTTGCGGGTGTACTCGGTGAGCGGCAGCTCCCAGAAGTCCTCGCCCGCGGTCTCCGCGGCGTCGAGCAGCAGGTCCGACGTCTCCTCGCCGTTGGTGATCAGGCCGCCGGTGCGCATCCCGAGCGCCACCATGCACGCACCGGTGAGGGTCGCGACGTCGACGATGAGGTCTGGGCCCTCGGTGCCCGCGCGCCCGATGGCGTCGGCCATGACGAGGCGGCCCTCGGCGTCGGTGTTGAAGTTCTCGACCCGCTGGCCGTCGAACATCGTCAGCACGTCGGAGGAGCGGTAGGAGGAGCCCGACGGCATATTCTCCGCGAGCGCGGCGTAGGCGGTGACGCGCACGTTCAGGCCGAGGTCGGCGATGGCGCGCGTGGCCGCGATCACGGCCGCGGCGCCCGACATGTCGAACTTCATGCCCGCCATCTGCCCCGCGGGCTTGATGTCGAGGCCGCCCGAGTCGAACGTGATGCCCTTGCCGACGAGCGCCAGGTGCGTCTTCGCGCCACGGGGTGCGTAGCTCAGCCGGACCAGCCGCGGACCCCGGGCGGAGCCGCCGCCGACGGCCATGATGCCGCCGTAGCCGCCCTTCTCCAGCGCCTTCTCGTCCAGCACCTCGACGGCGATCTTCGCGTCGCGCACGTAGGCCCGCGCGGCGTCGGCGAACGTCTCGGGGTAGAGCAGGTTGGGCGGGGTGTTCTGCCAGTCGCGGGCCTGGCACACGGCCTCGGCGACGGTGCGGGCGCGCGCGGCGGCGTCCTTCTGGGCGGCCGCGACGGCGGGGGAGAGCAGCACCACCTCCGCGACGGCGGCGGGCGCGGGTTCCGCGGTCAGCTTCTCGACCTGGTAGGCGCCAAGCAGCGCGCCCTCGACGGCGGCCTGGATCAGCTCCGGGTCGGTGACCTCCAGCGACACGGCCACCTTCAGCCCCTCGGCGCCCGGGAGCCCCGCGACGGTGCGCAGCGCGACGCCGGCCGCGTTGCGGACGCGCTCCGGCGTCACGTCGGCGTCCTCGAGCCCGACGACGACCGCGCGGGCGCCGTCGATCGCCGGAAGCAGCGTGAGGGACTCGGCCGCGGGCTTCGCGCCCAGCGCCTCGGCCAGCGCCACGACGGGGCGGCCGAACGCCTTCTGGTAGGCCTTGTCGAGCTCGGCAGGCACGCCCACCGCGGCGGCGTCGCCCTTGTTGATGCTGGCGAGGCCCACGACGACGACGTCGACGCCCTTCGGCAGCGAGGTGGACACGGTCACGTTCGGGTTCATGCGAGTCACGTCGTCACCCTATCCAATCCCTCGGACAGGGTTGGGGCCGGTCGGCATCGCGCGCTACCTTGGCGGGCATGAGGAAGCGCGTGGGGCTGTGGGCCTTCGTTGCGGCCGGCCTCGCCGTCGCCGCCTGGGCCGTCGCGTCATGGGTCTCGCCGACCCTCAGCTGCCACGGCGTCGAGTTGGGCCCGGGCGACGTCTGCGAGCGTACCAGCATCACCGGCACGCGGGGCGACGAGATCCGCACCTACGAGGAGCGCAGGGCGATCGTGGCGCAGCAGGCCCCGTTCGGGGTGCTCGCGGGGCTGGGGATGGCCGGATTCGGCGTCGTGCTGATCCGCCGTGAGACGAAGGCTCAGGCCTCCAGCGACATCGGCCCGTAGACGAGCCGGTCCTCCTCGTAGAGGCTGACCTCGCCGACGCCCTCGCGCAGGAGGTCGTCGAAGAACAGGCCGAGCCACTCCTCGGCCGCAGCCTGGTCGTCGAACGCGCGGGTGAGGCCGGCGGCCTCGAGTGCGGACGTGGTGTAGGCGCCGCTCACCGGGACCCAGCGCCAGCTCATCAGAAGGTGTCCCCGCGCTTGATCACGGGGCCTGGCTGGCGGAAGCGGCGCAGCATCATCGAGCGATTGACCATGTACATCATCAAGCCCTGCGTGCCGGCGTTCGGGTGACGCTCGGCGAGCAGGCGCTTGAACCCGCGCCACAGGAACCAGGTCTGGATCACGGCGGCCGCGAAGAGCACCCAGATCGACAGCAGGATGACGTTGGAGGCCGCCACCAGGCCCATCGACAGCGTGATCATGGAGCCGGCCATGACGAGGATCATCACGGGCATCAGGAACTCGGCGACCGTCCAGCGGGTGTCGACGAAGTTGCGCACCAGCAGCCGCTCGGGGGAACGCTCGGTCCGCTCCCATGCCTCGCCGCGGGCCGCCGAACGCGCGGCGCGGTCGGCCTTGCGCTGCTCCTTCGGCGTGAGCGTCGGGTGCAGCCGCTCCATGCGCGCGGCCTGAGCCTGCTTGCGCGTGGGCGTCGGCGCGTCCTTCTTCTTCGGCGTCCGCGGCACGGACTGCACCTCGGGCGCGGGGTCGACGACGGCGTCGGCGGCCGGCGCGGCCGCGGCCTTGCGGGCCTTCTCCTCTGCCTTCTGCCCCTTCGGGGTCAGGGCGGAGATCTGGTCGCCGGAGGTCGACTCCTTGCGCTCATAAGGGCGGAATAGTCCCACGATGCAGAATCCTTTGCGGGAGGGGCGGTACGGCGGCCCATCTTAGCCTCGATCCACCGATCAGCGCCTACTACGCGACCCCATCCAGGCACACTGGCTTCGTCCTGACCGCTCAACAGACGTCCCGGTATGCCTTCGCGTCCAGGGCTTGCCATTGCACCCGTCTGGTGCCGCTCGCTACGGCGCTCATCGGTGGATCGAGGCTTAGCTGAAGCCCCGCCGTGCTCAGGGTCGACTCAGGGCTGGCACCGACGCCGGTCGTGGGCGTCGCACGGTAGCCTTGGCGGTGGACAACGCCAAGTTCCTGGAAGGACCCTTCAGTGGCCAGCATTTTTGAACGCATCGCACTGGTCTTCAAGTCGAAGGCCAACAAGGCGCTCGACAAGTACGAAGACCCGCGAGAGACGCTCGACTACTCGTACCAGAAGCAGCTGGAGCTGCTCCAGAACGTGCGCCGCGGCGTCGCTGACGTGGCTACCAGCCGCAAGCGCGTCGAGCTGCAGGCGAACAAGATGAGCAGCGAGGTGGATCGGCTCCAGTCGGCGGCCCAGCGGGCGCTCGAGTCGAACCGCGAGGACCTTGCGCGCGAGGCGCTGACCCGCAAGGCGGGGCTGCAGGAGCAGCTGGTCGATCTGCAGGCTCAGCACGCGCAGCTGCAGGCCGAGGAGGAGAAGCTGGTTCGCGCCAGCTCGCGCCTCCAGGCCAAGGTCGACGCGTTCCGCACCCGCAAGGAGACCATCAAGGCGACCTACTCGGCCGCCGAGGCGCAGACCAGGATCAACGAGGCCTTCACGGGCATCTCCGAGGAGATGAACGACATCGGCCTCGCCATCCAACGCGCCGAGGACAAGACGCTCCAGCTCCAGGCCCGCGCGTCCGCCGTCGACGAGCTGCTCGCCTCCGGCGCCCTCGACGACCCGACCGGCACCGTCCGCGACGACATCACCCGCGAGCTCGACGCGCTGGCCGCCGACTCCTCGATCGAGAGCGAGCTCGCCGCCATGAAGGCGCAGCTCACCGGCGGCCCCGCGGCCCGCCCCGAGCTCCAGGCTGCGCCGGAGGCCCCGGGACACGGGGAGGGCCAGGCATGATCGTTCGCATCATGGGCCAGGGCCAGTGGGTCATGGCGCCGGAGCACCTGCTCGAACTCAACGAGTTGGACCGCGCGCTCGAGGGCGCCGTCGAGGCCGGGGACGAGCCCGCCATGCTCGACGCCCTGATGAAGCTCATCGACGGCGTGCAGCGGCTGGGCACCGAGGTGCCGGAGGACGTGATCGTCGAGTCCGATCTCGTGCTCCCCGACACCGACGTCTCGCTGGAGGAGGTCCGCGCGCTGCTCGAGTCCACGAGCGAGTTCTACGGGCTGATCCCGGACGCCGACGACGAGCTGAACGAGTCCGGCGAGGCCGCAGACCTGTGAGGGTGGTCGTCGCCTGTGACGCGACGGCCGGCCTGAGCCCCCGCGCCGCCTCAGAGGCGGTGGCGGGGGCCTTCGCGCGCGAGGGAGCCGCCGTCGCCGTCGTTCCGCTCGGGGCGGCGGGAGATGCGTTCCGAGAGGCCCTCGCCGCGGCCGACCCCGGGGCCGTGCTCGTCGCACCCCGTGACAACGCGGAGCTCTCCGAGGCGTTGTGGGAGCCCCGCGACGGCCTCGTCGTCGACCTCACGGGATACCGCGCCGACGACCTCGGCCGCGCGGCCCTCGCGGCCTTCGGGCCGGATCCCCGCGCTGCGCTCGACGCGGTGAGGAGCGCGTGGGCCGGGCGCCGGCTCGCGGCGGTCGTGGCCGCCGACGAGGCGGACCGGCCGCTGACCGGGCTGAGCGGGCTCGCGTCGACGGCGGGCCGCGCCGAGGGGCTCGACCTCTCCGGCGTGCTCGCGGCCGACGCCCGGGCGGAGGCGTGGGCGTCGGAGCTGGGCCTGACGCCCGGCGCGGGGGCCGGTGCTGCCTGGGGAGCGGGCCTCCTGCTCGCGGCGCTCGGCGCGGACGTCTCGCACCCCCTCGCGCTGCTGACCGAACGCTTCGGGCTGGCCCGCACCGTCGGTCAGGCCGACGTGGTCGTCACCGGGGCGGAGTCGCTGGACTTCCACGCCGTCGGCGGGCCCATCGTCACGCACATGGTGGCGCTGGCGGGGGAGGCGCTCAGGCCCGTGATCGCGGTGGTGGGGCGCAACTTCGTGTCGTCGCGCGAGCTGCGGCTGGCCGGCATCGAGTCCGCCTACCCGGCCGTAGAGGCGGGGAGCGAGGCGCCGGCCACGCCGGATCAGCTGGCGCGCGTCGCCGGTCTGGTCGCCGCCACCTGGCGCTGGTGATCGCTCGCGGCGGACACGGCGGGCTGGGGAACTCGCAACCGAGCGCGTACTATCTTCTTGTCTGAAGAATCCAGAACTTCACTTGCTTCAAGAACGGGAGCCTTTCGTGACCGATACCCAGACCCAGGCCGGCGTGGTCCTCACCGATGTCGCCGTGCAGAAGGTGCGCTCGCTGCTGGACGCGGAGGGCCGTGACGACCTGTCGCTGCGCATCGCGGTGCAGCCCGGCGGCTGCTCGGGCCTGCGCTACCAGCTCTACTTCGACGACCGCACGCTGGACGGCGACGTGGCCACCGACTACGACGGCGTCACCGTCGTCACCGACAAGATGAGCGCCCCCTACCTGGGCGGCGCGAGCATCGACTTCATGGACTCGATCGACAAGCAGGGCTTTACGATCGACAACCCCAACGCGCAGGGCTCCTGCGCTTGTGGCGACTCGTTCCACTGACCCGGACGCGGCACTATACGCCACCCCTGCGGCACGGCTGCCGTGGGGGTGGCTTTTGCGTTAAGGTGGCAGCAGCAGACGCGCCACCCTGTCTCTAAGGGCTAGGTTTGGCGCGCACAAACAGTTGAACGGAAGGGCAAGTTTGTGAGTGGCAACCCCGCCCCGTCGCGACGGAGGACCGCCCGCGCGGCGCTGCTCGTCGCGATCCCGGTGATGCTCGTCGCGCTGACGGCCTGCTCTGAGGGGCCCTTCGGGCTCCCTGCGGCATCGACCGAGCAGGCGCACCATGTCGGCAACCTGTGGCTGGGGGCGTGGATCGCGTCGCTCGTCATCGGCGGCATCGTGTGGGCGTTGATCGGCTGGGCCGTGATCCGGTACCGCCGCAAGGACGGCGACGCGCCGGCGCCGCGGCAGACCACCTACCACTTGCCGCTCGAGCTGCTCTACACGCTCGTTCCCTTCCTGATCGTCGGTGTGCTGTTCTTCTACACGGTCAAGGCGCAGGACGCGATGATCGATCAGTCGGCCGAGCCCGAGGTCGTCATCGATGTCGTCGGGCAGAAGTGGTCGTGGACCTTCAACTACATGGAAGAGGGCAACCCCGACGTCGGCACCAACGCGTTCGAGGTCGGCACCATCGAGAAGGTCCCGGACCTGTACCTCCCCGTGAACAAGCGGGTCCGCTTCAACCTGGACTCCGCGGACGTCATCCACTCGTTCTGGGTCCCCACCTTCTACTTCAAGCTCGACGTCATCCCCGGCCACCCCAACTCGTTCGACGCGACGCCCAACAAGCTGGGCAGCTACGACGGCAAGTGCGCCGAGCTGTGCGGCGAGTTCCACGCCCGCATGATCTTCAAGGTGCACGTCGTCACCGAGGAGGAGTACGAGGCGAAGGTTCGGGAGCTCGCCGAATCCGGCAACGCCGGCACGCGCACCGTCGCCGACGCGATCCAGGCTGTCCTTCCGACAGCGGCACCTGAGGAGCACAAGTGAGTAGCGCATCCATCACGAATCGTTCCCAGCTGGGCGAGGCCGAGGTCTCGGCGCGGCCGCACAGCCTGGGCAAGGTCTTCATGAAGTACCTGACGACGACCGACCACAAGGTCATCGGCAACATGTACTTCGTCACCGCGCTGATCTTCTTCGGCATCGGCGGCGTCCTCGCCCTCGCCATCCGCGCGGAGCTGGCGAACCCCGGCATGGACTTCATGAACTTCGAGACGTTCAACCAGTTCTTCACCATGCACGGCACCATCATGCTGCTGATGTTCGCGACGCCGATGTTCGCGGGTTTCGCCAACGCCATCGTGCCGCTGCAGCTGGGCGCGCCGGACGTCGCCTTCCCGCGGCTCAACGGCTTCTCTTACTGGCTGTACCTGTTCGGCTCGATCATGGCCTGCCTCGGCTTCTTCAGCCCGAACGGCGCCGCGAGCTTCGGCTGGTTCGCCTACGCCCCGCTCTCGAACGCGATCCACTCGCCCGGCGTCGGGCACGACCTGTGGATCATGGGCCTCTACCTGCTGGGCCTCTCGTCGATCCTCGGCGCGGTGAACTTCGTCACCACCATCATCACGATGCGCGCCCCGGGCATGACGATGTTCCGCATGCCGATCTTCTGCTGGAACATCCTCGTCACGTCGCTGCTCGTGCTGATCGTGTTCCCGGTCCTCGCCGCCGGCCTGCTGGTGCTCGAGTCCGACCGCGTGCTGGGCAGCCACGTGCTCGACCCCGCGTCGGGCGGTCCCATCCTGTGGCAGCACCTGTTCTGGTTCTTCGGCCACCCCGAGGTCTACGTCATCGCGCTGCCGTTCTTCGGCATCATCACCGAGGTGCTGAGCGCGTTCAGCCGCAAGCCGGTCTTCGGCTACTACGGCCTCGTGTTCGCGACGCTGTCCATCGGTGCCCTCTCGGTGTCGGTGTGGGCGCACCACATGTTCGTCACCGGCGCGGTGAACCTGCCGTTCTTCGCCTTCATGACGTTCATGATCGCCGTGCCGACGGGCGTGAAGTTCTTCAACTGGATCGGCACCATCTGGCGCGGCTCGTTGACGTTGAACACGTCGATGACGTTCGCGATCGGCTTCCTCGTCACGTTCCTCTTCGGCGGCCTGACGGGCGTCATCCTGGCCTCGCCGGCCCTCGACTTCCCGATCTCCGACACGTACTTCGTTGTCGCGCACTTCCACTACGTGCTGTTCGGCACCGTCGTGTTCGCGATGTTCGCCGGCTTCTACTACTGGTGGCCCAAGTTCACCGGCAAGATGCTGAACGAGCGTTGGGGCATGGTGCACTTCTGGACGCTGTTCGTCGGCTTCCACACGACCTTCCTCGTGCAGCACTGGCTGGGCACGCAGGGCATGCAGCGCCGCATCGCGGACTACGGCGCATGGGAGGGCTTCACCTTCCTGAACCAGGTGTCGACGTTCGGCGCCTTCCTGCTCGGCGTCTCGATGCTGCCGTTCGTCTGGAACGTGTGGATCACCCGCAAGTCTCCCAAGGTCGAGGTCAACGACCCGTGGGGTTGGGGCCGTTCGCTCGAGTGGGCGACATCCTGCCCGCCGCCGCGACACAACTTCGACAGCCTGCCCCGCGTGCGCTCGCTGAGCCCGGCTCTCGATGCGGTGCATCCGGAGCTTTCCCAGGAGGAGGGGCACCTCCACGTCGCTGATCCGGGCGAGTTGCTCGACGGCGGCACGAACGCCGAGTTGGAAGGTGCCGCCAAGTGAAGGCCGAAAAGTGGGTTTTCTGGTTCATCTTCCTCTTCTTCGTGGTGGTGACCCCTGTCTACTGGCTGATGTCCCACGAGATCGCCGGCACCTTCGTGCTGGGGTTCACGGGCCTGCTGGGCGGCATGATCGCGGCCTACCTGACGCTGACCGCGCGCACCTTCGACCCGCGCCCTGAGGATCGTCCCGACGCCGAGGTCTACGAGGCCGCCGGAACCGTGGGCTTCTTCGCGCCGAAGAGCATCTGGCCCTTCTGGGCCGCGCTCACCGTCGCGGTCATCTTCCTCGGCCCTGCCCTCCACCAGGGCTGGATCACGCTGATCGGCATCGCGATGGGCATCTGGAGCTGCAGCGGCTGGGTCCTCGAGTTCTACCGCGGCGACTACAAGCACTGACCCTCCGTGAGCAGAGCGAAGGCCCGCACCTGACGGTGCGGGCCTTCGTCGTTCCCGCAGTCGGCTGATCGCGCCCGGGGAACCTGGTTCAGGGCGTGACGCGGATCCCCTCAGCCCGGGCGGCGCGGGCGAGCGCGCTGTCGAGCGTAGTCAGCGTCGCACCGTGACGGACGGCGAGCTCCAGGTAGAGCGCGTCGTATGCTGACAGGCTGTGTCGGCGGGCTAGGCGGGTCACCCTCGGGCCGGGGAGGGCGTGATCGACGACGATGCCGAGTGCGTCGACCGCCTCCATCACGGCGTCGCTGGTTATGTCAGTGACGCGCCCGCGTCGCTCTGCGACGAGGAGGACGTTGCGCAGCTCGGCCCACAACAGGCCGGGCGCCAAGATCTCGTCGTAGCCGTCAAAGAGCGCCTCAAGGTCTGGCCCGGACTCGTCCGGGAGGAAGGACGAGATGAGGATGGACGAGTCGACGACCAGCATCAGCGTCGTCCCTCGTCGCGCCAGGCGGTCAGCTCCTCGGAAGTGATGCCGCTGCCGCCCGCCTGCGCCTGGCTACCTAGCTCCCGCAGCCGTCGGAGCGCGCTCGCGCGCTCGGCCTGCTTGGGCACGGGGACGAGCCGTGCAACGGGCACGCCCCGCCGTGTGAGCGTGAGGCTCTCGCCCGCCTCGACGTCGTGAAGCAGCTCAGACAGCCGCGCCTTCGCATCGAAGATCCCGATCTCTCGTAGTGCCGACATGACTCCTCCTGTCCAACAGCCTAGTCTGTTAGCCAGTCTAGCCTAGGGCTTAGGCGTCGGCGGTGCGGCGGAAGGCGTCCTTGAGGGACATCACGGCGTTGGT
>RRZU012056599.1_pt1 | contig 11469 bp, 10 predicted proteins | sample 2165561 | NCBI WGS metagenome assembly RRZU01 (sample SAMN10456909, study PRJNA506462) | wastewater metagenome | isolation source: wastewater sludge | place: USA: Moscow, Idaho | reverse complement strand
CCGCGATGAGGGCGACCTGAGTGAGAACGCCGGGTACCCCGCCGCGCGCGACGAGCAGGGTCAGCAGGAGCTGCGCACCCGGCAGCTGGAGGGGATGCTGCGCAGCGCCCAGGTGGGCGAGGCGCCCGAGGGTGACGTGGACGAGGTCGCCCCCGGCTGCAAGGTGACGATCGCCTACGACGACGACCCCGACGACACCGACACCTTTCTGCTGGGCTCGCGCGAGTTGATGGCGCTGGCCGACAGCACCGAGATCGAGGTGTTCTCGCCCCAGTCACCGCTCGGTCAGGCGATCACGGGGGCCAAGGTCGGTCAGAAGGTCAGCTACACCGCACCCAACGGCAACCCGATCGAGGTGACGATCCTCGAGGTGCAGCCCTACCGGGGCTGAGCATCACAGGGCTGATCGGCCGATGTTGGCCGGCCATCGGTTGAACGGGCCGGGGAGTTGGCCTCAGGGCAACTGCGCCAGCAGGGCGGCCGCCTTCCCGGGAGACAGCGTGCCCGCCGAGACCTGGGCGAGCACCTGCGCCCGGGAGTCAGACCCCGACGCCCCGGACGGCTCCGCGGCTGAGGGTTCCTCGTTTGCCAGCCCGAGCTTGACCAGCAGGTCGGTGAAGCGGGCCCGCGCGGTCGGGTACGAGACGCCCAGATGCTTCTCGACCTCACGCAGGTTGCCACGCGAACTCAAGAAGACCGTGAGCAGTTCGAGTTCTTTGGCGTCCAGCGCACAGAAGTCGCAGCGGGCGAAATGCCCCGAGAGTTCGCTTCCGCACCCCGGGCAACCCAGCCGGCTGATCACCAGATTTTCGCCGCAGACCGGGCAGTCGACCGGCGGCCGATGACCCTGACTCATCGCAGGTCGGCCTTGATCGTCGCCCAGCCCATCACGACGCCCACGTCGAGCCGCCCGGCACCGGTGCCGAGCACCACTTCGTCCACGTTGTCGTTGTCGGCGCCGGCCCAGCTCACCCGGCCCAGTTGCACCTCCGTGCGCACCGTCACGCTGGAGCGATCGCCCAGGGTGATGTCGAGCGAGCCGGACTCGCAACGGATGCGCGAACGCCCGGTGGCCAGGTCGCCGCGAATGGTGGCCGACCCGGCCTGGACGAGCACGTCGTTGGCCTCGGCGATGCGGTCGAGGGTGGCGCCGCCGGCGGTGACCCGCACCTTGCCCAGGAACGGCACCCCTTCGGTGGTGAGCGCACCTGCCGTGACCTCGGCATCGACGGTGATGCTGGGGTTCACCCGCACCAGCAACTCTTTGCCGAGCCCGAGCGCGCGCAGGTCGTCGAAACTGCGCGGCGGGCGCAGGATGAAGCCGTCAAGGCTGGGCAGCGCAAAACTGGGTCCGACGTCGCCGTCGCTGGTCACCTCGAGAACCGAGCCGCTGCGGCGCAACACGTGCGGGCCGTCCACCGAGGCGGTGGCCACCGAGGCATCGCCGACGATGCGCACCCGACGTCCGACCGCCCGGACGCTGACCCGGTCGACGCCCTTCGCGCCGGTGGCACGCCGCGGGCTGGGCGGCACGTCCTCGACGAAGGGCGGCTGATTGAACACCCCGGACGCGTGCTGCCCCGGGCTGTCGGTGTCGCCCGCGATTTCGTCGTCGCTGGGTTCGCTCGTCTGCTCGGCCGCTGCCTTGAGCGCGTCGATTCGCCTGGCGGCCTCGGAGGCGTCGATGCGCCCCGCGGCAAGGTCTTCGAGGATCGGAGTGAGGTCCGGTTCAGTAGCCATGCATCAAATGTAAACGCTGTTTTACAGAATCGAAAGACTTGGGGGTCATTATTTTCGTTTGTGCGTGGTCTCTTGCACGGGTTTGCCACGCAGTGAACGAATGAAGGCCACGAAGAACGCCATCGTCGGAATAACCACCAGCGCACCGACGATGCCGCCCACCTGGGCGCCGACGGCGATGCCGATCAGCACGGCCAGCGGGTGCAGCGAAGCCGCCTTGCCCAGCAGCAGCGGCTGCAGCAGGTGCGACTCGAGCCACATCACGGCGACCGTGCCCCCGGCCATGATCAGTGCGGCCACCCAGCCGTGGGTGATCAGGGCGAGCGACGTGGCCACGGTGCCGGCGATGATCGCGCCCACCACCGGAATGAAGCAGACGATGAAGGTCAGGGCGAACAGCGCCAGCGCCATCGGTACCCCGATGATGGCGGCGATGGTGGCCACGCCGGCGGCGTCCACGGCCGAGACGATGACCTGCGCCCGCATGTAGCTGACCAGGGAGGCCCAACCGCGTTCGGCGGCCTGGCCCGTGGCGGCCTGATAGCGCTGCGGCAACAAGCCGACGCTCGAGCGCCACAGGTGCTGGCCCTCGGCCAGGAAGAAGAACGTCGCGATCAGGGCGATCGCCACGCCCGCGAAGAAGTGGCCAACGGACGCGCCCACCCTGGCTGCGTACCCGGCGAGCACGGCTCGCGATTCGGTGAGCCAGCTGGTGAGCGACTGCATCCACTGGTCGATCTGGCCCTGATCGATGCCGAGCGGCCCGTCGGCCACCCACTGCATCAGTTGGTTGAACCCGGCCACCGACTGCTGAACCAGCTCAGGCGCCTGCTTGGCGGCCGTCGCCCCGATGCCCCAGCCGATGCCGGCGAGGATCAACAGCATGGTCAACAGACAGGCGGCAGCCGCCAGCAGCGGATGCCAGTTCCAGGTCTTCAGCCGATGCGCGAGCGGGCTGAGCAGCGCGGTACGCAGAAACGCGATGGCCAGGGGCACGCTGACGCCCGAGAACTCGCCGAGCAGCCACCCCGCCCCCCACACCAGGGCCGCGAACAGCAACAGCCGCCAGGCCCAACCGGCGGCGGTGCGGACGCCCTGGGGGATCGGATTCTCTGCCTCGGGTTCGGCAATCGCGACGGCCACCACGGGTGAATCCGTGGCGGTCGCAGGCAGTGCGGCGCGCCGGCGGGATCGGCGAAACAAGCTGAAGGGCACGCGCTCGTCCTTTCGTGGGGGTCGCGCCCACCCTACTGTGAGGCTCTGACAGACCCATCCGAGGTGCCGTCCGCACCGAACAGCCGGGTGAGGAAAGGAGGCGCCATGCCCGACGACAGCCTCACTCGAACCCCGAGCGTCGACGCCCCCCGAAGCCCGGCGCCGCGCGGTCGCGCCGGTCGAGCGCAGGCCCCGGCCGCGGGGGCCCTGGCCGTGCTGGCCGGTTTGGCCGCGGGCCATCTGATTGCCGCGCTGACCGGCCCGGACTCGTCGCCCGCGCTGGCTGTGGGCAGCCGACTGATCGATCTGACGCCGACACCGGTGAAGGAGTGGGCGGTCGCCACCCTCGGCACCTGGGACAAGCCGGTGCTGATCGGAGGGGTCGTGCTGGCCACGTTGGCGATCGGCGCCCTGGTCGGCTGGCTGGCCTCGCGCCGTCGGTTGCTGATCTGGGTCGGGCCGCTGGTGCTCACCGTGATCGCGGCGGTGGCGGCGTCCACCGGGCCGGCAGCCGGACCGTTGGCGATGGTACCGGCAGTGGTCACCGGCGGCGTCGGCACCTGGGTGCTGTGGTGGTTCCTGGGCCGTACCACCATCCGTCCGGACGAACCCGGCGCGCCGTACGCCCTGCCGCGACGTGCGTTCTTGAGCGGGAGCGCGGTGGTGGGCGCCTCGAGCGCCGTCGCGCTGGTGGCGGGGCAGTACCTGGGCACGGCGCGGCAGCGTCCGGCGGTCGTCACGCTGCCGCGGCCGACCGAGACACTGGCGCCGCTGCCGTCCGGGCTGAGCGTGGACGGCCTCGCACCCTGGGTCACGCCCAACCGCGACTTCTACCGGGTCGACACCAGCCTGATCGTGCCCAGCGTCGACGTGGGCGAGTGGCAGTTGAGCATCGACGGCATGGTGGACCGCCCGTTCACCCTGACCTGGAGCGAACTGCTGGCCCTGCCGATGATCGAACGCGACGTGACCCTCAACTGCGTCAGCAACGAGGTCGGCGGGCCCTACATCGGCGGCGCACGCTGGCTGGGCGTGCGGGTGCGTGACGTGCTGGCCAGGGCCGGCGTGCAGGCCGGGGCCGACCAGGTGCTCAGCCGGTCGGTGGACGGCTTCACGGTCAGCACACCCGTCCAGGCGCTGACCGACGCGCGGGACGCACTGATCGCGATCGGCATGAACGGCAGTCCCCTGCCCGCCGAGCACGGGTTTCCGGCCAGGCTGATCACGCCGGGGCTGTACGGCTACGTGGGCGCAACGAAGTGGCTGACGCAACTGACGCTGACGACGTACGCCCGCCAGAGCGCGTACTGGACGGAGCGGGGCTGGGCCGAGCGGGGGCCGGTGAAGCCCTCCAGCCGGATCGACACGCCGCGGTCGTTCGCGCGGTTGCAGCCCGGTCAGGTGATGATCGCTGGCGAGGCGTGGGCGCAGAACATCGGCGTGCTGAGGGCGCAGGTGCGCATCGACGGTGGCCCGTGGCACGACGCCGAACTCGGGCCGGACGCCGGCATTCAGTACTGGCGGCAGTGGAAATACGCCTGGGCCGCCACGTCCGGCCAGCACAACCTGGAGTGTCGGGTGGTGGACGAATCGGGTGCGAACCAATCCGAGGCGCGCGCCACGCCTTTCCCGGACGGATCGTCCGGGCTGCAGAGCGTCGTGGTCACGGTCGACTGAGCAGGATCTTGGCAAAGAAGACGCGCAGAACCTGTTGAAGCGAACCGGGAACGGTACTCGGCGGTGCTGAGACCGTCCCCGAACCGTCCCGAACCGTGTTGAGAACAGTCAAGAACCGTGTTGAGAACCTTCCCTGACCGCGCTGGGAATGCTTCTGAACCGTGCTGACAAACAGTCCCCACACCACCAATCCGCACCCGGCGCCGTTCCGAACACCTGGTGTCAGAGAGGTACACCACCGCCGGATCCCCGGCAGAAGGAGACACCACCATGCGCACCTCGATCAAGCTTCTCGGAGCCTCCGCCGCCCTGCTGATGCCGTTGGCGGCCTGCAGCAGCACCACCTCGGCGATGCCCAGCACGACGGCGCCGATGGCCTCGACGTCCGCCCCCATGACCTCGGCGTCTTCGATGCCCACCCCGTCCGAATCGACGATGGCGCAGTTCGGCCCGGCCTGCGCGAGCGTGCCGTCCAGTGGCGCCGGCTCGTTCGAGGGCATGGCGAAGGATCCGGTCGCCACGGCCGCCAGCAACAACCCGGCCCTGTCGACCCTGGTCACCGCCGTGAAGAAGGCGGGCCTGGTCGACACGCTCAACAACGCCAAGGACATCACCGTGTTCGCACCCACCAACGACGCCTTCGCGAAGCTGCCGAAGAAGGACCTCGAGGCCGCGCTCAACGACAAGGCCACGCTGACCAAGATTCTGACCAACCACGTGGTGGCCGGACGGCTGACGCCCGATCAGCTCGCCGGCAAGCACGACACGCTGGCCAAGACCTCGCTGACCGTCACCGGCTCCGGTGAGGACTTCATGGTCGGCGACGCCAAGGTGGTCTGCGGCAACGTCCAGACCTCGAATGCCACGGTCTACATCATCGACAGCGTGTTGCTGCCGAAGATGTGACCTGACCCGTGGCCTGCAGGCCACGTCCGGGGGGAGGGGGCGTGGCGTCACACTCGATCAGGTGGGACGCCACGCCCAAATCCATCCATTTCCGCACACCAGCACCCATACTGATCGCTGTGGAGGAGGTGGATCCGGTAGTCACGACTACCCGTGCCGATCCGGTTGCCGACGCCCTGACCGGGTGCGCGAGCGGCGACCAGGCAGCGATGGCGATCCTGTACGACCTCACCTCGGCCAAGGTGTACGGCTTGTCACTGCGGGTGCTGCGCAACCCGGCGCAGGCCGAAGAGGTCGCGCAAGAGATCTACCTCGAAGCGTGGCAGAACAGCACCACCTTCGACGCCGCGCGGGGCACCGGCCTCGCCTGGTTGTTGACCATCACCCACCGGCGCGCCGTCGACCGGGTGCGCTCGGCCCAGGCCTCGACCCGCCGCGACACCACCTACGGCCTCGAAGATCTCGCCACCGCACCGGAGGACCCCGCCGACACGGCCATCGCCTCGCTGGAGGCGCAGCGGGTGCGCGGCGCCATGACCGGGCTGACCGACCTGCAGCGCGAGGCGGTCGAACTCGCCTACTTCGGCGGCCGCACCCACCGCGAGGTGGCGGACGCGCTGGACGTGCCGCTGGGCACGGTGAAGACTCGAATCAGGGACGGATTGACCCGCCTGAGATCAGCATTGGGGGGTGACTGATCGTGACTGACGATGCACACGACCAGATCGGCGCCTACGCGGTGGACGCCCTGAGCGCCGACGAGCGCGCCACGTTCGAGCAACACCTCACCACCTGTGCTGAGTGTCAGACCGAACTGCGCGGCCTGCGTGAGAGCCTGGCCGGGCTCGCCCCCGAGTACGAGACCGAGCCGCCCGCCACCCTTCGCGCGGCTGTGCTGGCCGCCGTCGCACAGACCCCTGCCCCGCTGGCCGACCCGAATCCCGCACTGGTGGCAGAGCCGTCGGTGACCTCGGACACTCCGGACGGTGCGATTCAGCCCGGGCCCCGGCAGGAGCCGTCCAGCAATGGGCACCGGGGTCATGAGGGTGAACGGGCGGCGCCGGACGGAGTGGCGCCAGGACGCCTTGTTTCGCCGGCCGACGGTTCCCTCGCTTCGGTGACGCCGCTGCCGCCCCGCCCGTCCGCTGGTGCCGGCTCGGGACGCACCCGCTGGCAGCTTCTGGTCGCAGCGGCGGTGGCCCTGGTGGCGGTGATCGGCATCGCCGTGTGGCAACCCTGGGTCGCCCGCACGGTCACCGCGGCGGACGTGCTGAACTCTCCGGACGCCGCCCGCGCCACCACCTCCGACCAGGGGATGAGCGTCACTCTCGTGCGGTCCAACCAGCTCGGTCGGGCCGTGCTGATCGCACAGAACCTGCCTGCTGCGCCCAGCGGAAAGGTCAGGCAGGCCTGGCTGCAGCATCCGGGCGAGCACATGGTTTCGGGTGGCCTGATGCCGTCCGGCGCCGACGTGACGATGTTGCTGGAAGGTGACGCGCGCGACGCCACCGGTGCGGGCATCAGCATCGAACCCTCCGGCGGCTCGACGCAGCCCACGATCAAAGACGTCGTGGCGCTGGTGCAGTTCTGACCCCGACGGCGCCGAACCAGCCGCCACCCACGGCGCCTGGAATCCCTGCAGTCGCGTCGGACGGTGCATCCTTCGGCACGGTCGCCGAGGGCACCGCCTGAAATCCCTGCACCAGTGCAGGGGGTCGTGCCTGCGCGCGCCGCGAGGTCTGCCACTGGTGCAGGCTTTTCAGGCCTGAGCGTCGCGCAGCGAGCAAAGGTTGGTGGCCGGGGCACTAGGTTGGCCCGGTGAGATTGTCGCTGCGCACCACGCTGCCCCGCACCGTGGTGATGCTGGCGGTCTGCGCCTTCTTCGTCGCGGTCGGCTTCGGGGTGATGATTCCCGTACTGCCGCTGTTCGCAGCCTCATTCGGCGTGACCAACTTTCTGATCGGGCTGGTGGTGTCGGCGTTCGCGGGCATGCGGCTGGCGATGAGCCCCTTCGTACGTCGGATCAGCGACCGGATCGGGCATCGGCGCACCATCGGTGTCGGCATGTGGATCGTCGGCGGCTCGTCCGCGCTGTGCGGTTTCGCCGCAAGCTACGGCGAACTGCTCTTCTGGCGTGCCGTCGGAGGCCTGGGTTCGGCCATGTTCACCATCTCGGCCACCGCCCTGCTGTTGGCGAGCGTGGGTCCGGAACTGCGCGGGCGTGCCAGCGGCCTCTACCAGGGCGGTTTTCTGCTCGGCGGCATGACGGGTCCGGCGATCGGCGGCCTGCTCGCCACGATCTCGCTGACGGCACCTTTCTTCTTCTACGCCGGCACCCTGGTGATCGCCGGCATCATCGCCTTCACCCAGTTGCACGACCCCCCGGGCATGGCCGAGGCGGCCGCCGAGCGACTTACTCGACCGCTGCGGACCGTGCTGCGCGACGTCCGCTTTCAGGCCGCCTGCCTGCTCGGCTTCGGTACCGGTTGGCAGTCGTTCGGGGTGCGTTCGGCGCTGGTCCCGATCCTGATCGTCAGCTACCTCGGCCACCCCCCGTCCTGGACGGGCATCGCCTTCGCCATCGCGGCGGTCGCCCAGACGCTGGCACTTCAACCGGCCGGCCGTGCGACCGACCTGATCGGACGTCGTCCGGTGATGGTCACCGGCGGGGTGCTGGCGGCAGCATCCACGCTGGCCACGCCGTTCGCGCCGAACCTGACCGTGCTCATCGTGCTGCTGTGCGTCTACGGCGTGGCGTCGGCCGCCCTCGGCACGGCACCGACCGCGGCACTGGGCGACGCAGCGAAGGGCGCCGGTAGCCAGCCCATCGCGATCTTCAGCATGGTCGGCGACAGCGGCGCGATCCTGGGGCCGCTGGCCGCCGGGTTGCTGGCCGATCACCTCGGCATGGGAGCGGCGTTCGCCTCGGGTGCGGTCATTCTGCTCGCGGGCGCACTGTGGGCCTGGTTGATCCCCGCTCGACTCGATCGCCGCGCACCCCAGGAGGCACGATGAACCCCAAGCCCCTGCCCGAGCTGATCGCAGCGGACTGGGCACAGGCCCTGGCGCCCGTCGCCGACCAGATCGCGGCGATGGGCGAGTTCCTGCGCACCGAACTGGCCGCCGGACGGGGTTACCTTCCGGCCGGTGCGAACGTGCTTCGGGCGTTCACGCGTCCGTTGGCCGAGGTGCGGGTGCTGATCGTCGGGCAGGACCCCTACCCCACGCCGGGACATGCGGTCGGGTTGTCGTTCTCGGTGGCGCCGCAGGTGCGTCCGCTGCCGCGATCGTTGGTCAACATCTACGCCGAACTGAGCACCGATCTGGGCATCGCCCCGGCTGCGCATGGCGACCTGACCGGCTGGTTCGAGCAGGGGGTGCTGCTGCTCAACCGGGTGCTGACGGTGCGTCCGGGCGCCCCCGGATCGCATCGCGGCAAGGGTTGGGAGGCGGTCACCCAACAGGCGATCGAGGCGCTGGTCGCACGCGGCGGGCCACTGGTCGCGATTCTGTGGGGCCGGGATGCGCAGAACCTCACCCCGAGGCTTGGTGACGTGCCGGTGATCGCGTCGGCCCATCCGTCCCCGCTGTCGGCACGATCGGGATTCTTCGGCAGCCGCCCGTTCAGCCGGACGAACGCGGCCCTCGAGGCTCAGGGCGCCGCCCCGATCGAGTGGACACTACCCGCCGCCTAGGGCGTGTCGTAAAACCCTGACCGCGCTGCGGCGCACCCAGTACGCCCGCTCGCTGCGTTGTCATCCTCGGCGATAGGACCCACAGGCCCGGACCGTCCGACCGACCGACGAGGGCATCCGTGCGCCGTCGAGGAGCGGCGGCACCGGCCAACCAGGCCGACACATGACTCGAGCCACAGCACGTCGATCATCACCACAGAGCGACGCAGACCGGTCCGGATCACCCCCGCACCCTGAGAGTTGGTTGAGACAAATGTCTCAACCGCTCTGGATCCTCGCTCGCCACTGTGTCAGGGTGACGGCACACGTCCCCCCCGTTGGAGTCTCCGATGAACCTGCCCTCACGGCTGCTGCTCGCTCCCCTGCTCACCCTCACCCTGATCGTGCCCACGCTCGCCCCGACAACGGCACAGGCCGGCCCCCTCACGCTCCCTGCCCTGGCGAGTGATGCGGCGCTCGCGGCGAAGTTGAAGTCGGTGCTGAACAACTCGCGGGTGACGAAGGCAACCGTGGGGGTGGTGGTCGCCGACTCCGCCTCGGGCACTCAGCTCTACGGACGCTCCGCGACCACAGCCCTGAAGCCGGCCTCGAACATGAAGCTGGTCACCGCCGCTGCGGCGCTGGATCTGTTGGGCCCGAGCAGCACGTTCCGCACCGCCGTCTACGCCCCCAGCACACCGGTCAACGGGGCGGTCGACACCTTGTTCTTGCGGGGCTACGGCGACCCCACCTTGCGCGAATCGGATCTGACCTCGTTGGCCGCGCAGGTACGGGCGGCGGGTGTCACCACGGTCACCGGACGGGTGATCGGCGACGGCACCTTCTTCGACGGCGATCGGTACAACAACTACTGGGATCCGATCGACTACAACAACGCCTACGCCGCGCAGATTTCGGGCCTGACCCTGTCGCCGTCGTCGGCGTATGCGGTCGGCACCGTGCAGGTCACCTACAAGCCCGCCACCGGCAAAGGCAAGAAGGCGACTCTCGGCGTGGTGCCGGCTGCAGCCGCGGGGTATGTGAAGCTGGTCAACAAGACCACGACCACGCGCGTCGGAACGGGTGCATCCATCAGTGTGCGCCGCACCAACGGCACGAACAGGATCACCGTCTCCGGACGGGTCGCGCTCAAGCGCAGCCTGGTCAAGCGCACTGTCACCATCAGCGATCCGGCCCGGTATGCGGCGCATGTGTTCACCCGCGCGCTGCGCGCTGCCGGCGTGACAGTCGCCGCATCGGCGGGCACGGGCAGTACGCCGAAGAGCCGGGTGCAGTTGGCCTCGGATTCGTCCGCGCCGCTGAGCAGCATCGTCAAGTTGCTGATGAAGCCGTCCAACAACGGCATGACCGAGCACCTGCTCAAGACGCTGGGTCGCGTGGGCACCAAGGCGGGTACCTGGAAGGCCGGCGCGGCCGCCGTCCGCACCTGGCTGGCGACCACACAGTCGGTACCGGCCACCGTCGTGCTGGTGGACGGGTCGGGCCTCGCCCGCCGCAACAAACTGACCGCACGGGTGCTGGTGCGGCTACTTCAGTACGCGCAGACGCGCACGTGGTTCGACATCTTCTACGACGCCCTCCCGGTGGCCGGCAATGCCGACCCGGCGATCGGCGGCACGCTCGCCACCCGTATGGTCGGCACGCCGGCGCAGAACAACCTGCGCGCCAAGACCGGCACGCTGCGCGGCGTCACTGCGCTGAGCGGCTACGTCACCGATGCCAACGGACGGCGCTACACCTTTTCGATGCTGGGCACCTACCCGACGTACTCGCCGCGGATCGTGTTCGACAAGGTGGGCGCCACCCTGGCCGGCTGGCGCAGCTGAACGTCCTCTCTCGGAACGGCAGGTGTTCAGCGCGCTCGTAGCGATGCTTCGTAGCAGCGAACGACAGTGGGTGGCGATCATCCCGCTTCGCCGGGCATGCGTGGTGCCGCGCGCTGCCCGCCGCCGGGGCGAGCGGCCCGTGCACCCCGACGGCACACAACGTGAAGGATTGCGATCCGATGTCGCATCACCATCCTTCACCTTGTTGCAACCCCTGAGGGGCCTACCACATCGAGTGGATCACGATGAGAATCGCTGCGGTGTCCGCCGAGCAGCAACCCACATGAGCACACGCGTCCAGGAATGCGCCGCGCGTACGATCGGTTGACCATGCAGGAGGCAAACATGCTGTTCACCAAACCGACCATGGTCGACCCGCGGGTCGCGCTGCGCGGCCGCGAGACGCCGGT
>RRZU010846152.1_pt1 | contig 11469 bp, 11 predicted proteins | sample 2165561 | NCBI WGS metagenome assembly RRZU01 (sample SAMN10456909, study PRJNA506462) | wastewater metagenome | isolation source: wastewater sludge | place: USA: Moscow, Idaho | reverse complement strand
TTATCTAAATTCATTGTGCACTACCTCCAAACTCAATTACGGCATTACTGAGGGAACAACTACCAGAATTTGAAAAACTGAAGTTGGCCCCTTCTAATTTGATTGGCATGTTACGCATGCCCTCCCCTATTTCTTTCAAAAGCCAAGGAGTGGCCTGTATATTGATGGTTGCTTTTCGCGTAGCCCAAACACCATTTTGTTGCACTGGCTCAAAAGAAGCCTTTACGTTGGCAATCAGTGATAACCTTGAAAAAAAATCGGCAACACGTTCATCCATGGCGTAGAAACTTACTTTGTGTTCGCGCCAGTATGACGTTATTGGCAGTCCGACTCTCAAAAAGGGTTGAGAGCCAGTGAACGATATTTCTATGTTGTTGTTTTTGGCCCAAACATTCATCACGTTGCGATCAATCGCGACCTCAGACAGGGCCATGTTCAGCGAGCCTGGTGCTATAGTCCCTGTTGGCACATCAGCAACTACAGGGAATGTAACGAACTTCGCGCATGTGGTACCCAGCAGAGCGATAGCGTCGCCAGCTTGCTGGACATCGCTCCAAGTCTGTTTATATCCGTACCATGGGTCTGCTACTTCTGGCGGCGGCGGTGGCGGCGGTTCAGGCCATGAAAACCAAGCGATTACTGCAACAACAGCAGTTATGGCCAAAGCTGGCTTTAAAACCCTTAAAAATGGCGAACCCAAATACTCTTGAAGTTCAAAATTATCAGAGTCGAGATCAAGTTCGCCAATGACATGAATTTGAACACCATCCAAATTTATTTCTTCACGATCAATATTTAAATCATGAGAGGAGTAAATATCATTGGCCTTATATATTTTAAGCCAATTGGTCAACTCAAGAGGGTCAACGATATCATCCCTTCGAATGGAACCTTCATCCCAAAGAACGCACCGCAGCCCTCCTTCTGAGGATATAATGCAAGCCCACTTTTCCGGTAATACGATAACCGCCTCAGCTAACGCCGCTGCAATGCACTCTCCCCAGGCAATGTCTTGCTCGTCAGACGCTACACGTGTCAATAGGTCTTCTTGAACAAAGATGCGCTCATATTTGGCTGGGTATTCACCCCGCCAAGTTTTAAGGATCTCTTTTTGCTTGTTACCGTGAGGTAACGTTGTTCTGACGATAGCCATATTTAAATCCGCTTTGGTGTAATCAGGACAATAGTTTCAGTAGTGCTACTTGCACCTGCATTGCCACCTGAAAATGGTATTTTAAATAATGTGGATTCGTCAGCTTTATTTGATTTCTGCTTATATCCATTAAGCACAAGTGTTTCGCCATACTTTAGGCCTACATCTTGATCAAATTTTATTTCCTGTACTTGGGGGGCCCTGACTGTTACCCCACTGACTTCGGTGTCATTCCATCCGACTACTTTAGAGAGCACACCGGAGATCTGCAGATTCACGGTATCATCAGAAATATTAGGCATAACTGACATGGTGAGCCCATCGCTAACAACAGCATCAACCACCTCAACGCTGGCGTCAGCGTTTTGATTGGGAGTGACTGTTACCCGGGCTATGTACGACAGCTTCTCAGAGTTATCAATTGACGCAACTCGGTTGTTCCTGGCCACTGTTCTTGGCTCATACTCGACGCCAACCTCTCCTTGTGTCTGCAACGCCTTCATCAAGATCGTCGTGCCATCCCAATTTGGACTGGTTGAGGTAAAAGAAAAGCCATAGTTCCCATTGTTGCCGATAGTGGGCAATGTCGGGCCCGTAAAATTGAGTTTCCCATCAGAGAATGTTCTAACCACATTCCAATCGATGCCGAACTCACTACCCTTACTGCCCTTGAACTGCAATACCTTCACCTCAATCATTACTTGGCGAGCAATAGACTGTTTTCTGGATGAAATATAGTTTTCCACCAAGCTCATTCTGTGAGGGGTAGTTCTGACAAGAATTGATGCCGTCGATTCAGTGACAATAACGTCACCTTCCAAAGGATCATCATCATCAGGCTTCACGCCGTCCTTTTTCAAAATGGACTTGATAGCCGATAAATAATCATTGAAGGCGTTTACACCAGTGCTTTCTGATGTGGCATATGTGTCAGAGTTGCCCAGGCTGCTGGTAACGGTTCGGGTCGCCAACCCCTCTCCACCACCATTGCCGCTATTGGCCTTCCGTCCAAAAAGAAAGGAGCTTTTACCCAGCAAAGAATTAAGCTCAAACACCTTTGTCACATAGCGATCAAACTTAACCTGGTTGCCGCTCATGCTGACCGACACATCAGCTTTCGAAGCGATTTCATTGAGAGCCCCATTAATGTCACCTTGATAATCGACAGAGATAGGCTTGTTGGGGTTTACATCTGGGCCAAACTCAACGGAAACTTTTTGTCCTGCCGATTGGAGCAAGTTACTCACCGCAAAGTTGAAAGGAACATTTTGTCCTTTAAGGGATGCCGGCTTTCTAACCCACCAAGGAGACCCTTCTGTAATAGGGTTAAGGTCAACGGGAGGCCGTTCAATAAAGATGCTCTTGGAGGCGTCTGGCATTACACCTTGAGCGTTGATCTTGTTTTGAGTTTCTTTCGCGGCGTCTCTCTGTTCGAGGTAATCAGTTGCCCCGCATCCACTCAGAGCAAAAATAACGCTGACTGCAATTAATTTTTTCGGGGTCATCACTGGCCATCCTTTGTAACGAAAAATACATGCTGTGTTGATTTCAGAAGCTGAGGCTGTACTGGGAACGACGCAACCAGCATGTTCAATGCTGTGGCGATATCACCTTTTTGAGTCACAATGGGCCATCCAGCTGAAATGTAGTAGTCCCCCTTGATTCGCCAGTCTGGCTCAGAAGTATTCCAACCGTATGCGGTAGTCATTCTTGCGGCATTCTGTTTCAGGCTACCAGGTTTGATGTTGAAGGTTTGAGTAACTACCCCTACGGGGTGTATGACTGCAGTTTTATTTGACTTGTCGAAAGTGACTGAATAATTGACCCCACTTTCTTTTTCAAAAGCAGCTCTAGCCTCATTGATCGAACTATCGAAATCTATGCCAGGGAAGTACGTATTTTTGGGATGAAGTGAGAATCCCTCTGGCTGGCCTTCAGGGAAATATAAAAGAACTGAATCATATCCATTATCACGGATCCAGCGAGTAAGAGATTGTTCCCAGGTCTCACCGGCTCTTACAACGAGGGAGAATTTACTGCTGACCTCCACCACTTTTCCTTTATCTGGCGCTTGCTTGTACGAAGCGGTGGATGTGGGTGTGGTCTTTTGGTCAATCAAGAATGGCGTAGTTTTTTCAATGGGGCTGCCGACTTGTACCGATGGTGTTGCTGTAACAGCATTAATTTTCTTGGCCACTTCATCTGCGAGGGGGCTGGGTGTGGCAGTCTGGGCATTTGTTTTAGGGGCTGAGGCCACAAACGAAAATGGTTTGGCTGTACCTCCTGTCCCGCTATATGCGAAAGGAGAGGTTGAACCATTCGAGGGGGGGACAGGGCAACGGTACTGGGTACGGCTGGCAGGTGATTTAGCCAATACTGCAGACGAAGAGTATGAGACATAGGTGGCCTCGATATCCACTCGCTGGTTAAGAAGTTGGCCCTCGGGTGTGCTATTCGGTGCAATGAAGTCAACGCCACTGGCAAAGTTGATCATTACTTTTTCAGGCGACACACCCTGAGTTACAAGCCAATTTCTTGCCGCAATGGCTCTTGCAAGTGCAAGCTTTTCATTTTTTTCGGCACTACTTGCCCCGCTGGTTCTCCCGTTCACTGTGATCATCGCTGCAGAGCGTAGGTTGCCCAAAATCATCCGAACATCATTGTTCGGGGTAAATTGATAGCTACCACTAGAAAATAATACTGAAACCCCAGTAGTCATCGGGGATTCACTGGCTCCCGCTAAAGCAGGCACAAACGCCAGGAGGATGGGCAATGCCATTCTGTTCAACATGGACATGGAGTTACTCCAACTAGGCAAAATTCGATTGGCATACGATATACCGAACTAGGTTGCAATTCAACCATACGATTTAAAAGCTGTTCGGCCATCGCTGGATGAAAATGAGGCTTTTGTTTTTTTAGCCGCTAAAATTCAAGGTTGGGTGTCTATATATGGTGTTTATTGTGATGTTTCAGTCTATATATAGTGCTTTTCCTTTTTTTAACCTCAAAAGAACAGATATCCTGCCTTACTCATGGGTATCCTTATGAGCCAGAGAGCAAAAAGATGGATGGGGTAATAAGAGTAGAAAAACCAAGTAAGCCGGGGCCCTGGAAGGGCCGGAAGGGTGGCTTTAGATGCGAGCATAACTATTGGGATCGCAAGTACAGCCCAATAGTTACCATTGATAAACCAAAGGGCCCCGCATGCTATAAGAACGGCAGCGGCGGCATTTCGGGTGTTGCTTTTAAAAAACCAGTATGAGCTCAGCCCCAAGGACAAACCTATCCAGCCATATTCAACGAGTGCACCACCCGCGACAAAAACACCTAGAGAAATAACAATAGATAGGGCGCTCCTTATTTCTAAGAGATAGACGATGGCAACTATAGCCAATAGCGAAAATAAAATATTAAGAGGCTGAATTGTATTATTCAATAAAGTGAATGGAATTGATGACACCATGCCAAATATTAAAAGTTTCGTCATTGCTCGACAACAAACATCACTTATAACCTTGCCTGGACGAGAAAGATTATACGCCAAGATGATGGTGAATATGGGCATGCTCAATCGCCCAACATCAAACGAAATTGAATTTGTGCCGTTAAATAAATATTTGTTTATATGGTCAATAGTCATTGATAATAAAGCGAGCCACTTTAACCATTCTACTTTTTCATTGCTCAACTGAAATTTATTCATGACGTTCACTTTAGCGGCTAAAAAGCCACGCCTATTCGGCGCGGCTGTCTGTGGTCGTGAAAGTTATCATTCGTGGTATATAGCCTGAAGGATTATTTTTTTCTTGTTTTATTGAATTTGTTTCTTTTCTGCTACTAGCAACATCCTGTCGAGGTGATGATGTTGCCACTCGCATATTGCCTGGCTGCCCCATATTTAGGATGGGCTTAGGCTTTACCTCTTTTTGCATCACATCGATGGTCACAAAACGAGCTTCTAGCCACTCGGCCCACTTTGCCGCTTTTTTAATGAGGTCAGCTCTATATATACGATTTTTATCTGGTGTCTTTGAATGATAGTTAGCTGCTTTAGTCCATATATCCCCCGAGTCATTCTTAATGTGCATTCTAATACGCCACGCCGCCAACTCAAATGGATAGCAGCCATGAGCTGCTACATCGTTAGCTGTGATGCCATATTTAGCCAAGTCTTTTAGATAGTCAGTATTGAACTGCATCGCGCCAACATCATCAGTCCCATTGGTATTTCTGACTCTTTGCCCAGGCTTACCCCCCTCTTTCTCAGCAATAGCTAGGACAATATTTGCTGGCGTGTCATATTTGACAGCCGCAGATATAGAGCACACGACTCTCTCTTGTTCTTGTGGTGGAATATCAGCAAGAAATGGCAGCATATAACCCCCTTAATTTTTCCACCAGGAGGCCTGGCTGTTTTCTTTCATTCTTCTCTGTTGCTCATTGTAATTAGCAAGTGCTTGCTCATAGTCTCTTGCTTCGACCCAGTATCCTCCCTGGAGGGGTTCTCCAACGTATATCGGCGCTGTTCCGCTGCTATTAAAATCCGTGTAGGCATGTCCGTTATATGCCGAGCAGTAATCTGGAAGCTGATTGCTGATATAGACATAGCCACTGTTCCAGTTACCCCACCAGGTTCTCAGGGTCGTATTCAATGAGGCCGCATCACACCGACCAGCACCATTGGAAATTGCTGAAATGAGAGAATTCATTTCGGGTGTTTGGTTTGAGACAGGGCATAGATTTAAAAAGTCAAAGCGAGCCCTTATCGTGTCAGAAAACTTTTTCTTATGAATGCTGAAGTAGTGAGAGAGAGACGGAGCGCATTCACTTGGCCGGGTACCTGATGAAAGGCAAAGAACTGCTTCACAGGCCAACTTAGTGTCCCCAGTTAATTCATCTTGGGCTTTCACTTGGGTAAATGCGCTGGCGATAAAAAGGGAGGATATTAAAATTTTTTTCATTGTCAAATTATCCTGTTTAGGCTTTTTTATTGGCAAACTCGGAAACTTCAGAGTCTTTATTTGCAAAAGCGGCGATCTCTGATTCTGAGTCGTCTCCACCAAGGCTATTTCCAGTAAATGAGGGATCTTTTTCACTTCCACCTTTTATGCTTTCAGCTATCCGCCCACCGAGCGTATTGGATACTCTTTCCATGGCTGAGTCCTTCATTCCTGATGCTTTGTCTTTGGCCAGTTGGCCAGCTGCTTTGGCCAAGTTAGCGCCAGCATCTACTGCCACGCGAGCTGCCCGAGTGGCGGCAGACATTGAGCCTGGCGAACCACTCTTTTCCTCTTGAGCCTGCTGGCCGCTTTGGGATTCTCCTTGGCTTTGGCTCGCTTCCTCTCCGCCTCCCCCTGTGCTTGTATCACCATCTGCAGGGGGGCTCCCTGAGCCTTGTGAGAATCCTGCTGCTTGTGAGAAGGGGGTGCTTCCGGTACTTGCTTCAGCCCCATCAGTGCCGCCAGACCCTGAATTCCCACTATCACCACCACCACCACTGAACATGCTTGATAGTGTGTCTGTACCGCTAGACACATTTTCATTCGCCTTGGAGAATGCGGCCATAACCGCCTGAGCTCCACCAGTCGCGTTCGCGGCACCTGCAGCCATCAAAGCCCCGCCGGTTGCAGCAGCTGCAGCTGCCATACCGGCTGCCCCTAGCGCCGCTCCCGCCCCCATTTGACCTATACCAGCCGCACCAGTGGCTCCTGAGCTGATGCCTGCGATTAAGGCGGGGACTTTATTTACCAGGGCAAGCAGGATCACGCAGACTATTAAGAGAACGCCCATTTCTTTGAGGTTTACGCTGCTGCTCATGCGGCTGTAATAGTCATCAAGGAATGTTTTTCCAATGCCTGCTAGCAATACCATTGCCATCAGTTGTGCACCGACACCCAAAACGGTTTTGTAATAGTTGATTGCCATTTCTGAAGTCCAGCGTGATCCGCCGAATCCCAAGAAAAAAACACCGCCGTATGCCAGAACCCAACCTGATGCAAGCATCAGGAGCATGTTTACACCAACCAACGCCAGGACAATTAGTATTGCCACAGCCATCAGCATTCCCGCCACGCTATCTACAGGAGACCAAAGTGAGGATTGATCCATGACTGTATAGAATATTTCAAATCCTACATCGACTATGCCTGACGGAGATAGTGACCCTCCTAGTCCGGTAGCGTTACCCGCAATCTGACGCATGCTGTCATATATCGATGATGCGAAGTTCGGGCCATTTGAAAGTAACCACCAAAAAAAACCCGTAAAAATCGTGAAGCGAACAAACTCTGCAAAAAATTCACCAATATCCGCTTTTCGCAAAGCCATCATGCCAAATGTCCAGACCATTGATATGGTTACGAGCAACCAAAAAAGCCATGTCGCAGCATCGGTAATTACTCCACCCCATGAGCTGGCCGCAGCTCCATATCTCTCTAGCACATCATCAAATAAGCCCGCGCTGTTAACTTCTGCATAGGCATTAAAAGATAGTGAGAGAAAAAGAATGGCTGTTGTAAGTGAAAGATATTTTCTCATGGCGTCACCACTTTTTGGGTGTGCTTTTTTCGAATGAACCAATTCGAATGCACTTGCTTGATACATGTTCTCTAATTGACGGATCCAGCGCTGCTATGTTAGCTGGTTTACAGTTTTCTTCATTTATTTCAGGTATAGATGCTTGTGGTTTTTCACAGCCTGAAATAATTGCACTGATGCCAATGGCAATAAATACGTGAGTTTTTTTCATCCCCTCCCCCCTTACCAATTTTTCGCGGCACTAGCTTTAAATTCGCCCCGCCGCAGATTTTCAGATGCTGCTTGCTGTACCGCTTCTTTATCTGCCTCAGCTTGCATGCGAGTGGTTATTGCATTTTGTTGTGCCACCAGTAAACCCCGAATTTGAAGTAGCTGATTTGCTTGCTGACTGGCCAATTGGTTCGCATAGCCGATGGCTTGCATTTGGCCTGTGGCTCCCTGGGCGCTGGACTGTAGCTGCTCTAATGTTCTTGCATCTGTCTCTAAGGCGTCCTGCTGCTTATCTAGCCCGCGAAATAAAGCATCATTAGCTTTCTTTTGAGACTCTGAAGCCAGCCGGCGATTTTCTCTCATTGCCGCTTGCTCTGCTTCAGTGCAGCCACCGGTACCATTAAAGCAAGGAGAACTACGGTAATATGCCACGTCTTGGAATTTACCAAGATACCCATCAATACTACCCAATTGATTTTTGTAATAATTCAGAGTGTCGATAGAGTTTCGCAAACTATTCATAGTTGCTTGTGCTCTATCCCAAACGTATGCCGAGGGGGCTATTGTATTCTGGATCTGGTTTTCATATTGCTGTAGTTGAGTCTGATATTGCTCAATTTGTTTCAGTGTTTGCGCGACAGCCTCCATTGCGCTCATTACATTCTGAGTTAAGTTCGTTCCATCAACTACAGGAATGCCCGCCTGAACACCAAAAGAGGCCACCCCCGAACTGATGGCCATGATCAAAATTATTTTAGCGGCTAAATTCTTTTTCTTCATATGAACCTCTGATGGAGACATTAATAGTCAAAGGACTTATACGGTTTTGAAAACGTCATATCTTTAGTGACAATGACATTGAACCGATAACCCGGTCTAATCTCAAGAGTCGGTGCAACGTTCATGTTTTTTGCAATAAGCTGTGCCATAACTTGCCCCAACTGCTGCCCTAATGCTTCACTCATGGCATCACCAGCTCGCTGGCGATCACTACCAGTACCAGCACTCCCACTGTCTTGGCTTAGGGTTATACCGGCAGTCACGCCAGACATGAGAAATGCCGAGCCAAATAGACGGAAGTAATGGTTATTCACTTTGTCATTAAACCCTGCATAGCCCGCACTATCCGCGCCTGGCATTGCGCCAATATCCATCGCCTTCCCGTCTGGAAAAATGATCCTCTGCCATGCAACCAACACCCTGGCTTGGCCGTAGGCCACATCACTCGAATAAGATCCTACCAAGCGAGAACCTTGGGGAATAAGTAAGTGTCGGCCAGTAGCTGTGTCATATACGTTTTGCGCTACCTGGGACATGATCTGACCTGGCAGATCTGAGTTGATACCAGATATAAGAGTGGCAGGCACAACATAGCCAGCGCGAAGCTCATAAGGCGTCCTGGGAGCCTCTGGCTGAGAATCCAAGCGCCATCGGTCTCCTTCACCGCCTTGAAACTGTGCAACGCTGTTCTTGGGGTTAGAGCTTGTCTGTAACAGTTGTGATCCCCCGGTGGTGGCCCCTGCTGCACCTCCCATGCCGCCCCCTCTGATTTGGGCAAGTCTGGCCTGATATGCTGCTGTGGGGTCACTCCCTTGAGCCTGGTCTATTTGTTGTCTTACCGCAGCAAGCTGGGCCAGCATATCGCCCTTTGTCAGTGACGTATTGCCGGCTACGCCCCCGGGGGCTGAACCAGAACTGCGCGGGGCAATAACTTGCACACCGGTTTTTGCCTTAACGGCCTCTTCAAACATCTGCAGCTTGGCCATTCTAATTCGGGCGGCCTCGTCAGAGTTCATTGGTTGAGATAGATTCTGGTTGTTGTTTGGCCGCCTTGGTTTTGGTGGCGCATCTGGGTTCTCTGGCTTGGCTATGAGGATCGGGTCTGCTGCCGGCGCTGCCTCTTCTGGTGGTACTAGAGGTTGTGCTGGCGCAATAATGCCATCCTTTTGTCCCTCAATAAGCTCGTTAGCAAACATCGATGTTGTGCCAGCAACTTCCTTTGGCTTGGCAACAGGAGCATTTTGTTGTTCGGCGCGATCTGCGGCAACCAGCATCATAATGATGACAAACGAAACAAGTAACCCACCAAGCAGCATCATCGGCATATTATTTACACGCCGAACACCTGCTTTTTTATTCATCTCCCCAGGGGAGGCTTCTGGGCTCATTAATTCTGCGCTCATGATTTACTCCTTTCGAGCCCAATAACCGGCAGCTGCTAGATTTCCACCCTGATTCATATATGGCCGTGTAAGCGACTGAGAGCCTATTTTAATGGTCAAACGATAAAATCCAGAGTCACCAGCTTGATCCACTACATAACTCAGGGGCAAGGCTGTTGTAGAGCCAATGATTTTTTTACTACTAGGGTTGAACTCCAGAACGGAATATCCACTTTCACGTAAGCCCTTGACAAGCGCCATGCCAAATTCATCCGGTGTTTCCTGTTTTAGTTCTAGGCTGACTTTTGCTGGCGGGTACAATGTCACCAGCTTATTTATAGTGTCGGTGGCCAGCTGGTATTGATTCACGCCAGCTGCCTTGTCCAGGTAGTTCCCATAAGGGCCGGTAGCACATCCGGCCAATGCAAAACAAAGTAAAATTGAAATGTTGAGCTTTTTCATATTTATTTGTTCCTGGTAATAGTTACACGGTCTTGGCTATTACCTACACCAGCGATCAAGATTGCCTTATCAAAAACCGTATCAACGATATATCTGGCTCCCTGAACACGGTAATTGACCATTACTGTTTCATCATCAGAGAACAACCCACCTTCTTTACGAACAACCAGCAGTGTTGGAGCTTCAGTTTGTTCCATCGAACGAGGCATTTCTATAATTGTCTTGCTCCCGTCGTTATATACCCGCGCCGGCTTCCAAGAGGTAGAGCCAGATACGTCATAATCAAACGAGAGGTTGCCCAAGTATTCCCCTGTAGCGGGGATAGTTCCTTGTTCTTGCTGCTTTGTCTCTTTTCGCTGTAAGGCATCCCACTTGGCCATCGAGTCCTCTGGGTAACTAAAGGCAACTTGCGGCATGTATTCCGTGCGGTGGGAACGTAAGCGCATGTGATAAGTGCGTCGATTGGTGGTTACAACCAGGGAGGTTTCAAGGCCCACATCCAGCGGTTTGATTATCAGGTGTAATGTTTCCCCTGGGCCGCTGCCAGTAATCGCTGGTTCAACAGTCCATCGAGCAGTATCACCTAAGTGGATCCCATTCACCTGCTCCCCTGCCTGAAGAGACACATCGCAGACCTGCAGCACGGCACAAACAATGCTTGGTTGTTGAGCGCCGAACAAAAAGTTGATCGCGCCATTCTGTCCGGCCACTGGACGCAGGCCGGTAGCTGTGCTGGCATTCCATTTTTTGGCTATGTCAATTGCGGCTTTTTCCTGGACGGTCAAAGTAGGATTTGTGCCAGAGAAAAACTGATCAGCCATATCATCGGCATATGCAACTGAGGAGAACATAGCCACGCTAATGAATGCAGAAATAATGTTTTTTTTCATAATGGATACTCTCGAAATCATTGAACTCGTGACCACGAATAATCGCGCACGT
>RRZU010783056.1_pt1 | contig 11469 bp, 8 predicted proteins | sample 2165561 | NCBI WGS metagenome assembly RRZU01 (sample SAMN10456909, study PRJNA506462) | wastewater metagenome | isolation source: wastewater sludge | place: USA: Moscow, Idaho | reverse complement strand
CAATGTTTCAGTGGATTAAGATATTCAGATGTTTTCAATCTTAGGCGAAGTGATGTAAAAGAAAATCACATTGAAGTAACCACAGTCAAAACAGCTGATAGTCTAATTATTGAACTAAATGATCATAGTAAAGCTATTCTGAATAAGTACAAAGCTATTCATTTTGAACATGATAAAGTATTGCCTGTTATCACAAATCAAAAAATGAATGATTATTTGAAAGAACTTGCAGAATTGGCAGGAATAGACGAGCCAATACGAGAAACATATTACAAAGGAAATGAACGAATTGACGAAATCACTCCCAAATATGCTTTACTCGGAACACATGCAGGACGTAGAACTTTTATTTGCAATGCGTTATCTTTGGGTATCCCAGCACAAGTTGTTATGAAGTGGACAGGGCATAGTGACTACAAAGCAATGAAACCTTATATTGATATTGCTGATGATATAAAAGCTAATGCAATGAGTAAATTTAATCAACTCTGATTATATTTGCAGAACGACGAAATTAAGAATTGTGAACGCAGTGCGTTCGTAATTTAACTGACAGAAAATCAATTCCATGAAATTAGATAAGCAAAAACAATTCTCAGAAATAATTCAATTAATCAAGAATGCACAAAGCAATGCAGTAATTGCAGTGAATGCAGAATTGGTTAATTTATATTGGAATGTTGGAAAATATATCAACAAACAATTATCTAGTGCAACTTGGGGTGATAAGACCGTAGAAGAGTTGGCTTCTTTTATACAAAAAGAATATCCTGAAATTAAAGGATTTAACCGCAGAGGTTTGTATAGAATGAAGCAATTTTATGAAACATACAGTTCAATGTCATTTGTGTCATCGGCAATGACTCAAATTCAAAATAATGATAATAAGGAGAATACAATTGTGTCATTGCCGATGACACAATTTGATAATATAAAAGATACTATTCTTACAAAAATAAGTTGGACACACCACCTAGCCTTAATATCACGAGCAAAATCGGATGAAGAAAGAGAATTCTATTTACAACTTTCTATAAAAGAAAGGTATACAGTAAAAGAGCTAGAACGACAAATAGATACAGGTATATTTGAGCGAGTGATGATAGGCAATGCAAATGTCCCAACCGAGATTATAGAAAAGCATCCCCACATAAAAAACAATCTAAAAGATGATTATATTTTTGAGTTTTTAGGATTACCCGATTCTCATAGCGAAGGAGAACTACAAAAGGGTTTAATCGGTCAAATGAAAAACTTCATATTAGAGTTAGGAAAGGATTTTATCTTTATTGGTCAAGAATATCGGATTCAAGTAGGTAATAGTGATTTCTATATTGATTTACTCTTTTACCACAGAGGCTTACAATGTTTGGTCGCTTTTGAACTGAAAGCAGAGAAATTCAAGCCTGAACATTTAGGACAGCTCAATTTTTACTTAGAAGCATTGGATCGAGATGTGAAAAAAGAGAATGAAAACCCAAGTATCGGGATTCTATTATGCAAGAGTAAGGATAATGAGGTTGTTGAATATGCACTTAGTCGCTATTTATCTCCCACAATGGTGTCTGAATATAAAACGCAACTACCTGATAAAAGAATATTACAACAAAAACTACAAGAGTTATTTTCGTAATACAAGATGGATATCCACAACATAAATATCACCATTACAGAGCTGACAAGCTTATACGACAACCTCAATAAGCGTTGGTTTAACGACACTTGTGTTTCTGATGTGTATCAATCTTATCGACAATCAGAATATTACGAAGTTTACGAGAATTTGAAAGAATACAATATTGAGAACCTTATCTTAGGAATGATAGCGAACTCTTTGGATAAAAAAATGCTTATTCGCTTATGCTCACTATTATATGAGAATATTCAAATATACCAAACGAAACAATCTGATTTCTCAAACATAGATTTCTCTAAAGTTTATTCCTTACATGAAGAACGTTTGTTTGCGAATAAATTCGAATTGATAGCTAAAGATAAAGAGGATATAAGCAACTACCCATATCCTACAGAGCAGGAAAGAAATGCGCTCTTGAAAGAAAACCAAACTGAAAAGAATCTACTCGAAAATGAAAGATCAGAATACAGTCGCTCCAATAGCTGGATGTTAAAGAACTTCTATTCACCTATTCATGAGGCTACTCAATCGTTTATTTCTATTATAGAGAGTTATTTTCCTACTGAAAAAGAAAAAGTCACAAATGATGAATCAATATCTGATACATCACAAGGAATTGATCCCGATACTATTTTCAGAACGGGAATGTATAATCGATTTCTTTCTTTAGAGCAACAATTAATCAAAGACAGTTATCTGAACGAAGTTCTTAATTGGGTTGCTAAACATGATAAAACACATAAGATTGACATCAAAAGCTTGATTACATTTCTTGTTGGCTTACTAGATAATAAGTATTTCTTGCCTGGTAAAGACACTAAAATTAGAACATTCTTTGAGAATCGATACAATATCAAGATTGGACAGAACTTTGAAGGGCAGAGGAGGTTGAAATATTTAGAGAAATATCAAACTGTGTTTTTTGAGTATAGATTTTAAAAATAGGAACATGAGAATCAGGTTAATAATATTTTTGGTAATAATATTGGTCGCAATAGAGCAAATTATTAAGTTGATAATTTGCCTAAACTATCAAGATATAAGCCTTGAAATAATACCTTCTCTAGTGGATTTTAAACCGACACTCAACAATAAAACTTTCTATTGGCTTGGTTTAATGAATATCGATTTCGGACGTTGGTTACGTTTAGCTACAGCTATTATTATTTTAATTGCACTATGTCTATTCTATCTTTATTTGAAGAGAACATTACAGAATAAAAAATGGCTTGATATTTCTTTTGTATTTGGCATTGCAGGAGTATTGTGCTCTTTGAGTGATAATATATTTTTTGGAGGAAGCTGGGATTATGTATATCTAAAACCATTATTTATTTTCGATTTGAAAGATATTTATATGGATTGCTTTTCTATCTTTTTCCTGATATGCTGCTATAGAAATCGTACAGAGATCAGTAATATAAAGATGAAAAACATCATATCTTTTCTAAAAAACGAATTAAAATAGCTGTAATACTATCTCTTTGATTAAGAGATAGTATTCTATAATTACCAATTTGCACCCTATCCTCTACGACTACACTACGAAATCGTATCACAAATAATAATCGTAAATCACAGACTATCAGAAGTTAGAAATCAACTCAACTACGATTTCTGACCGCCCTCCCTATTCCCAATATCTTTGTGATATCGCATGATGATAGACCGGCCGGCTATCGGATTGCATAAACAAATAATATTTGTATATCATGAAGATAGATGATTTGAAACAGAAACTACTTTGGCAAATGACAGGGGAAGAATTTCTTTATCTACAACAAAACTCTGAAAAAAAGGAAGCAGATCCAACTATTATTCAGACTCCTCAAAAGAAACATGTATATGGTATAGCTGGTATTGCTCGGCTATTTGGGTGTAGTGTGCCTACTGCAAACCGCATCAAGCAAAGCGGAAAAATAGACAAGGCAATTACTCAAATAGGTCGCAAGATTATTGTCGATGCCGAACTTGCATTGGAATTGGCAGGACGTAAAACAGGAGGGCGAAAATAATCATGGATGAGCATAAAGAAGTAGTTCCACCAACAGTAGAAACGTGGAAATCGGCTCAACTGTTCATCACGGATAAATTCGATTCCCCTCCTGTTGTATTGCGAATAGATGATTCCATTGTTGGCACATTGGGCAATTTCAGCGCATCCACAGGTAAGGCGAAAAGTAAAAAGACTTTCAATGTATGTGCTATTGTCGCTTCGGCAATGACCAATAGTACAGTTTTGAGTTATAGAACATCATTGCCCCAAAACAAACGAAAGATTTTATATGTGGATACAGAACAGAGCCCTTTTCATTGCTTACGGTTGATGAATAGAATTTTGCGACTAGCTAATTATCCAACAGACATTCATCCCGAACAATTGGTTTTTCTTGGGTTAAGACGTTATGCTACAAAGGATCGCCTAAAGAAAATTGAGGAGGCTATTCTCGAAACAAAAGAGCTTGGGCTCGTCATCATTGATGGGATTAGAGATTTGGCACACGATATCAATAGTCCGGGAGAGTCAACCGATTTGATAACAAAGTTGATGCAATGGACGGATGAAGAGCAAGTCCATATCCATGTTGTTCTACATCTGAATAAGGGTGATGACAATACCAGAGGGCATTTAGGCACAGAGCTGAATAACAAAGCCGAAACAATATTGCAAATCACCAAAGATGAGTTTGACAAAGATGTGAGTGCTGTGTCCTCTATGTTCATTCGGGATAAAGATTTTGAGCCTTTTGCTTTTCGTATCAACGAAAATAGTTTGCCAGAATTGGTTGAAAATTATCAGCCACAACCTCTCGCTAAACGAAAAGCTTTCGACTATAAAGAAGTGTCAGAAGAAAAACATAGGGAAGCATTAGAAGCTGTATTTTCTATTGGCGATGCACTTTCCTATGGTAGTCTGATAGAACAGTTACGGTCATGCTATACTGCTGTTGGCTGTGAATGTGGTATCGGGAAGGCAAAAAAGTTAAAGCAATTCCTTACCAACAAGCGGATGGTAGTTCAGGGTGACGACAAACTCTACCGTTACAATCAAGATTTCTATTACTAAAAACGGTCTATGTGGTTCGGTTCAGTCTGGGCATATATATAACGAACCATACTGAACCATTCCCGTGAAAGAAAAAAATTATCAACTTAATTTTCAAAACAAAATGGACTCTAAAGATATAAACAGATTCTCAATTCGAGAATATCTCGCAGGAATGAATATCCATCCTGCTAAAGATAAAAATTCTTATGGTATGTATTACTCTCCATTCAGAGAGGACAAAGATGCCAGCATGAAAGTCGATTACAATAAAAATCTGTGGATTGACTTTGGAGTAAATGAGGGCGGAACACTCATCGACCTTGTAATGCGAATAAAAAATTGTACTAATGGAGAAGCGATGCAATTATTAGAACAACAACTATCAGGTAAATCTACTTTTTCTTTTCAAGGGAATACTAATCCGAATGAGAAAAAAGAATATTCCGAGCCAGCCATTCAGATAACAACAGTGACATCACTAAGCAGCCCTGCATTAATTGATTACCTTAAAGAGCGAAAAATTGACATTGAACTGGCCAAATTGTATTGCAAGGAAGTAAAGTATTCTGTCAATGACAAGCCCTATTATGCTATTGGCTTTGGTAACGATATAGGAGGCTATGTTCTCAGAAGCAAACATTTCAAAGGTTGCACATCTAATGCAATTACTCATCTAAAAAATGGCTCTGGCAACTGCCTGCTTTTTGAGGGATTTATGGACTTTCTTTCTTATCTGACATTGAAGAAAAATAGAATTCCTGAACATAGTGCTATCGTTCTAAATTCCGTGAATAATCTCCCCAAAGCTCAAGATATATTATCAAAATATTGTACAATATTTTCCTGTTTAGATAACGACGAAAGTGGAAAACGAGCTATTCGTAATTTACAGTCTTTATGCAAAGATGTAAAAGACCAGTCTGCACACTATGCAAAATATAAAGACTTAAACGACTATCTATGCAATCGTTTCGAACAGAAACAAGCGATAAAAAAGAAGCCCAATAGAGGTCTGAAAATGTAATCAGCCGTTCGCTCCCAAGGGGCTTTTGAAAAAGCCATAGCCTATTAGGGATTTTTCTTCACGCTCTCGTTACACTACCACTAAAAAATCCCAATAGGCAAAGGTGTTCCCCCTTTTGAATCCCCCCAGCGGTCTGATGACCGCAGTCGCTTTAGGCGACAATTTTACAATGAGAAATCATTGTCTGACTACTTTTCTGTTAGCAGGCATGGTTTTCAATTCTCAAATTTACAAACTTTTTAATTGAAAATTATCATGGGATATGTTGTTCTTCATTTAGATAAATCGCCACGAAATGAGTCTGCCATGACAAACCATATTGAGAGAAGAGTTATTGCTCCGAATGTAGATCCAACACGGACACATTTGAACAAAGAGTTAATCAAATTTACCGAAGGAGTAAAAGATAGAACAGAAGCTATACAACACAGAATAAAAAATGCAGAATTGAGTCGCAAGGTTGGGAAAAACCAAGTACAAGTTATTCGATTTATCCTTTCGGGGAGTACCGAAGATATGCTACGGATACAAGCCGAAGGTAAACTCGATGATTGGTGTCGGGATAGTATGGATTGGCTCAAAAAAGAATACGGAGAGAAAAATGTTGTGGCTGCAACTTTACACTTAGATGAAGAAGCTCCCCATATTCACGCATCTGTAGTTCCTATCGTTCAAGGAGAACGAAGAAAAAAAAAATCGAACAAAGAGCAAGAAGCTCCAAAGAAACAATACAAGAAGAAAAAAGCAGATAGACCTCGTCTCTGTGCCGATGATGTGATGACCAAAGATAAATTGATTCACTATCAAGATAGTTATGCGGAAGCAATGGCAAAATATGGTTTGGAGCGTGGTATCAAAGGCTCGGAAGCGAGGCATATTACAACTTCTGAGTTCTATCGTAATCAGAAAGTAGAATCGAATAATTTGCAAGAAAATATTGGACTATTGTTAGCCATAGAGGATGCAAAACGATTGAGTATCGAGGCACTTAGGCGTGAAGAGATAGAAGGAGAAAGGCTCAAGAGTCAAAAAGAAGCGGAGCTAAAGGAGGACATAAAACACCTTGAAAATGAGAAGCAAGATGTTTATGAGAAAATTAGAGATATGTATGACCGCAAAGACGAAGCCAGAGAAAAGTTTCTGAATATCCATGAACACACTCAGCGTAAAGAGCAGGAAGCCACTGCTATCGAAGCTCGTCTGGAGGAGCTGAAACGTGATTACGAGCCATACAAGGCACAAGACGATTTGAACCTATTAGTTGAAGTATTTCCAAATCTAAAAGAACGCTTACGAATAACTCAATTGTGCAAAGGGATTGGATTAGCTGTTGATACGATCAAACGACTCTTTAAAGGCGAGGCAATAACAGTGACAGGAAAACTTTACTCTACTGAACATAAAGAAGCGTTTAGTGTAAAAGAGGGTAAATTGCAGTTGTTCAAAGACAGGGATAATCCCGATAAATTAAAATTATCCATTAATGGAAAGAATATTGTCAATTGGTTTAGGGAAAGGTATGAAGATTTCCAAAAAACAATACGAATTAAAGCTAAACAAAAGCAAGAAATAGGTAACAGTAAAGTATTTAAAGTAAGATGATATTGCTTACCATAAATTATGTACTTTTGTTACACAAGGCATAAAAGTAATAGAATTTTTATAATAACGGACTAATATAAATTTTTAAACAATCTAGGTATGACAATTGAATATAATCCCAATCGTTTTCTAAGAATTTCAGATAATTTAGTCACTCAAGATTTGACACCTCCTAAGTTGGGGATCATTTTTGAAGGAATAAACAAAGAACATATAAAGATTATATTTCCGTTAGGTATATATAAGACTGGTCTTATTGAAAAAATAGAAAAAACAAGAGATTACTACAAAGGAGGTCACTCGGACTATAACATTATTGTTGAATATTTAGATGAAGAAAAAACAACTATTAATGACTTAATAATACCTCAGATACAATCGGGTGCTGATTTTCATTATATAGCGGGAGAAGTGAGTGATCTACAAAGTGAAATTTCAATTATACAAAAAGACCAACACAATCGTACATTAGAAGAAAATGAATACAATTCAAAAGGAGAACTGTATAAAACTCGTTTTTATAAATACTTAGATGAAGAAAATAGTATCGAAAAGAAAATCATTGATCACGACTTAGGTCATACTTATTTTCAAAAAATAATAAATAATGAGAGATTGGAAGAGAAAGTGTTTAGGGAAGATGGATCACATAAGCAAACAAATGTATGGAATTTAATTTATGATTAAGATTATGGGATATTTGGTATAAATATACAGAAGTAGTAAGCAATAAGGAAATAAAGAGTTTAGAGTATCAATTCTTTGTGTTTCGAATATTTAGTATTCTTATAGATGATTATGAACCAAATTCAATTTCAAGCAGGATATATACTTGATGGTATCAATGAAATTTTAAAAGATATTGACAAGGATAAAGAAGTCAAAGGGCTTCTGAAATTTTTGTCCTGTTTTGACCTTGAAACGGATAGTAATGTTTCCTCAAATTCATCAGACAGTCTTACTTCTATAATTCATAATTTAATTGTTCGTGGTATTCCTACTCGACCAAGTATTTTCATTGAAAATAAGTTCTTAGAAGCTTTTCGGAAATTTCAACTTGACAATTCTGACTTCACCAAACAATTAGGAAGTATAAAGTATGAATCAAAGCTAAACAATGAAGATCTCAATAATATTTTTTCGGCTTTACATATCATTGACCCAAGGATAAAGCTAAACAAAAATAATTACAACTTTAAACTTGAAAGTGATTTTGAAAAAAACTTTATATTTAAGTATTTACCTGAGAATGGATTAACGTTTATACAACAACTTTTAGAATCACAAAGAAAATTAAGCACAATTGTAACGCCTGAGATTGGACGTGATCTCCATTCTCAAAGAGTCGATTTTTCTTATGAATTTCCTTATGTCCTCGAAGAGGAAATTGAAATATTTGGAGAGAAAAAAGTAAAAACATATAACCAAGGATTGATTATTGAAATCGACGGAATAAAATTTCATTCCAATCCCTCACAGGTACAACTAGACAATTTTCGAGATAAAGCAACAAAAGAAACTAAATGGATCACGAAAAGGATTGTTGATTTTAACACTACTGATTTTACGAAATGGATAAAACGTTCCAATTCGTTAAAAATAATAAGTAATAATTACAATAAAGGACTTGATGATAATTGGCTTGATATTCTTCAACTGACTTTATCGCCTTTTGCTATTGCGAGAGTTCAGAAAACGATTGTCGAATTTATCCGATCAAACAACCTTGATTTAAAGGCTAAAGAATGGAATATTTTAGCAATTGAAAGAGATGTCCCTTGTGTAGCATTAGCTATTGAAGATTTGAAACAACATTTCCAGCATCTTTTTGCTCTTGTAGGAAAAGACCAAGATTTTCCAATTATTAATATGCAAATTTTAAGCACGGAAGAATTTGCAAATTCAAAACTACATGACATAAAGCCCGAAATCATAGACAAATATCAAAATGAAAAAGAATTTGATTTAATTATTGACATTTCCGTTCTACAAAGACGAGGAATTGTAAAAACTAATATTCCGTTTAATACTAAAAACAAAGCCATAATACGTTCTTCTCATTATGTAAATTCCGATAGAAAACTCTATACCTCTGATTTTGTTGATTATAAACGTATCACAAAAAAATTAGAAAATGAAACTTATGAGGATATTTCCAAAGCTAAACAAAGCCTAACTTATTTTTTGCAAAACATTTTTAGGAAAGAAAGTTTTAGAGAAGGGCAATTGCCTATTTTAAATAGGGCATTGCAAGGAAAAAGCGTAATAGGACTATTGCCAACAGGTGGTGGAAAATCATTGACTTATCAAATAGCATCTTTGCTACAAGCAGGGGTTACAATGGTTATTGACCCGATTAAGTCATTAATGCAAGATCAATACGACAATCTTTTAAAAAATGGGATTGACAGTTGTAATTTTATCAACTCAAAATTAACTCGTGAAGAAAAAACAATTGCAACCAACCAAATTGCGGACAGTAAAGTTTTATTCACTTTTGTTTCGCCCGAGCGTTTGCAAATTGAAGAGTTTAGACTTTCTTTAAAGGAAATGTATAAAAACAAAGTGTATTTTAGTTACTGTGTCATTGACGAGGTACATTGTGTTTCAGAATGGGGACATGATTTTAGGACATCCTATTTGAGTTTAGGGAAAAATGCAATCGAACATTGTAAAACAAAAAACAAACAAACCATTCCGATTTTTGGGCTTACTGCAACGGCATCATTTGATGTGCTTTCTGATGTTGAGAGAGAACTATCAGGAAATGGACTTGTTAATATTGACACAGACGCAATTGTAAGATTTGAGAATACAAACAGAACAGAATTACAATACCAGATTGTCAATACAACCGTAAAATTTGAAAGAGATGAAAAATTCAAATTTATACTTTCTGATAAAACCGAATTACTATTACCAATTCAGCCCATCAAAGGAGATATAAAACAGCAAACGGCTATAGAAAAACAATGTGAGTTAACTAAAGTTGTCAATTTAATCCCTGACAGACTTTTAACATTGAACGAACAATCACATTCAATTTTAGCGTGGACAAAAGAAAAGTTTTCGATTGAGAGCAATTTACCTAATATTAAAATTGAAAATTTTGAGACAGTATCTTTTTATAGCTTAAGTGAATATCATAACAAATCAATTTACAAAAATGGAGGAATTGTGTTTTGTCCACACAGAACACACTTATTTGGTGTAACTGATAAATTCAAATTTGACAAATACGATGATGATATTCGTGATGACAAGGGCAACATTATTCATCGCTGGGGAGATTTTGTGTTAGATGAAAAAGGTAACAAAGTAAAATTACCACTTCCAAAACGTAAAGCAATAGCAGACACTTTATCTAAAACAGAAATATATGAAGTAGGTGTTTTTATGGGAAGTTCCGATGAAGATGAAAAAATTGGAAAAGAAATAGAAACAGAATCGTTTGACAATCAAAGAAAATTTATTGAAAATGAGCAGAACATTATGGTTGCGACCAAAGCTTTTGGAATGGGAATAGATAAACCAAATGTCCGTTTTACAGTTCACATAAATATTCCTGCTTCAATTGAAAGTTTTGTGCAAGAGGCAGGAAGAGCAGGCCGTGACAGAAAAATGGCGCTTTCCACAATTCTGTTCAACGGGCAGAAAGTAATTCTTTTCAATCAGAGGTTTTATGAAAAATTAGAAACTGAAATAAGCGAAGAGGGATTAAAGCTATTAAAGAGGCTCAAAAACCAAAAATTTTATAAAGAAGAAGTCGCGGCTATTTTAAAGGCTCTTGGAAATGAGGAACTAATTCAAAATGAGAAAAAGATTCTTGAAAACTTGGGAGAGATCTTTACAGACAAAGATAACTTATTGTTCTTTCACAATAACTCATTCAAAGGACAAGATAAAGAATTGGTTGTTATCAATGAACTTTTAGAAGAAATCCTTTTACCAAGCGAAAACCATTTATATTCTCTAACTGAAAATTTAAAAGAAGAAATTGATAATCAGGAGGTGTATTTAAAAATAGACTTGAAAAACAATCGAATTTATGTTAATGAAGTCTTTCCAAAAGGCTTTGGTTTTATAAACCTAATTGACTTAACACCAAATACCAATTTTGCGACTTTTGACAAACTCTATTCAAGACAAGTTTTAGAT